>MDSW01043721.1_pt1 | contig 11543 bp, 10 predicted proteins | sample 811171 | NCBI WGS metagenome assembly MDSW01 (sample SAMN05326641, study PRJNA326480) | marine metagenome | isolation source: seawater | place: Atlantic Ocean: North West | collected 2012
CAGACTCGAACTGGCACTCCCAAAAGGGCAAGGATTTTAAGTCCTTTGTGTCTACCAATTTCACCACGAGGGCATGAGTTATTTTCATGAGTGTTTATGGTAATATTTATAATTGAACAAGTCTAATAAGTAAATTTTTTTAATTTATCACCTTTTTGTTGAAAGATATTTAGCTAAACGATTAGCTAAAGTCATTATGGTCCAAGTAGGATTGGTAATACCATTTATTGGAAATACACTTGAGCCACAAATAAATATATTTTTTGTGTTATTGATTTTTAAATTTTTATCTACAACGCTATTTAACTCACTAAAACCCATTTTGGTGGTACAGCTTGGATGTAGACCTGCACCTCCTGATTTATAAAAATTTGATATAAACTCATTTTCAGCATCTCTATTTTTTAAAAAACCGTTTTTTCCAACCATAATGTTCAATATCTTGTTGTAATTATTTTGATCTTTTGGTGAAACTTTCCAATTAACATTCACTTTTTTCAATCCAAAATCATCAACTGATTTATCATCTAAAAATACTTTGTTAGATTCTTCTTGTGATTGAGAAAAAAAAAACTCAAATGAGTATTTATAGTAATTACCGAAGATTAATCCAACTTTAAAAATTAATCCATTTAATTTAGTAACAAAAGATGCAAACAAATTTAAAAACTTTCTAATAGCTGAAGATGGTATTCTTAAAAAAAATCTTCTGAGTGATCTCATAGGATCTCTTTTATAATCTAGCTGGACAGCTCCTATAGTGTTATTCATTTTATATACTGCTGCCACTTCCTCTTTCTTTTCATTTCCAACAATTTCTTTTATGTTGTTTTTAATATTTGGTCTCAATATTTTTTTATAATTAATAAATTCTTTAGAATTAATTTTATCTATATTTATATGTGGATGATCAGATAAAAATTTTCCTACATTTTGGTTTATATCAGGAAGTAAATTCAAAATAAGATGGGGATTACCAATTCCACCAGCACAGAATATTAGAGATTTACTTATTTTTAACTCAATTTGATTTCCATCTATTTTGTTTTTAATAAAAACTGATTTAGCATTAAATTCATCATCATGCTTTACTTTTACCGGGGAACTATCCTGAAAAATAGTTATGTTCTTTAAATCTGGAATTTTAAGATATTTAAAAATATTTCTAAATTTTAATCTTTCTGAATAATGATAAAAAAAATTTTTCTTTTCATCCATTTCTGTTTTTTCTAAAAAAGAAGGATTTTCAATATTGAGTAGATTAGAAAGTTCTCTAGAATTTTCACTCAATTCTTCGTATGTGAAAGGCCATTCTCCAGTATCGAATTCTTTTTCTGAAATTAAATAAACTTTACTATGCCATAATATACTATTTCCACCTAAACGGTTACTAAAAACAGGGTTATAATTGTTTGGTGATCTATTAACATAAGGTAAAAAATAATCATTCATAACTTTTTTTTTTGAATTAGCTTGATCAACTAAAGCTATTTTAAAATTTAGTTTAGCTAATCTCCATGCAAGTATCGATCCAGCTGGTCCACTTCCAATAATTACAAAATCAAATGACATTATTTAAAAAATCTTAATTTACTCTTTTTCCTAAGAAGACACGCAAAATTAAAATTCGGATTTGACATGAACAGTAAGTGGTTTGGGTAAAGTTTAATGCTGTCAATATTATAAACAATTTTAGAATTTGTCTTTTTTATTAGTGTAGCAAAAGTTTTTTTAGAATAGTAAATTTTAGGTATAGTAACATCATTAAAATAATTGCCCAAAAAATCCATAAATCTGATTATTAAGTTAGATATTTTGCCATTTTGATAATGATCTTTTATAAATACAAAAGTTGATTTGTTATTAAGGTTATTAATAGTATTGACTATAAATTTCTCTTTTTCAATTCCTATATGGTGTATGACATCATTTACTAAAGCAAAATCATATCGATTTTTATTTTTTTTAAGTGAGTCAATAGAATAAAATCTAAATTTATTTTTATAATGTTTGTTTAAATATAATATTTCTTTATTAGAATAAAAATCATAACAATCTATTACTATTTTCTTTTTATATTTAGAAGCTAGTTTTTCTCTTAAAAAATGTATCAATCTAGGTTGATGGCCTGAACCAAAGTCTAAAATCTTTATTGTTCTTTTTTTATTATACTTTGAAATAATACTAAAAATTAAACTACTTAATTTTTTTGATCTATAATCTCCAACAGCTAAATTTCTTAAAAATTTAAGAAAATTTTTAAATAAATTTTGCATTAGCTTAGTTTTACTTATTTTTTAGAATTAATATAATAATCTATAGTTTTTTTTATACCTTCTTCTAAGGAGAATTTGGGATTGTAGTCTATTTTTTTACGGGCTAATTCTATACTAACGTTTCTTCTACTTGGTCCCACAGGCATATTTTTGTCCCATACTATATTTCCTTCAAATTTCATTTGTTTTTTTATTATATTTACTAGTTCCTTAATAGTGATTTCAATCCCAGATGCTAAATTAAGAGGTTCACTTTCATTATAATTTTCTCCAGCTAATATTATACCATTTGCAATATCTTCTATGTAACAGAAGTCTCTTGTAGAATTGCCATCGCCCCATACAGTTACCTCTTTTTCATTATTTTTTTTGGCTTCATAAAACCTTCTTATTAATGCAGCAATAACATGTGAAGTATCTTCTTTAAAGTTATCATTTGGTCCATATAGATTGGTAAGTATGACCATAATTGAATTGAAATCATATTGTTTTCTATAACTTAGAGAGTGAGTGTGCATTATTCTTTTTGCAATGCCGTACGGTGCATTATCCTCTTGTGGATATCCATTCCAAATATTTTTTTCTTTAAATGGTATTGGTGAATTTTCAGGATAAATAGATACAGTTCCAATTGAAATTATTTTTTCTGCATTTGATAAATAAGCATTGTGAATTACTTGAAGGTTCATTATAGCATTTTCATAAAAAAATTTTCCTGGATTTTTTTGATTAACTCCTATTCCTCCTACTGTTGCTGCTAAGTGAAAAACAATATCTGGATTTTGATCTTTATACATTTTTTTAACATCTGCATCATTAACAAGATCATATTCAGAATGCCGAACTATTAAAATTTCTTTAGGATTTTTTTTTTTTAAAAGTTTAATTAAATGACCACCCAAGAAACCTTCTCCTCCTGTAACTGAAATTCTTTTATTTTTCCAAAAATTTGTCATATATTAATTTAATTTATTAAATTTAAGAAGTTAAACATTACATTTAAATAATTATTCATTATAACACTATCATAGAAAAAAAATATGAGAATAGGATTTATTTTACCTTGCTATAATGAATTTGAAAATATATTCATTTTAATCAAACAAATTAAAAAAATCTTTAATAAACATCTAATAATAGTAATTGATGACTCTACAACAGACGAGATCAAACAAAAAATTATTAAGTATAAAAATATTAAATACTTTAAGAGAAAAAAGAAAAGTGGAAGAGGTTCTGCAGTCATTTATGGAATGAGAAAGATTTTAAAAGAAAAAAATATTAATTATGTTGTTGAAATGGATACAGATTTATCAAGTCATCCAAAAGAACTTCTTAGAAATATAAAATATTTTAAAAATGAAAAATTAGATTTATTAATAATGAGCAGATATTTAAAAGGTAGCAAAATTATTAATTGGCCACTTAGAAGAAGAATTTTTTCTTTTTTATCAAATAAGTTAGCTTATTTTTTATTAAGAGTAAAAGTAAGTGATTATACTATGGGATACAGAATTTATTCAAAAAATGCCGTTAAATATGTTGTCAAAAATTGTGGAAAGGTCGGTGGTGGATTTATAGTTTTATCTGAAATACTTGCTGAATTAAATTATGCTAATTTTAAAATTAAGGATACTAAGACAACATTTGTTAATAGAGAAAAAGGCTCAAGCTCTGTAAACTTAAAATTGATATATCAATCTTTAATTGGAATATTTAAGATATATATAAATATAAATTCTAAAAAATCTAAAAATTTTTAAAACTTAAATTGATTAAAAAATATTTATATTATTTTTTTAAGGTGATCGGCCAGTTTTAAAGACAACAATACAATTGTATAAGTAGGATTTCCATGTCCTCCAGTTGCAAAAACAGAGCTTCCTGTAACAAACAGATTATCTATGGAATGTACTTTCAAATTTTTATCTACAACTGAATTTAACTTATCTTTTCCAGCGCATGTTCCACCCATTTGATGTCCAGCATTTAATTTGGATTTAAAATTTTTGTATGAAAATATATATTCATCAATTGAAATTCTGCCCATATCTTGATCAACTAAAAATTTCCCTAATCTAACAAGATTTTCTTTGGCACATCTTTTCATTTTATCACTCATTTTCCACGTTAAATCAATTAATGGTGTTCCATATGGATCTAAATCATTACTTAAGGTAATTTTATTATTAATTTCAGGTTCTTGTTCTTGGTTAATACCAACTTTGAAATTTATAAGGTCCTGAATATTTTCTTTTAAAAGAAAATTTTTCATAAAATTAGGAGACATGCATGCAATTTTTTTTATATAACTTTCATTTGCAGCTGATTCATGTTTAAAATTTATATAAAAAGTGAGACTATCTAAATCTCTTTCTTTCCTGAATTTTAGATTGGGAAATAATAAAATCCTATTATAACAATCAACATAAAATTCTCTAGAACTACCTTTTGTTTCATTTAAATATTTAGCAACTTTACTATATTTCACAAAACCTTCAGCTGGTTCATAAAACGGATGATCCATATAGTATTTACCTATAGGTAAATCATTATTAAATAGTTTTTTATTTTTTTCTTGTGACCAGAGTAATAATCTTGAATTTTCTATTCCTCCTGCAGCCAAAACATAGTATTTTGCTTTTAAAGAATAAAAATTTGATTTTTTTTTACAATATATGGAACTAACTTTTTTTTCTTTTCCTTCAAAATATAAAAATGTTGTATCAAGTGATAAATGAATAAATTTAGAGTTTTTTACTCGATCATAATAAACATCTTTAAAGTTTCTAAACTTATCAGAAAATCTTGTATTATATTGATTAAAATCCTCACTAAATTTCTTAACATAAAAGTCTGTATGATAAAATTTTAAGCCTAATACTTTTTTTGCTTGTTCCTCAAAATTATGTAATTTATCATAACTAATTGGCCAACTATCAAATTGATCTCTTTCAAATTTATTACAATGACCGCCCCACAAGTTTGATGTACCACCAAACATTCTTGCTCTTCGAGTAGATATATCATAGTAATCTTCAGCAATAACATTTCCTTTTAAAAAGTCCTCTGAGTCTGGGTCAAGCTCTAAATTACCAGCTTCAATTAATAATGTTTTAATATTAGATTCCTCTAATTTTAAAGCTGTAGATATACCAGCTGGGCCACTACCAATAATTATTACCGGAAAAAAATCATCATTGATGTTGCTTAAATCATTCAAAATCATTTTGATTTAAAATCCATATTTTTTTATTTTTTTTATAAAATTTAATACTTCTCTTTTTAAATTTTTCATAAATTTTCAATTTATTAAAATCTAAAGTTATTAAAGAAAAAAATAAAAGTGATGATATTTTCAAAAAATTTCTTTTATTTTTATTTTTGATATTCATTTTTACTTTTTATTTTAAATATCAAACTAAATCAATATATTTACTCTGATTTATTAACTACAATTATTTTAGAAAATTTTATATAGTTAACTTTATAATTTTAAATTAATTCCTAAGAATTAAAAACATGAATAACAATAAAAAAAAGCAAATATTTTTTTTAATTTTTTCTCTAATATTAATTTTTGTGTTTTTTTATACTGATTTAATTCATAAAAGTTATGTTCCATATTGGAAAGACTCGTTCGATAACTGGCCCTTTAAAACTTATTCAAACTTTAAATACTTTGGTGATACGCAAACTTTATTAATGGCTGCGGAATGTTTTAAATCTGGTTTTGATGTATTCTATGGAGAGTGTATTTCAGATTATGGAATTAGAACAGGTCATGATTATGGAAGATCTTTATTATACTTACCCATAATAGATGAGAATTTTAAAAGTATTTTTTTATTAGGATATGGCTCAATTTTAATTGGTGCTTTGGTTTTAATAGTATTTAAGTTAATTAAACCAAAGTCAATATATGAAAATATTATTTGTCTTATATTAATATTTAATCCAACAACTTTACTATTATTTGAAAGACTTAATTTGGACTTATTAATCTTTCTTTCTTTAGTAGCTATTATTTTTTTGAAAGGAAAATATATTATAAAATTATTGATTAAATTCCTATTATTTAGTTTTAAGTATTATCCTTTAATTTTTATAATTAATTTTTTTACTGAAAATGATTTAAAACTTAAAAATAAAGTATTTTATTCATTTTTATTGATATTTATCTCATCAATTCTGATTTTTTTTAGTTTAGAGGATTTAAAATATGTTGTTACAGATTTTGAGAAAGTCGGAAGAAATATTAAATTTTCTTATTCCATTAACTCCTTTCTAAGAATTATAGATCACCTAAATATAGTTGATAAAGATCTAATTAAACCAATTTTAATCTTAACTTTATTTATTTTTTCAACTATTTTTTACATAATTTTAAACAAAAAAATTAAAGCTCCTTTGGAAAAAGAGAGAAATTTTTACTATCCAAGAGCAAGACTTTTTTTAATTTCTACAAACCTATTAATAGTTTTGTATTTGTTTTTTAATAACAATTACTTTAGGGAAGTTTTTTTTATTGGTGTTGTTCCTTATTTATTAATAGTAAGCAAAGAGAAATGCCTATTTTCTAAAATTTGTCTTTATTTAATACTTTTCAAATATTCTTTTATGTTAATTTTTTGGCCCATAGTAATATTTGGTGACTTAAATGTTGATTTGTTCGCACAGTCAATTCTCGGTTTTAAAATATTTTTGGACTACATTATTATATTAATATTAATTCCATACATTTTAAAATTAGACATAATACTTTTAAAAAAGACTTTTAAAATGTGATTTTAAAAAGTGAATTCTCTTGTTGGTGTTAGCATGCAATTTACATACTTTGAGCTTTTTGAATATCTTGCTTTAATATTATCAATTTGATTTCTAAAATAACTATCTAAATCAGTATCATATTTCATTTCAAGAATAATATTATTAAATTTATGAAAAAAATTTGGATCAAATTTATTTAATTTTTTATATTGTATATTTGTATCCAAAGTTGCCCTAATTAGTTTATCTGATGATATATAATAATCTCTATCATAACTTATAAGAATTTTTGGCTCTAGTTTTTTTCCATGAAATAAATTTAGATCAATTTTTCTAAAAACTTTATTAAAATCAGATAATAAAACTTTTCTTTTAATGTCTATATTTTTTTTTGTTTTATATGTTTTTAATCCTAATTTATATTTTGTTTCAAAAACTGGATTTGTTATAAATTTTCTAGAGCCATACCATCTTAAACGATATTTCAGTCTATTTTTTTGGCCTTCAATGTTATTTATAACATTTGTTAAATTAAAATCATCAAAGTATATTGTATTAACTTTACGTTTTACAAATTGGTCTTTAAATTTTAATTTTGATCTAGACAATGAATTTATAATTTGAAAATAATAATTCGTATTATAAACCCATTTTTTTTCATATCTTAACTCTTTATTAATATCTGGATTTTTCATTAATTATTTAAATTTGTTAATAATGTTTCATTTTTATCATAAATAATTTTAAGAATTTTATCAGATTTTGATCTTTTTTTTTCATAATTTAAAATAATTTCTGATTTAGAGTCTGCTAAAAATTCCTTAATACTATTATTAATAACTATTTTTTTTGCAATAATTTTTCCTGGACCATATTCATTTTTTTTTACATACGATGCTAAGGCTATTTTAGTATTATTTATTTCAACGTTATCTAGAGTTGTTGATGAACCATCTTTACTTGCTACACCAACATAAGAATTATTTCCTACTAAGCCATTTATAGATATAGTAGAATTTTCACCTGAACTGATTAGTTTATCTCCTATATTTTCAAGATAAATATTTTTTAGTTCGGCTTTTGATCCTGAAAAATCAATAGCATCATTATCTATATTTATAAACTTTGCATTACTAATTTCACCTACTCCAAAATCGACATCTATACTATCAGAACAATTTTCTTCGAAAAAAATATTTTCGAGTAAAAATTTACTAGAAACAATATTTAATGCATCTTCAGAACAAATATTTTTAAAATTAACATTTTTTAAAACAACATTTGTATTAAAAAAATTAATTGATCCATAAATAATAAAATTCGAAACAAACCTTTTTAATGGAAACTTTAATATATTATCATTGCTTACTATAGGTCCTTCTAGATATCCAAATTCAACATTATTAAAAAAAGATTTTTTACTTCTATCATTAATTAACAACCCACCACCAAAATTATTTTTTTCACCTTGGATAAAGATTTTTTTTTCTGATCCATTAGCTATCCATGCTGAATTAGAAAAAATAAACGCATGATTTTTTAAATAGATTGATTGACCAGGCAAAATTTTAACAATATAATTTTTCGGAATAAGAATATTCTCATTAATTTCAGTCTTGTTTTTTTTTAAAAAAATATTTTTATTTTTAATAAAAAAATATTTTTTGAACAAATTTTTTTCATTATTCTCTAATTTAAGTATTTTGTTATTTGTTGTAGGATAAATAACTTTACTAAAAAGTTTTTTATTTGAATCTTCTAGAATTAAATTAGAACATTTAAGATCCTTGTTATTTATAAAATCTATATTCACTATTTTATTTTCAATATTTTTATTTATTGGTAAATTAATTTTTTTTGATGATAAAGTATTTTGGCACTGCATAGATTTTATTTTCAAAGATAAATTGTTATTTAAAATATTTCGAATTATGATTTGATCTTCACTTTGTTTTACAAATATTTTATCTAGGTTAATTGAAAAATAATCTGAAAGATTTTTAGCTCTTAAATAAATATCTTCCTTAGAAAAATAGTACAATCCAGGACCGTAAAAGTAATTATGATCTACAAAAAAATAATCATCATAAATTAATGAGTTAATTTTTTTTAATGAATGTTTTCTGTCATCAAAAAACTTATCTAAGAAATCTTTAGAAGTAATTTTAAAAATATATTTTTGATATTTTTTAAAAAAATTATCATTTAATTCTCCTTCATCATTAAAAAAAAATTTATAAATAAAATAGTCTCCAATTCCACCTTTAGTGGGTTCGCTATTAATACACTTTGTTACGTTTTTTTTACAAATCAAAGCACTTTCAAATGAATTTTTAATTGTTAGATCGACCCATGATGAAATATAAGGACTGTAATTCGGTACCATTCTATGTGCATCAAAACCAATCGGTTCAAATAATCCAGAGACTGGATTATAAAAAAATTTTACACTTTTAACACCTCTGGCATGCTCATAATAGTTCAAATCAGTAATAGCAAAAAATCTAGCCCATTTATCTTCATCAAATATGTCTGTTTTAGTTCTATTATTTTTTAAAAAGGTCTCTAATTTTTTTTGAGCATGATCAACAATATAAAAATTATTTTCCTTTAACCAAAATTTTTTATTATAAAATTGTAGTTCCATTTTTTTAATATCAAAACTAAACTCTTCAAATAATGAGAAAATAGGACCATTTCTTTTTTTATTTCTTTCAATGAGAATTTTATCAAACCCTTCTTCAAGCACATATAAATTAGGATCAGCTCCATTAATACTTAAATCTAAAAAAATATAATTTAATTTAATGAGATTAAATTCTTCAAGAAGCTCATGAAAAATCCATTCATGTGCATAATTTCTCATTCTAGGTGTTTGTAGTGAAAATTTCTCCATACCTAAAATTTTATTTTTTCCTTTAAGGTCAATTTTATATGATACTCTTTTTTTTTCGAAATAATGAGAGGTTCTGTCTCCTTTGAGTCTTAAATTAGTTTTAAATTTAGAATTATTAAAATCAATTGTAGCATCTACTTCTTTAAAAGTTTTACTTTCCCCTGTTTGTTTAAAATATTCTAAAGCACTAATTCTTTGATTTTCTAAATTCAATTCATTTTTAAATGATATATTTAAATTTAAATGTGGAATATCATAAAATTTAGATTGAACTTTTAAAAATAAAATCTCAGGTAAATGAATGTAATTAATTACAGAACTTGTATGTAGTCTACTAAAAAATTTATCTTTATAGTTTGTCCAATAACCAGTATTAAAAAAAAGTATAAGAACAGGAATTGTTAAAACTATTGTGATATAAAAATATAATTTAAAAAATAATCCAGATAAATTTCTTATTTCTTTTTTTTTTATTTTATTTTTTATTCTCATTAATTGACTGAATCAAACTGAGCTTAAATCATTTCTCGCTATTATAGATTTAAAATCTTTTTCATTAAGTTTTGAGACTAAATGCGTAATATTTTTTGTATTTTTAACAGTTATATCGAAATTTATTACTGTATCATTTTTTGATTTACTAATTGATATTAAATCTAGACTTATAGAGTTTGCCTTAACTAAAGCTATTATTTGATTAATTTCATTTTCTTTAACATTTGAATTCTTGCTAATAGATAAATTTAAAACTTCGTTAATTTTATATTTTTTATTTTTATAAAAAGAATAATAAAAAAATATTATTATAAGTGAGAATATAATTCCAATAGAAATGATTTTTATTTGTCCCGCTCCACAACCTAAACCAACAGAAATTATTAAAAATAAATAAACTAATTCTTCTGGCTCTTTTATTGCCGCTCTAAATCTAACTATTGACAAAGCACCCACCAAACCCAATGATAGTGCAAGGGAAGATTTAACTATTGTGATGACTATTGTGGTTGTAATTCCCAAAACAACAAAATTTTTTGAAAAATCTAATTTATTAGAGAGTGTTGTTGAAAATTTTAGATAAAAAATTTGTATTATAAAACTTAGTATTGAAGCCGTTATCAAGCTGATAACAAAACTATCAAGCTCTAAAGAAACATTTTGGTTTAAGAAAAAATTAAGATCGCTCTTTTCCATAATATTACTTTATAGTATTAAATTTAATTATCTAGCTACTTTTCAAATATTATAATTTATCTCTTTGGTTTAAGCATGTTTTACCAATTTACAATGTAATTTACAGCGTAGTTTGAAATTTTCCTTTTTAAATAATTTAAATCTAAACCACAATTTTTATATCCTTCTATAATTGTATGTAAATATGATGAACTAGGTTTCTGTAAATAATAAATATTTTGTATATATACTAAAGCTTTATTCCCGTTTATTGACACATAATGCTTTGAATAATAGTTATAATCTACTCCTTCATAGCCATCTAATTCCTTTTCATCAGATTTTGTAATTTTCCAAATTGCTCCTGGAACTTTTGAATTCTTACTTTTAATAATATTTGCATGTCCATAAACTGAAGTTTGGGTTTTATG
>MDSW01146450.1_pt1 | contig 11543 bp, 13 predicted proteins | sample 811171 | NCBI WGS metagenome assembly MDSW01 (sample SAMN05326641, study PRJNA326480) | marine metagenome | isolation source: seawater | place: Atlantic Ocean: North West | collected 2012
ATAAAATAAGTCAAGTAAATCACTTGGTATGTCCCCATTATTTTTAATACCACTTTGTATTTGTGCGGGAAACTGTTTGGACATAACTTGACTTAAGTCACTTGAAAAATAAATGGTTAATATTAAAGTTAAAAGTAATTTCATATATATTTGCACGTTTTGCACGTTTTAATTTACATATAAGTTTATATATTTACAATAATTAATCGAAAATTTTATCTTTAATACCTTTATTAATTTTATATTTTTTATAATTTACTATAATAGTACCCTCAACAATTGAATTATTAGAATTAGGTAAGTTTTCTTTACCCATAACGCTTCCAGCATCTTTGTTGAGCCAATTAAATAGTTTTTTATCTTTGATATAATATTTTACAACAGACTTATATGGCATATAATATTCGTCATAATCTTTATAATAATTATTAATTTGAAACAGTTTTAATGTATCAAGTTTGGTTGTTACATTTTTAATTACCCATTTTGATGTATCAATTTTAACTTCAACAATAGGATTGAATGTTATCCTAGAATATTCATTAGGCATTTCAAGCTTCAAGCTATCAACTATCAAATCTCCAACAATTAATATGTCATTAATATTATTTTGATCATAATAATTAACTAATTTCATATTTTTCAAATTATCAAAGTTATCATTTGGGGATGTGAATAAGCCAGTTTTAGGAAGAATTCCAAAACCTTTTGATTTTACCTTTATTTTATTTGGCCTTTTATAGTAAACCTTATATTTTTTCTTGGGCATTCTAAAAGCTGGAATATCAAGCTCTATAGCCATATCAACCTGATAATCATTTATAAGGTTAAATTGATTGTTTGTTTTTTCTATATAATAATTAAAATCATTATCATATGAATATGTTGTATTAAATAAAAAAGTTATTAAAATTGAAATTATAATCATTCTAAAATATCCCTAAAATTAAAATTATAGTACGCAAGACTAATAAACAATCCTGACCAAATCAAACAAACCAGAAAGCAATCTAAAAAAATATCATATGGTACAGGATAATAAAAAGCTAAAAGAAAAATATCAATATAACCTGTAAACAAATATGGATCAATCATTTCAAAAAGATCAATTGGAATAAAAGATATAGCAGAACCAATAAAAACTATACTTATTGTTGATATAATAGGTGTAACACTATTTTTTGAAAAAGAAGAGAAAAATAAACACAATGATGCAACTGAAATCATCACAAGATTTGAAGATATAAAACCAAGAAAAAATCTCCAAACAATATCATCTTCTGATAGCAGTAAAATACCTTTATGAAAAACTATAAGTTCTCCACCACCTAATAAGATATAAGACACAAAAAGACTGTAAAAAAAGAAGTAAAACATCATAATTGTTGTATATAGAAAAACTACTAATAATTTTGAAATAAAAACCTTTCTTCTTGATATTGGACGAGTTAAATATAGTCTAAAAGTTCCTTTAGAATATTCACCAGATATTATTTCAGAAGGTATAATTGTGGATAAAAATGGCATATGAGTAATCAAAATAGCAACAATGATATACGTTGCTAAATAACCATTAATTATAGTACCTATAAAAATAAACGAATCTTCCATCTGCCCATAAATTTTTGTTTGCAATGAAACCGCACCATAGTCAATAGCATAAACAATCACCGGTATGAGTAAACTGATTAGCAAAAAACTGATATAAGTTCGTCTTTTGTATAACGCTTTTACAAGCTCATTATAAAATAAATTTATCATCATTAAAATATTCAATTAAGTTTGATTGTTTACTAATTTTATGTACCTCATATCCACTTAACATACTGTTTAACTGATTAACAGTATCATTTACAGTTGATTCAATTAAAACATCATTTTCATGGATACTTATAATTTTAAACTTTTCTTTAATCTTGGATAATAAATCATCTGTATGATTTAGATTTATTATCCATCTTTTACTATTTGAAAGCTGCTCTGACATTGACGTTGTTTTTGAGCAATTACCATTATTAAAAACTGTGAAATGAGTACATATTTCCTCTACATCCCTAAGATTATGTGTACTTAAACAGATAGTTTTTCCTTCAGATTTTAACTTTTTTAATAATGATATCATATCATCAATACCATTTGGGTCTAAACCATTATTTGGTTCATCCAAAACAATAACTTTAGGGTCGTGCAAAAGTGCTTGAGCTATACCTAGACGCTGCTTCATTCCATATGAAAATGAATGAACTTTATCACTTGATCTTTTATGTAAATTAACTAGTTTTAATACTTCTTTAATTCTATTAGAATCTGATCCGGAAATTCTTGCTAAAATATCTAAATTTTGCTTAGCTGATAAGTACTCATAAAATGTTGGCGCCTCAATTAAATAACCAAAATCCTGTCTTAAAATTTTATTATCATTATGAATTAGTTTTTCATTGTAGTAAATATTGCCTGACCATTTTTTAATTAAATTTGGCAGTATTTTCATGAACGTTGATTTTCCACTACCATTAGCACCTAGAATTCCAAATATTGAATTTTCAGGTATAGAAAAATTAATATCTTTTAGAGCCTCAAGTGAACCATAGTTTTTTGAAATATTCTCAAATTTTAATAATTGTTCATTCATTTTATTTTTTTATATAGCTTAACTCTTCATCTGTACATACTTTTAAAATATCTTTACGAATTACAGCTGAATCCTTTGAATGCCTTGGTTGGTAAGGACACATAAGACATCCTTCACCACAACATTTAGCATTTTTAATTAGAAATAATCTTGATAACATTTACAATTGATTAGATAGATTAATTAAATTGCACGTTTTACACGTTTAATTTAAATATTTTTTAAAAAAATATCAATTATTTCTTTAGCTTCTTGAAAATTAGAGTATTTTTTTGTGATTAATTTTTTGTTCCCAGAAATCATTGCTGATAATGTAAAATTTGAATTTTCGTTAAATAGACATAGAATAGGTATATTTTTATTCTCAGCAAAAGAAATCTCATATCCAACACCTAAAGAAGGGCTTGTTACTTCAGCTATTAAAACATCAGATTCATTAATCCATTCAATATCACGTTCATATATATACACATCATTATATTTAGTTTCATCTTTTATAACATTTTGGTTTCCAACATGCTCAGTTAAAACTTGACCGCATTTATTTAAATATTCAATTATTTTATGATAGGTGGCTTGATCTTGTCTTCCGCCTCTTATAGAGCCTGCAAAATATATTTTCATCATCTAAAACTTAATTTAAGATTAAATGAAGGCATTAAAAATGAGGGACCCCCATCACCTTCTATAATTAAACTTTGTCCATTTAAAATATCATACGCAGCAAGAACGCCAAATTGAAATATAAGTTTATTATTTTCTTTCCATCTGAGAATATTAACATCAACACCTAATGTACTAGAAACACCAAGACCGCCATTACCATTTATAGCAAGAACATAATAACCAAAACCTGATAATGTAAGATATGGAGTAAATCTTTCACTTTTTGATAAATGGTATTTTCGGCCATAACCTAACCCTCCCATAACCAAAAATGATGAAGCCATAAATCTATAAGATTCTCCATAATCTTGCTCTTTTACCCAAGTTTTTTCGAAAACACCTACATAGTTTATTTTATCGCTTAAGCCAATTGAATAATCAACGGAACCTAATAAATGAGATGTTAATAAAATAAATATAATTTTTTTCATTTTTAATTTGAAACGATAATATTAATAAGAACAATTATGTCAAGAATATTAACTAATCCATCATCATTTAAATCAGCATGATTTAAATCTGTCGATTCAGGATTTAAGATATAATTAACTAAAATAATGACATCAAGAACATTTACTGTTTGATCGTTGTTAAAATCACCAGGATCTGAAATAGGTACACAACTTCCACCTCCGCAGTCTTCTGTACATATCCAAGAACCATATAACGCAAAACTATCATCACAAAAACATGTTGATGCTACGCAATCATCAGGAACAACAATACATTCGTAACCTAAATCACAACCAGTTTGAAAACAACCTGCTGGATTTTGTTCATTACAATATGCTGTTTCACACACATTATTGTTACATACAGCCTGTGGTAATGATAAACAATCACACACACCTTCTATACAATCTGAGCCAAGCCATAATTCTACTAATGAGTCAACTTCTTCATTTAAGTAAAGTGATTGATTAACCGCATAATGACAACCACCTAAACCAACACTACAATCTCCCCAAACGGCTATACAATCATTATCAACCTCGCAAAAAGTGTAATCATTACTATGGAGTTCATTGTAATCATTATATATATTCTCACATATATCTCCACTGTTATCACAAATACTTTCACATTCTTCTATGGTTTCAAAAAATACATTTGAATAATCAACTCCATTAATATCCCATCCACATCCAGACATATGCTGGCAAGAACCATTAACATAGCCAACACCTAAATACATATCACAAAGGCCAAAATCTAAACCTACTAAATCAACACATTCATTAAAGTTATTACAATTTACTAGGTTTTCATCTAAATCATAATAATCTGCATAACATCCCCCACAATAATTAGAAAAACACTCAACAGGGGTATCCACTAAACATGGATCACTAACACTGCATGGGTCTGCTAAACAATTAACTGGGGTTTCACAATCAGAAGATAATGCAATCAATTCAACTTGAAAAGCGCTACATTCAATACATTCAATTTCTTGTGAATATTCAACCTCAACATATCTATTCAAATACATATCCAAATTAACAGAATCTTCAAAAATAACATTAATAAAATCAAATGATGAATCACTTTCAATATAATATTCGGCACATTCATCCATACAAAAAGACATCTCTGTTTGTTTTAGATATCCAGAAAAAGATGCTGTAAAGACTACAGAAAAGTAAATGGTAAGTAAAAAGTATCTCATTGTGGCCCTAAATGTTTGATATAATATAATCTAATTTATCCTTATTTAAGTTCATTTTTTTCTTAATTCTATATCTATGCTGTTGCACACCTCTCAAACCAATTGAAAGTATTCCAGAAATTTCATAATTATCAAATCCAATTTTTATAAAAGTACAAATTTTATATTCTGTTTGTGTTAATGGTTTGGAGATTATTTTATTAAGATTAAATCTAAAATTTGAATTAATTTTTTCGAATGAATCCAAATAATCTTTCCAATTTTGAGACGAGTTAATTTTATCATTAATTTTTTTAATAGTTTTTTCTTTACTGTAATCATCATTATTAAGCTGAAACAAAATTGATTTTAAAAAATCATTATTTTCAGATACAATTAAACTGTTTGATATAATATTATTTTGAGATGAGTTGATATCCTCAATCCTTTGTAATCGATCTTTTTCCTCCTTAATTATATCTAATTCTGATGCTAAGCTTGTAACTATTTTTTTCTGACTTTGTTTATTTATTTTATCTTTTTCTAAAATATATTTATTTAATTGGTTAACATATTTTTTATGATATTTTAGACTAGATTTTAAATCATTTTTTCTTTCATAAATCTTTGAAAGAAAATTTAAAACCTCATAGTTTGATTTAATTGTGTTAGAATTTAATGACATGTTATATGATTGATTAAAATATTTAAGACTTAGTGAATTTTTCTTTTGCGTAAAGTATAATCTACCAAGATTGAATAAAGCATCTGATAAACTGTTGAAGTTATCTTTATCTTTAGATAATTTGAAATACATTTTTAAATATTTCTCTGCTAAATTATATTTCTTTAGATTTAAATAAGCCAAACCAAGTTTATTCAGTACTGAAAATTTATAATTAACATCATCGATTTCATTTATAATCTTTAATATTGATTTATATTCATTGATTGCTGAATCGTAATCCTTGTAATTAAACTTCATATTAGCACCTGCTACTTTACAGGGTATAATAATAAGTTGATTCTTAGTTTTCTTTGATTGTTTTATTGCATTAATGTAATATGATTCGGCTCTTCTATATTGATTGATACCTGCATAGGTATTACCTAAACCTAAATTTATTCTAATAAATGGAATTAAATCATCCTTACATTTTTTTAGTGACTCTAAGCCTTTTTGAAAATACTCTAAAGCTTTTTTGAATAGCCCAAGTTGAAGATATATACTACCTAAATTTGCATAGCAACTTATCTCACCATTGATAGCTAAAGGCTCATTTTTTAAATTTTTCCATATTTTTAGGGCCTTTAAATCATTTTTAATTGCATGATTATTTAAATCTAAAACAGAATACACTCTTGATGATAAATTTAAATTATGTGCTATAGAAAAATCACATCTTTTTTGTTTTGAAATTTTAATTAATTCTAGATGATAGTCTAACCTTGATTGGTATGTTAAATTAGGATTTTCAAAAATTTGAGAAGAGATCTTATATAATGTTTCTTTAGTTTTTAAATTGTTAATTAAATTTTTAATTAAAATTTCATCTTCTAAAATATTATCTTTTTTTAAATTTTTTATAAAATTATCAATCATAATGTGAATAATTGTCGTAAAAATAAATTAATATAAAATTATTATAATAAAACATATTAAACTAGAAATTTATTTAGGATGGTTATGAAATTATTAATTTTTATAAGTTTATTTGGATTTATATTTCCTGTTTGTGAAGAATTAACTCAAATACAATGCGCCTCAAATGCAGATTGTGAATGGTTTGAAGATATTGATTATGGAAATTGTAGTTGGTTTGATCAAGATCAAGACTCCTGCGAAGAAACTCTTGGTTGTTATGGAGCATACCAATATCCTGGCTGGTACTCTGGATGGTATTGTGCAGGTGGGCAATACATTATAGATAATAGCTATTGTCAAAATAGCTCACTACCACCACTATCTTGCGAAGACACCAATCAAACAGAATATTTAATTGAATGTAATGGCGGTGAGTATCAAAATGAAGTGTCATGGGTACTTAATCCTGGCGATACAATGGGAGGTGCTCCATATGCACAATATATTTGTTTAAGTGATGGAAATTATCAATTAACTATGACAGACTCATGGGGTGATGGATGGAATGGAAATACATGGTCCTTATACAAAGGAGATGTTGATGGAGATTTAGTTGCTCAGTGCACTCTAGATAACGGATTATATGATGATTGTTTTTTTACTGTAGGAACACCTGCCCCACCTGAATCTTGTGAAGAATCTAATCAGACTGAATGTGAAAATGATGATACTTGTCAGTGGGTCAATAATACAATAATTGGTTCATGTTCTAGCCTTTCATCACAAGAATGCTACAGTACCCCTGAATGTGATTGGGAATGCAGTCAGTGGGGTTCATGGTACACATGGATTTGCTATGGCACCTATTATTGCTCTGGAGGTAATTATTTTATAGATAGTAGTTATTGCGAAGATGTAGATTTTATGGAAGGTGATTTAAATCAAGATCTAATTGTAAATATACTGGATATCATTATTATTGTTGATATGATTTTAAATCAAGAATCTAGTAGTTCAGCAGATATAAATGGTGATGGTATTATTAATATTCTTGATGTTATTGAATTGGTTGATATAATTATTAATGCATAGGAGATTTTAATGAAATATTTGATACTTACTTTATTATTTAGCTTTAGTTTTACTGAATGCGATGATTTAAATGTGTTGCAATGTAGTTCAAACACAGATTGTGAATGGATTGAGGACATTACAACAGGATCATGCTCAAGCTTTTCAAATTCACAGCAATGCGATAGCACTCAAGGCTGCAACTGGAACTGCATAGAAATGGGTTGGTGGTATAATTGGTGCTATACATATGGATGTGAAGGTGGAATCTACGAAATTGATAATGGCTATTGTCAGGAAAACCCTAATCCTCCAACTTGTTCTGAAATGAATCAAACACAGTGCAGCAATAATAGTGATTGCCAATGGATTGAAGATATAGAATGGGGAAATTGTGGAAACTATAATAGTGGGTGGTCATGTGACAATGCCCACGAGGATTGTTTTTGGGATTTATGTTACGGAGGATCATACGGGTCATGGAGCCATTGCTGTCAGGGTGGTTCATTTCAAACAGATAGTAGTTACTGTGAAGAATCTAATTATATGCAGGGCGATTTAAATGAGGACATGATACTCAATATATTAGATGTAATTATCATTATTGATATCATATTAAATTCTGAATCAAGTGATTTAGCTGATATAAATGAAGATGGAATCGTTAACATACTTGATGTAATTGAATTAGTAAGCATAATTACAACGAATTAACAGATTGAGAAATAACAACATAAACAATACTGAATAATGATATTAAACTTAAAAAATTGTTTTAAAAATGTTTCTCAATCTGTTATTGAATTGGAATACAATCACCTATTTGAAATCCAATCTGTTGAGCATTTGAGTCTGATACAATTAGATTTGTTATACATATTTCAGTAGCATCAGTATTAATAGAAACATCTAAATTTGTCAATAAACCTGAGCCTGCCGGAATTGAATCACCTGTAAAAGAAAAACCTAACACAGCTCCTGGTCCAGCTGATACTGAAAAACCTGCAGATTCTGCAGCCCCACCAGAACCTGCTGATGGAATTGCACCTGTAAGAGTAAATTGAAAACCACTAATTTCTTGTGTACTAGAAAAATTAACTTCAAGACTATTACCTAATAGGTTGCCGAGTGTAAAAATATCCTCTTGTGTACATGAACTACCATCACCTCCACATATTCCACAGTCGTCTAATTGTGAAGATCCTCCACAAGTTCCACTACAATCCATATTAACACAATCATCTGTATCTACACACGTAAGACTGAAACCATCACCATTACATATACCACATTCATCTGTAACTGACATACCACCACATACACCTGAACAATCAATTTCTTCTGTACAATTATCATCACAATCTAAATTTCCTTCTGCATATGTACAGCTACCATCATCAACGTTTGCATTTGAATTAAAATTGCATGCAGTAACATCAGTGCAACCTTGAATATCATCATTAGAATCTCCTGAACACGCAAAAAATGATATCATTATAAATGTGCTAAGTAAAATTAATTTTTTCATAAAATCAAACCTCTTTTTAAAATGATAATAAAATAATGTGAAAATTTAAGTTGAACTAAAATAATTTGCAACTTAATTGCAATAAAAAAGCCTCTTTATAAAAAGAGGCTTTTTTTTAAACAAATCAAGAAAAAAACTAATCAATCCATGAAGCTTTAATTAAACTAAGACCTATGTTATTACCTTATTAAAAGTTGAATGCCCATTCTAAGCTCAGACTCTTTCCAACCTCTACCATCAGAGTATATAAGACCGTCCTCTAATAATCTGTGACCCTCTGGAAATCTATGAATATACTGGATTTTAAAGGCAGTATACATATCATTAAACAAATAAGAAAAACCTATACCCAGATTGGTTAGATAATTATCCCTACTATTTAATTGTATAGAATTTGGCATAATCTCTTCCCATCTAAGGGCGGCTACTAAGTTTATTTTTTTGAAATAATAATTCATATGAAATAATTGACCAGAAAATTTAAATGTGGGATTATACTGATCAACTTGCCATAATTTGTAACCTAATTTTTCTATTTCATCTGTACCATCTGCTGGATCAATTAAACCATTATTATTTATATCTTGAGCAAGAAGGTTAGAATTAATTGTTAATTCTTTTAAGTAATAATCATATTGAATTGATAAGCCTTGAAACTGAGAAGCAAAATCAAATCCAATTACTTTTTTAGTTCCATCAATAGATAAGGGCCATAAATAATCATCATCATAAAGTGTTATTTCTTTTTTTTCAGAAAATTTAGCACCTAATCCAAATGCAAAAGTTGGTATTGGAGTATGTCTAAAATCTATCTCTTTATACTTCATCCTTCCAGGCAAAAATACAGGTCCATAATGTTTTCCAAAAGGATTTATACCAAAAGTATAATTTAGTCTTGTAACATATTCTAATTTACCACTATTATCATTATTTTTAGTTACTTCACCCCTTCCATTAAACATAGCAAAATACATAGTTAATTGGTCTGAAAAAAATTTTCTTGTCAACATAATTCCTAAATCTCTTCTGAAAAGTGCATCTTCAATTGTATCTGCACGATCAATCCAAGGACCATCTTTTGATGCTGAAAAATTATTTCTAGTAAAAGGTATTTTAAAAAATCCAGCTTGAAAACGACACTTTAAGAGATTGTCTAAAAGTTTATTATTGTATTCTATCTTGTATGATGCATATGCATCCATAATAAAAGTTTTAAATTCGGCCATTTCTAAGGTTTTTCTATCATCTTCTAAATTAATCTCATCACCATCAACATCTGCAGCTTCAATAATTTCTTCTATTTCATCAATATAAGTGTCACCTTTAAACTTTGCAAAATCCATTTGTAATTCATATTTAATTTTTCCACCCATATAACCTTTTAATTGAAATTGAGCATCTTTTAGACCAAATCTATTTTTTTTAAAACCATCATCTGCTAATGGATTTGAATCTAAATAAAAACGATGATGATAATATGTCGTAATATTGCCAGTAAACCTTAAATAATCATTGCCTTTATATAATGAAAACTGTGAAGTAACGAATGAAAAAAATAGTAATGAATATAAAATCTTTATCATTTAATTATACCCATATCAAATATCATATTATAATTATCACTTACTATGTATAAATGATCAGCAAAAAAAGCTAAACCCTCTGGTGTAGGGACATCAACTTTCCAATTATCTATAATTTTATAATCGATAGGACTAATTTTATATAAAATTCTATTTTCATCACTCAAAACCCATAAAAATTCATCATGAAATGTAATGGCTGATAACTCATCAAAATCTTTTGATTTTTCAATAATATTAACTACTTCAAAATCATCATTTAATTCAAAAAATAATAGTGGTTTTTTTTCTGTAATGACCAACCATAAATCTTTAGTTTTGTTATATACTAAACCTTCAAATGCTTTGTTACTACCCCCTAAATAATTAATTAACCGTCTATTTTTTTCAGTAAAATCTTCTTTATTTATGGTTACTATATACCTTGTTCTTTCATCTATTATATAGATATTTTCCTTATCAATATAAATACTCTCTAAATCTCTTAGGTCAGTTTGAAACTTTTTAATCAAATTCAAATTTTTATCAAAATGATAAATAGCACCCTCATCGCTTACACAATAAAAGGTAGAGTTTGATGAATCAAATGCTAAATCAGAGGGCTCATGACAATCAATGATGTTGGATTTAGTTGGTTTTAATATATCTAAAGAAAAATATAAATTTGATAAAAAAATAATTAAAAAAAGTTTATATATCACGGATTACTACCATTGGTAGCACCTGGTGTAGGTGTTGAGTCAAATAACCAGTTCTGAGTTCCATCAGGAAAACATGCCTGAGAAACATCTTGTGTTTGGGCAGGAAAGTCATAATTAATTATAATGTTA
>MDSW01107718.1_pt1 | contig 11542 bp, 6 predicted proteins | sample 811171 | NCBI WGS metagenome assembly MDSW01 (sample SAMN05326641, study PRJNA326480) | marine metagenome | isolation source: seawater | place: Atlantic Ocean: North West | collected 2012
CCACCCCTCGCTTTCAATCCCCGCCCTCGACGCCTTTCAACTTCAACTGACGCCTTTCAACTCCACCCCGCCATCGCTTTGTATGGAACGACCCTCAAGTTTATCATCCACGGCGCCGTCGTCCTCCTCGGCGCGCTCTGCGGGTGCGTCTCTCTGACGCTTCTCAACGCGCCGATAGCGTACTACCACTACGCGCAGTACGCCGCGCACGGGACGCACGCGACGGACGTGACGACGGTGTTCGCGACGTTGGACGAGGAACGGCGGCGGAGGACGGTCAAGTGCGCGCTCTACGCCGCGGGGTGCGCGGATCCCGTCTCCATCTCATCACACTGGTCCCCGTACGACCGCGTCGGTGTGGTGAACGCCGTCTCTTAAGGACTTCTTTACTTCCCGGCGCGTCTCTCCGCCCAACACCTCTCGCTTTCAATCCCGACACACCTCGACGCCTTTCAACTCCAACTCTTCTGACGCCTTTCGACTCCGCCCCGACGTTCGCTCGCGCGGAACGACCCTCATCAGTCTCCTGCGGACGTTGTACCTCGGGACGCACCACGCGGTGCACACGTTCATGACGGAGGAGGAGAGGACGAAGGCGGCGGAGTTCATGCGCGAGGCGATGCTGCATCAGCATCATTATCATTACTAGTAGCTTTACTAATAGCTTTACTTCTGAGAAGCGGCGGCTCGGAGGGGGGGAGGGGGCGATATATTTTTCGGGCGGGCGGGCGGGAACACCGGTAGGGTCTTCTGTATTAAAACCGTCATCGCGCGTGCGTTACATCCTTCTCGACCCCGACCACCATCGCGCCCGACCGACGACGCGACGACGTCCGGACGCGCGGACGTCGTCGCCTCGCTTCGCTTCGACGCGCGTCGTCCATCACTTCGTGTTCGGGTCGTCGCGCGTCTTTATCAACCCGTAGATGGAAGAGAACACGAGGAAGCCAATCACCGTGGGCGAGTACGCCGGATACAGCGAGTTCTCCACCCACGTCTCCACGCGCGATGGAAGCACGTCATCGAACGCGCTCAGCGCGAGCAGAAGCCCGCCGAGGAAGATGACGACGACGTAGCCCAGGAGGAACAGGATGTACGCCTCCTCGGACGCGGACTGGACCGTGATCGGGGCGACGCCCTTCGCGGCGTCGATCGCGATGCCGGTGACGTCCACGGACGCGCGACGCGTGTTGCTGCCGTCGCGGCGCTTCCGGAGCTTCTTCTTCTTCTGCCCCGGCTCGAACATGCTCACGGCGTCGTCGTCGCTCGATGGCGACGGGGGAGACGGGGAAGGGGAGGACGCGGACGCGGCGGCGGCGTCCGGGTCCGAGGCGACCTCATCGCTCCACTTCTTCGCGCGCGTCGCGACGATGGTTATCCTCGCCGCGCGAGCCGCTCGCGCGACGCGCGCGGGCGCGACCGCGCGCGTCGCGGTCGCCGCAGCCGTCGTCGTCGTCGTCGCGCTGTTCCGTGGCGCGATGGACGCCATCGCGCGCGGGGTCGCCGCCCCGGCGCGCGTCATGACGCTCGCCGCGCGCGCGTGCATCGTGAGTGGCGGTGTCGAGGTTCCGACGTCGCGCGGAGGACGGCTCACGCGTCACGCTCGCGGGATCGAGTGGAACCGCGGGAGCGAGGTGCGGGAGCGTTCAACGCAGACGTTTTTCACCCGTCCCTCGGGTTCGACTTTTGATCGCGTCCCCTTTCAACGGACCGATGAACATTTTTTTGTCACGATCACGCGGGCGCCCACCACACGTACAGTACCGCACGGGCGCGTTTGAACACCTCGAGGCGAACGCAGTCGGACAGCGCGCGACGCCGCCGGCCGACGACACTCGCGCGCGTTCCGCGGACACGAACCGCGGCTCGCGAAGGCATCGCGCGCGCGCGTCGTCGTTCGCGCGACGCGTCCCTCTCGCGCCGCGGCGTCGGACTCGAGCGAGAGACGGCGACGCGAGCGACGACGAGAGGAATGGAGGTGGACGACGCGGAGCGCATCGGCTCCGCGACGACGACCGATGTTCGCGGCGACGTCGCGCGCGCGGAGGCGCCGTCGACGAGCGCGCGGGGGGGCTCGGGGAAGGACGACCGCCTGAAAGACGCGCTCGAGTGGCTCAGGTGCGCGCGCGATCGAAGAGATCGTCGACGCGCGCGCGCGTCGACGCGCGGTCGCGCGGCGAAGACGCGCGCGCCGAGTGCTCACTCTCGTCGTCGCTCGCGCGCGCGTCTTCGCCGCGCGCCCCCTCGCGGTTTTTTCCTCCTCCTCGCGCGCGCGCTTCCCCCGCGCTGACGTCCGCGCCCGACCCGCGCCCCCCCCGATCACGCCGCCGCAGGCTCGTGTCGCTCGAGGAAGGGCGGAAGCCGGTGAGCGACGGAGGATACACCGGGGTGCGTCGCGCGCGTCGCGCGCGGGGCGTCGGGACCGAACCCTCGAAAAACCCTCGTATCGCGCTCGCCGGCGACGTCGGCGACGCGTTTGCAAGCTGTATTTTTTTTTCGCGCGGCGACGTGCCGTCCATCCCTCCACTCCGGCTCCGTTCTGACGCGCACGGGTCCTCACCTCCTCGTCCCTCCCATCCATCCCGCATCACGCGCAGGGCGAGCGGCACCGCGAGAACGCCGCGATCGTCGACCGCTTCCGCGTCGCCACCGCGGTGGTGCGCATGCAACCGAGAAGAAACGCGCGCACGGGATCCGCCGCCGTCGGCGGCGGCGCCGCGCTTCTCGTGTCGTCGTTCATGTCCGCGGGACGAAGCGGCGGGACGGGGGGGAAGTCCACCGCGGTGATACGCGTCGGGATGTCGTTCCAGGCTTCGGTTCCGCCGTGGCGCGGGCCGGAGCCGCTGGACGGGTCCGTACGCGCGGAGGAGGGACTCGTCATCGCGGCGGCGCCGGCGGTCGCGGACGCAGACGCGACCGCGGACACGGACGCCGCGGGGTCGAAGAAGAGCGCGCGCGTCGTCGAGCGCGCCGCAGCCATCGCGGCGTCCGCGGCGGCGACCCCAAAACAACCCCACGCCGCGCGAATCCCCGGGGCCAAGTCGGGGGCGCGGGAGTCCGAACCGGCGCGAAGAGACCGGCTCGCGGGGATCAAAGTCTGGCCCCCCGCGCCCGCGGAGAAGGCGGCGAAGATCGCCGCGGAGCTGTTCGACCCGTCGCTCTCCCCCGGTCGACGCCGGGGTGGATCGACAGGAGGAGGATCTGCGGAGAAGCGCGCGCCGGGAGGGAGCGACGCGGACGCCGGAGGGTTAACCCTACCCGGGAAGCGCGTGAAGACGGCGACGGAGATGACCGCCGCGGCGGATCCGTTCGCGAAGGACTACGAGTTTGGTCTACAGAGCGCGCTCGCGGCGATCCCCGCGGACAGCGCGGTGAAGAAGGCTGCCGCGCAGCGCGCCGCGGCCGCGATGGCGCGAGCGATGGCGGCGTCGCGAGAGGACGCGACGGCAAAGCCGAAGACGGCGGAGGAGGCGGCGGCGAGAGCCGCCGCCGTCGTCGTCGCCGCGACGAAAATCGCGCGCGCGGAGCTCGCGACGGGGCTCCCCGGGATGCCCCCCGGGAACGCGGCGACGCTCGCGGAGGCGCACGGCGTCCGCGACCCGAAGCCGAGACGCCCGAGTCTCGAGGAGGTGGCCGCCGCGCGCGCGAAGCTCGAGTCGGAACTGCGCGCGGCGCGGTCGTCGCCGGCGGTGATGGGCGTCCAAGCCGTCGGTCGCGTCGTCGCGACGGAGGCGTTCGGGCTGTGGACCGCGGAGCAATCGCGCGCGTTCGAGGAGCAGCTGCGGGCGCGGAAGTTTGACCTGTTCGGGTGCTCGAGGATTGGACGGAACCCGAAGAAGGGGATGAAGGTGCGTTCTATACAAAAGTTTTTCACCCACCGCTCGGTTTCAACATTTGATCGCTCCCCCTTTCAACTGACCGGTGAACTGTTTTTGTATGGAATGGCCCTGAAGGCGAGCAAAGAGAAGAAGGCGCAGACGAACGACGACGACGTCCCGTGCCTGGCGTGCGGTCGCGCGGACGGCGAGTCCGATTTCGTGTTGTGCGAGAACGGGTGCCCCACGGGCGGGCACTATCAGTGTTTGGGCATGGCCGCCGTCCCGGAAGGGGACTGGTTCTGCGACGCGTGCGCGGAGGCGAGGAGGGAGAAGGACGCCGCGGACGCCGCGCGCGCGGCGGCGGCGGCGGCGGGGGAGGACCCGTCGCCCGGGAAAGCGTCGCCGCCGCCGCCGGTCGCCATCGCGGACCCCGCCGCCGCGGACCCGGAAGACCCGGACCCGCGACTGGCGATGAAATCCTTGCGCGACATGGTGGAGTACTACTACAACGCGTGGCTGACGCTTCCAAACGTCGAAGACGACGACGGCGACCGGTCCGTGTGCTCGGACGACGAGGAGACGAACCCGTTCGTCGCCGCGGCGGCGGCGAAGCGACGCGGCGGCGGATCAGGCGGCAAGACTGTGACGACGATCGGAACGACGATCGGATCCGGAACGACCGGAACGACCGGAACGACCGGAACGACGACGACGGTCACGGCGGCGGAGATGAAACGCGCCGCGTCGGAGCGCGAGATGGCGCGTCTGTCCAACTCGGGTCCAACCGCGCCGAAGCCGAAGCGTCCGCCCAAGCCGCCGTGCGCCAAAGCCGAGAGCGCCAAGGCGACGAAGAAGGTGGGCGACTTGCTGCAGTGGCTGCACGCCGCCGCGGGCGGGGGCGCGGCGCGCGCGAAAGCCGCGGCGAGCGCGCACGCGCCGTCGAGGAAGGCGATGATGGCGCGGTGGAGGGAGACGTGGACCGAGGTCGACGGCGACGAGGCCGCCGCCGCGGAGGAGGCGGCGAGGAGGAAGAAAGTCGTCGGGGACGTCTTCCACCGCGAGAAGAAGCACCCGAACGCGAGAGAGGTGGCGTTCTCCAGCGACGACGAAGCGTGATTCGAGCGTCGTCTTGAAATTTATCCATCCAGTCTGGTCGTTGTGAACCAGACCTTCTGTTCCTCGCGTCCTGTCTGGTCTTTGCCGAAACGACTCGCGTCGAGCCACGACACCCCGGACCTCCCCCCCCCCACCTTCCACTCCACGCCCCGCGCCAGCCGCCGCCGCCGCCGCCGCCGACATGGTCGTCTCCCCGATCGAGACGCCGCCGTCGCCGCCCGTGATGACGCGCGCCGCGGACGCGGCGGACGACGACGCCGCGCTCCTTTCGCGCCCTCTCTTGGAGCTCGAGAAGGCTTTTCGCGAAGAAAGGACGGGCACCGGCGCCGACCGCGACGACGCGCCGACGCCGCACGCGGGATACGGATCCGATCCGGACGAGCCGGCGCCGCCGCAGGCGTACGTCAACCGTCTGCGCGACGATCGCGCGTGCGCGTGCTGGACGTCGCCGCTCGCCAACGTCTTATGCGTGGTCGCGTCTCCGGTAGGTACTCACTTCGCCGTCGGTCGCCGCGCCGCGCCTTCGCGAAGAAGATACCGCACACGTACCGATACCTCGCCGCGTCTCACGCTCCTCCGTTCCGTCGACCCCCGATAGATATGCGCGATCCCGCTCTGCGGCAGCTGCGTGACCGTCTACCCAAAACACGCCGTGGTCACGACCGTGTTCGGGCGGTTTCTTCACGCGTTCACGAGACCCGGTCTGTACTTCGTGAACCCGTGCGGCCGCGAGGCGCAGGTGGTCTCCCTGAAGGCGACGTCCGTGGAGCTCCCCGCCGTGAAGGTGGCGGATCGAAACGGCAACCCGCTGGTCATCTCCGGCGTCATCGACTACCGCGTCGTGGACCCGACGCGAGCGGCGCTGGACGTTCTGCACCTCCCAAACTACGTCAAAGTCAACGCGCACGCGGCGTTGAAGCGCGTCGCGTCTCTGTATCCGTACGAAACCAGGGACGGATCGCCGTCGCTCAAGACGGAAGTCGTGCAGCTCAACAGCGTCCTTCGAACGCTCCTCCAACGCAAGGTGGAAGTCTGCGGCGTGAAGATCGTCACGTTCGAGCTCAGCGACCTCGCGTACGCCGCGGAGGTCGCGCCGATGATGCTCGTGAGGCAGCAAGCGCAGGCGCTCATCGACGCGAGGAGCGTCATCGTGCAGGGCGCGGTGAGCATCACGCACGGCGCGTTGAGCGAGTTGGAAGAACGAGGGCACGCGTTCGACGGGAGTCAAAAGGCGAGGCTGATCTCGAACATGATGACCGTGCTCGCGGGGGAGAGCCGGCCGCTGCCGACGCTGTCGCTCTCGGACGCGGAGTTTCACCCCGCGCCGACGTGAGCGAGCGAACGATCAGGAGGAGGAGGAGGAGGAAAGAGAGGAAAGAGAGGAAAGAGAGGAAAGAGAGGAAGGAAGGAAGGAAGGAAGGAAAAACCCAACCGACACGCGAGCGAGGAAAACCGGCGCTCGTCTGTCGCAACGCGCGCACGCACGTTCACCGTCGATAACAACAAAACCCAACGCACACATCCTCGTCCGTCCGTCCCTCCGTCCGTCCCTCCGTCGTCTAGAACACCGACTTCACCTTCCGCGCGTCGATCCCCCGCGTCTCGACGATGTAAATCGCCGTCGTCTTCGCTTCCTCGGACATGTCCGCGTCGACGCCGACGCTGAGCGTCGCCGCGACCCTCGCTACGCGTCCCTCTTCCCCGTGTTCGTCCGCGATCAATCCCGCGATGACGTCCCTGGAGACGCCAAAGTACGTCGCCTTCATTCCACCGGGGGCGTTGACGTCGATGACGCGCAGCAGCGACGACGGGCGAGCGCGCATCGAAGCCGAGATGACCGAGTTCCCGGCGACGGCCGGGTCGCACCGCGGATCGAAGATCACCGCGAGCTCACCGGACGGGCTGAGGTAATTCAGCGGGCCGACGCTGAAGAGCGCCGGAAGGATCGTCTCGAGGTAGGGGTGGTAGGAGGCGGGAGGAGGAGGGAACGGAAGCGGCGGCGCGGCGTACGGCGGCGACGCCGCCGGAAACGCCGCCGGAAACGCCGCCGACGCGACGTTCCCGAGGTCCTCCGCTTTCGGACCCGCGCCCACCTCTTCTTCTTCACTCTTCAAGCGCGGCGGCCGCAAAGTCCCGCGCTTGTCGAGCTTGACGAGCGCGTCGGATATCAACGCCGCCTCTCTCACGCCGGACAAGAACGCGCCGTGCATCGTCGCCGGGTGCATCCTGTTCGTCGCCTCGCCGGCGAAAAATAAACGATCGCCCACCGTCGACGCGAGATGGTCGTAATCCTCCCCGGTCGCGCCGACGCTGATGTTGCTGTACGACCCGAACGCGTGGCGGTCGCCGCCCCAGCGCACGCACGCGGCGTCGAGCGGGTCCGGGACGGGCACGTTTTGCCCCACCGTGAAGATGTCGCGTAAGACGTCCATCGCGCCTTTCACCGCGTCCTCGTCGGAGACTGAGGGTCGTTCCATACGAAGCGACGTCGGGGTGGAGTTCAAAGGCGTCAGATGGAGTTGAAAGGCGTCGAGGGCAAGGATTGTGAGCGAGGGACCCTGGGCGGAGAGATGCGCCGGGAAAAGTCCTTAAGGAATGACGTTCACCACGCGAACGCGGTCGTATGGGGACCAGTGTATAGAACGCGCCTGACTCCATCTCGAGCGCGGCGTCGCCGGCGACGAGCGCGACGAGCGTCGCGCCGCCGCTCAGGCCCGCGTAGTTGTAGAACATGTAGTATCTCCCGCGCTTTTTGCTGTCCCCGTCGCACTTGCGGACGTATCCGAACGTGTCGTGGGTCGTGTCCCAGAACACCTCGGGAAAGAGCAGGATGACTTTGTTCAACACCCCGAACCCGAGGTTCGCGATCGCCCGGAGCTTACGCTCCGGCAGCGGCGGGTCGAACGCGATGATCTCCTTCTTCAGAACCCCGAGCGGGACGGTCACGAGCGCGACGTCCGCGCGGAAGCTCCGGCCATTGGCGCATCGAACGACGACGCCTTCGCCGTCGTCGGCGCCGCCTTCGCCCGGATAGGACACGGAACACACGTCGTGGTTGTAAAACACGGGCACGTCCCTCGCGAGCGCGCTGACGATGCGCCCGTTCCCGCCTCGTAAGAACACGTGGTTCCCCTCGAAGTCGTACGGATCGTCCTGGTCCCACTGCCCCATGGATAAGACGTCCAACCGCGCGGCGTTCGCGAATTCTAAATTCGCGAGGTGCCAATCGAACAAGTCGCTCTCCTCCCGCGTCGGCGTCGGCTTCTGCTCTCTCCTGAACTCCTCGATCGCCCCCCCTAACGATATCAAATCCGCGGCGGTCCGCGTGCGATAGATCCCCTCATCGTCGGACGACCCAAACGCCAACCTCTTGCGCGTGCACTCCGCCAGCGCTTCGTTGTACTCCCTCTCGATCTTCTCGTCCGTCGCCGCGTCCGCCCTCGCGCCGCCAACCTCGGCGTACAGCGGGCAGGTCCCTCGTATGTCGTGGAACGGGACGTCCAGCTGCCTCGCGACGACGCACAGCGGGTTGCCGCTGCTGCCGGTCAGGATGCTGAGGGTCGTTCCATACGAAGCGACGTCGGGGTGGAGTTCAAAGGCGTCAGATGGAGTTGAAAGGCGTCGAGGGCGGGGATTGAACGCAAGGGGTGGGCGGAGAGATGCGCCGGCAAAAGTCCTTAAGGAATGACGTTCACCACGCGAACGCGGTCGTATGGGGACCAGTGTGAGATAGAACGCGCCTCCCGCCCATCTCCCCGACCGCGGTCTTCACCTCCCCGGTCTTCGGGTCCGTCCCGGACAGCTTCGTCGTCCACGCGCGCCCGCCCGGTCGGTCCCGCCCCTCGACGACGACGACGCGATGGCCGAAGCTCATCAGCTGCCTCGCCGCCGCGAGCCCGGCGAGCCCGGCGCCGACGACGACGCACGTTCCCTTCGCCGAACCGGGCGTCAGGTAGTTCGTCGCGAACCCGACGCCGAAGTTGATGTACCCGCGCGAGGTTAAGAAGCGATGCGCCGCGTGGACGAGCGGCTTCCATTTGTCCATCACGAAGCCGCACGCGTGCTCGACGGACACGTACGCGCTCGGGTCCGCGCGCCATCGCGCGAGGATCATGTTGCGGATGACCAAGTACGCGCCTTCGTCGTAACGCTCGGGGAGGAAGCGTTTCTCGTCATCGTTCGCGTACGTGTACAGGCCGAGCTCGAACGCGATCTCGGTCTCTTCCTCGTCCGTGGCTTTGTACGTTTTTTTCCCGCCGCCGCCGCCGCCGCCGCCGCGCGACGGTCCCCCGCGGAATTCCATTCCTCGGCGCGCGCGTCGTCCGCCGCCGCCGCCGCCGCCGCCGCGGAAGCGCGCGGCAGCCTCCGCGGCCGCGGCGATCCTCGCGATCGTCGCCTCGTACGTGGTCATCCCGCCGTCGTCGTCGCCGCCGAAGTCGTCGTCGTCGAAGTCGTCGTCCGCGTCAGCGTCCTCGCCGCGATCTTCGCCGCCCCTCGACTCGAGATGGATCTCGTACGCGAGCAGCATCTTCTGGTAGTTGACTCGCATCTGGAACCCCGCGCTCGTCTGCCCCGAGAGGTCTTTCCCCAGCGTCCGACACACCTCGAGCCATCGCTTCTGCGTCGTCACCGCGTGGTACCCCCCCCGCGCGCGCACTTCCTCGAACACCTTGCGGAGGTCCAGCGGGCTGTGGCAAAAGTAAGGCACCCTGAAGGACGACGCGCGGAGCTTGAGGCGGTGGAACCGTCGCAGGCGCGTCACGAACGCGTCCTCGGGCGACGACGACGTCGTCGTCCTGGGCCCCGGCTTGGGCGCGTCGTCGTCCTCGGCGCGCTTCGGTCTTCGCCGCGGCCGGCTTTCGTCGTCGACGTCGGCGTCGTCGCGAGCGTTCGCGTTCGCGTTCGCGTTCGCGCACGCGCCGCCCGAGTTTTCGTCGTTCTTTTCCTCCGCGATCGCGACGGCCGTCGGCGTGACGCGCCGCGGGCGCTTCCCCGCGTCCGCGTCCGCGTCCGCGTCCGCGGTCCGCGGGATGTTCTCGCTCATCGTCCCCTGCATCGCGCGCGATGCCCGCCGCGGCGTCTCCCGCCGACTACGCGTCCCGTCCCGCGCGCGTCGTTGTATTCAAACGGAGCGGAGCGGAAGGGAGACGGAACCCTCGCGATTACAGGTACAGGTGTATCATATTTTATGCGGCGCGCCGGTGAAGAGCTCGCATCCGACCGCGCCGACGTAGGTCACTCTCGCGAGCGCTCTCCGCGCCCTCGCGGTTTCCCGGTCTCGCCCCGAGCTCGGTCGATTCGCGCGTTTCGTCTCGCGTCGAATCGTTCGCGTCGTCGCGGTCGCGAGAGGTGCGCGCTCGAGCCCGCGCGCGCGCGAACCGCGCAGTCGACGCGTTGCCGCCATTTTTCTCCCTCCCTCATCGATCGCGAATTCTAACGACCCCGACGCGTCGCCCTCGCTCACGTCCCCGCCGCTCGTCGTCCACAGAATCCGCTCGCCGCCGCCGCGCGCGATGACGTTTCAAATCTTCGTCGGCGGTCAGCGCGTGAACAGCGACCACATCACGTCCACGCCGGCGTGGGCGGACGCGCAGGTGCGATCCGATCCGTCGCCGACGTGCGGCGCGAACGAATCCCTCGCTTTTTTTACCCGTCGTCCGCGTCCGCTCTTCTCGCGCGGGCGACGAAGCGTCGGCGCGGTCGCTGACGCCCTCCCTCCCTTCGCTTCGATCGCGCGCAGGGTAAATCGAGGAAACGCGACGCGTTCGAGGGAGACGCGCTCGACGACGAGCTCGCGCGCGCGAACGCGCACGCGGGCAAGCGCGCGTTCGTCTCGCCTCAGGGCGGCGTCCAAGGCGACCTGATGGTCGCGGGAGGGGAGAACCCGGGAGGTCGTCAACAGCGGGGGCATCATCTTCACGTCTTCCAGCGGCCGACAAGGCCGCTCGGAGAGCTCGGGTGCCAGGTGTTCGTGACGCCGCAACAGGGAGGGTACGACCACCCGTGGTAGACGATAGCAGCGCGAGAAGACGACGACGCGAGGACGCGTCGCCGCCGCAGCCGGAAGCCGTCGTAAGATTATAAAAAACTTAGCTAGTAGCCTCCCGATTCTTCGCCTCCCCTCCCTTCACGCCCACTCCTTGAACACCAACCGCCGCGCGTCCGCGTACGCGCTCGGGACGTTCCCCTCCGCGTACGCGCGCGCGCCGAGCGTGAACAGACCGACCGCGCCGTCCCCGTCCGGCGCGATCGCCGCGTCGTCGACGTCGACGCCGGCGACGCACTCGAAACCGGCGCCCGGGTCGATTCGCTCCCCCGTCGCCGCGCAGAAACGCCAGGCATTCAGCCGTTTCTTCTTCTCTTCCTTCTTCTTCTTCCCCGCGGCGGCGGCGGCGGCGGCGGACGCGTCGAGCCTCGCGAGAGCGTGGAGATGCCGCGCGCCGACGTTCGGCGCGTGCGACGTCGCCGTCAGCCCGCGCCGCGTCAGCGCCTCCGCCCCGGCGACGGCGAGCTGCGTGGGTGAAGCGATCGGTCAGTCGAACGTCTTACCGGTCAAGCGTTGAAAGGGAAGCGCGGGTGAAGAGTGACGACGGGAAAAGTCCTTAAGG
>MDSW01152457.1_pt1 | contig 11539 bp, 13 predicted proteins | sample 811171 | NCBI WGS metagenome assembly MDSW01 (sample SAMN05326641, study PRJNA326480) | marine metagenome | isolation source: seawater | place: Atlantic Ocean: North West | collected 2012
AATGTTAACTGGAAAAGAATTCGTAGCAAAAATTAGAGAGGGCAATGCGGAACTCTTTGCCCAGTCCCGTGACAATGTTCGCCGTTTCTTTGCTTCTAATCCAAGTCAGGAGCACATGGTAGAGCACTTCCGTGGACGTATGGTGAATGAAGCAGCAAACATGAGAGCAATCTCTGCTGAGATCGCTGCTGCTCCTGCATCCATGGATGTGACCGAGTTGGAACTGCTCACCAAGCAAGCACAAGACGAAGCAAAGCACTTCCGCATGGTTAAGGAAGTCATTGAGCATATCTCTGGAGAAGAGGTAGACGTAGAGGCAGCATTTGCTGCTGAAGCTGCTGCTCCTCAGGCAAAGGGTGCATCCCTCCTTGAAAAGTATGAGGCATCATCTGATCCTGCTGCTCTTGCTGCATACCAACTCGTCGCAGAAGGTCGTGCAGAAGCAGTCTGGGCAGAGATGGCAGAGTGTGTAGAAGATCAGTTCATCGCTACCCGCTATGCAGCAATTGCTAAGGACGAAGGATTCCACTCCAACATCGGTGGTTGGAAACTTGAGCAACTAGTAGAAGGTGCTTCTGATCTCCAGGATCGCATTCTAGCAATGGTTGAGCAAATGCGTGCAGACCTCCTTGAAATCAGCAACCAGAATACTGCTGTTCCCGTTATGTGATAAATAATACGTTATTATGTACTCTCGTGAATTGAATAGGAAAAAGAAAGATAAAACTGTAGTCGTCAAGTGGGTCAGTGCTTGTGTAATACTAATCGCGATGGTATTTCACGTTTTGGGATTGACCCCTTGGAATAGTATCTTACAATTAGTAGGTGCGTCCGGTTGGACGTATGTCGGTATAAAGTGGAAGGAGCGTTCAATCATTTTGAACTTCCTTCCACAATTTTTTATTATCATTCCAGGTTTAATATACCTATTGACAAAATGACCAATTTCGATTCGGATAAGGTCATTATAATTCACTCCGACACTGGTGCTGGTGGTAAATTTTTAGCGCATAGTTTATCTCTCAGTTCGGATTGTGTGATGATGAATTCCAAACTTGCAATGATGCAACTTGGTGGAACCCTTAATCAAAAACAAAAACTTTTTGTTTTATTGAGTTCACTCGATAACACACATAATGAGTGGAATCATTTTGGGTTTAATGATATTGATTGGATCGGCGTAGATTACACTACTATGCCAGAAAAGTTAAAAGTAATTGATTATTACTTTTTAAATGACTATGAGTTCAAAACTAAAGTATACACTAATAAAGAATTTCAATATTTAACCGTCAATAACACCAAATATTTTTTTCATACTTCTCATAGTCCCGAAGAACTTGATAAGTTGTTATCTGTGTGGAAGAATGCAAAAGTAATATCACTTAAGAATGAAAAATTATTTAAATATATACGAAAATTTAAGCACTCACATGCGTATAACTGTCAACACAAACTCAAAAATATCTGGAATTTAATTTTAAAGGAAGAAGATATTAATTGTGTAGATGTACCAACGTATTTTGGTGCTCCTGATGGTAGACATTTTAATAACCTACCAAAAAATGTAAAAACCACGGTAAAGAAATATCTTAATGATTCGGAATTTGTAAAAAGAGTTAATGAAGTTGCAAGGATAGGGTACTCTTCTCCGGTACCAAAGTCATTCAGTGAATATAAAAGTCTCACCAAAAAACAAAAATCAATTCTTGAAAACGAAAACCTTACTGAAGAATACGTTTATAAAGATTCTGTTTTTGTTTGGGATTGTAATTGGTATCTTAATGAAGAAAACACATTACACAACGTCAAAAATATATACAATGTGTTAGGATTATGTGAATATAATGAATCCCACAGTAGATCTTTCTACAAGGCATGGATTAATAAACTTGAGGAGATCAGTAAAATTGATTAATTATAATTGCGATAAAGTTATTTTTCTTCATTATGAAATGGGTTCTGGTGGTAGATTCTTGGGAAATAGTTTATCCCTGAGTCCAGATTGTGTTATGATGAATGCCAAACTTGCAATGATGCAACTTGAAGGTAAACTAACATTAAAACAAAAACTTTCCATTTTACTACAGTGTATTAATAAAACAGGTAATATTTGGTCAGATGCACTGTTTCGCGATGAAAAGTGGTTCGGATTAAATTATCATACCATGGCAAAAAAATTAGGAGTGGTTGATTATTGGCATTTAGATGTTAATGAATTTGATAAAGTGTATACTCATAAAGACTTTAGATATTTAACTATAAACAATACAAAATATCTTTTCATTACGTCACACTCTAAGAAGGAACTTAATAAGTTAAAATCGATATGGAAAAACAGTAAGACAATATCATTTAAAAATGAAAGATTATTTTGTCGTATACGCAACCACTACGAACAAGAGCAACGTAGATACAGAATTATTTGGAGTTTAATTCCAGAAGAAGAAAAGAATGGTTGGGAAGACTTTGCTTTAAACCCACCATGTTCTCATGGAATTTTTCTTGATTACCCACCATATGTACGTGATTTAGTCGCAAAATATTTAAATGATGCAGACTTTTCTAAAAAAGTTAAAGAAATAGTAAATCCAAAGTGTTCAATACCAGTACCCAAACACTTTACTGATTATAAAAATCTCACTCAAGAAGAAAAGGAAATTCTTGAATCCGAAAATACCAGTGAAGAATATGTGAATCCTGATTCCATTTTTATTTGGGATTGCAATTGGTATCTTGATGAACAAAACACCATACATAATATCAAATGCTTGTATGATGTGTTAGAATTAGAGGGATACGACGAACAGTCTATCAGATCTTACTACAGATCATGGATCAAAAAACTTGAGGAACTTATTTGATGCGTAATATGTTAATATTGACTGGTCCTCAAGGGTCAGGTAATCATCTTTGGTCGAAGATCCTTTCTCTTCATCCAAAGGTATATGGTTGGAAGTCTTTACTTGACAATTATTGGGAAGCACATAGGTTCTCAGAACCATTCTGTGAGTATTGGAAAGACCCATCAAGATTAAGTGAGTTCAATTGGAAACAGTCTGAATTTTATTTTACTAGTATCAGTGTGCCACTTGGAATTAAAGAAAAGAAATGGGCACCAAATATTCTAGAATTTAAACAAGCAGCGGAAGAATGTGGTATTAATGTTCAAATCGCTGTCATAGGAAGAGATCAGAACATTCTTTATAATCAACAAACCAGATTAAGAGGTGAACACACGCTTCCAGAGTTTATGCAGCAACTGGAGGTTATTCCAGACGCAACATATTTAAGTTACGAGTTGCTATACTTATACAAAGAGAAATATTTGCAATCTCTACATTTAAATATCCCAATTTGTTATTATAGTGATAGGGTTGGCGAAATATTAGAGAAAGATGCCAATGAAAAATATGTTCACTATGTTGATGAAAATCCGTTAGATAATTGTAATAAAACAGGTGTCAAGATAAAACATCCTTACCGTTAATTCTAACTCTAAATGGGAGTTCTATGTAGTTAACAGTAGATAAATGTTCACTCATAAGTGTTTCTGGATGAAATCTTATGTGCTGCATGTTGACCAGATTATGATATATGTTGCAGTAGTGATCCATAGATTTGGAATCACCAATAGCAAATTGATCACTAAGACCTCCCCAGTCTCCCGTATTCTTTTCTAACGTAAGTGGGTATTTTTTTAACTTATCTAAAGGTATTTTTGTAGTTATATCACTATCAAATCTCATTCGAATTACTTTATCGAATAACATATTGTTTTCCTTTTCGTACTGACACTTTAGTTCATTACTCTTAAAAAATGAGTAGTACATACTCATAAATCCAACATCTGTTCTTTGATATGATGGGAAGGTCATAGAGTCAAGATACTCTTGAAATATTGGTTTCAAATCCTCAAAATTTTCTATGAGGAGTTTTTCATAATTATAGTATTTTAGTATATCTAATTTATTTTCAGTACTTTCTTTGAAAAAATTGACCAATTGCTGTTTATTATATGGTTTCAGTTGTTCTTTGCCAATATTTTGTAAGTATGATGTTTTGTCCGTTATATTCCAAGTATGAATGAATACTTGGAATTCTTTTGGACTAATCTTTTTTAATGATTCTAAAGATTTTTCTGGATACTTTATTCCTCCAGATATACAAATTGCGACTTTCATAGTATTGTTATTATTTTTGTAACTAAACTTTGATTTACATCTTTTCTACTTTCAACTTCGAGTAAATGGGCACCACTGTCTCTTGCCCCCTGACGCCCCAGTTCGCTGTCTTCTATAATAACTGTATCTTTTGGCAACGCATTAAGTAATGTCATACATTTCCAATACATTTCTGGAAATGGTTTTGTACGCATAACATCTTGGTTTGAAACAAATAAATCAACATATTTCATTATGCCAAGTCTTTCAATAATAATTTTTACTGTATTTCTTGCACTATTTGATGCAACGGCAATTTCATATCCTTCATTTTTTAGTTGGGACATGATATACATCAAGTCTTTATCGACTCTTACATAATTACTTAAGATTCTAAAAGTTTCTTTTTGTTTTTTATCCCATACTTCTTTGTGTGATGGTTCGGGAACTCCAATAACTTTTAATTTATCTTTCGTTGACAATCCTTTGCACTTGACATCGTGAAACTCTCTGGATATTTTATAATCACCCAAAGCAGAATTCAGTGCATTGAAATGATAGTCATCACTATCAATTAGAACTCCGTCCATGTCAAAGATTACAAGTTTCATAATCCTGGTGCTCTTCCGTTAATTCCAACTTTGAATGGAAACTCTTCAAACTCTACTGTGGATAGATGTTCTTCAACTATGGACGCTGGGTGAAACTGTACATGTTGCAGATGAACCAAGTTATTATACATTTCGCAGTAATAGTCCATACTTTTAGAATCACCTATAGCAAATTGGTCAGTCAATGAACCATAATTTCCAGTATTTTTTTCTAATAGAAGTGGATGATCCAACTTATCTAAATGTATTTCTGTAGTTATATCACTATCAAACCTCATTCTTACAACCTTATCAAATTTCATATCATGCATCATCTCATATTTAACCTTCAACTGGTTAGATGCATAAAGAGAATATGCCATACTGAGAAATCCAATGTCTCTTCTACTGTATAATGGGAATGTAAGTGAATCAAAGTATTTTTGAAATTCTGGTTTTTTACTTTCAAACGATTCAATTACAATTCCTTCACACTTATATCTATCCAATATATTTAAATTATCTTTCGTGCTCTCTAGCAAACGTTTTTGTATTTCATCTGCACTCCAACCATCGCGTTCACCCTCACGAAATTTTCCTATAGTAGTATTGTTCAAATACGACCTTGAATTTGTTATTTTCCAAGTATGAATAAAAATTTTTAAATCATTTGGGTGAAATCTTTTTAATGATTCTAATGACTTTTCAGGGTATTTGATTCCTCCCGATATGCAAATTGCTGTTTTCATAAGTGAAATCTATGTTATTATTTTTATTAACTGGAAACTTAATTCTTTCGGGAATAATATTGTGCCTGTCTAATTGCTGTTTTAATATTTCCTCTCCACAGTATTGACCATATGTCAAGTTATGTATGTCTTGATATATGTTAGAATATATATCCATTATTTGAGAAGTTCCTATAGCAAATTGGTCATTGATACCGTCATAATCAAATCGTGAATCTGGTATACACAAATCAAAGGGGATTGTTTTTCTAACGTCTAATGATTCGCGAACGAAATCACTATCGAATCGCATTCTTATTACTCTATCAAACAACATGTTATTTTCTTTTTCGTACTCACATTTTAACTTATTTGCTTGATATATGGAGTAGTACATAGACAATATTCCCACATCGTCTCTCCAATAATGATTAAACTTTAGACTATAAAATAATGACGTAAAGTCATCATACATTTCACCAAAGTCATCTACTTTTAATTTCTCATATGAATACTTCAATAAGTCAAAGTTGGTATCAATCATTTCTTTGATACCCTCTTTCCTCTTTAATCTGTGTATAGTCTTTAGGAATTTACCACTCCTGACATTTTTCCAAGTATGAATAAAAACCTTTGCATTTTTAGGTATAATTTTATTGATGCTTTTTAAACCCAGTTCAGGATACCTGATTGATCCCGACACGCAAATTGCTATGTTCATCCGTGTGCATGTAACCAACCAGTGCAAATATACTTTCTTTGATTTTTTGGTGGATATCCTCTATGCAAGAATGTCCATCCTGATGGAAATATTACGATTCTTCCTTCTTTAGCTCTCACTCTTGATCCATCTATAAATTCGGTGTATCCATCTTCTTTAATAGTATTAAGATACCAGATGAAGGTCATGGATCTCTGCTCTACACTCTGGCATATATTATCATCGTGGTGCCATCTGTATCCAGCATCCGGTTCATATCTTTGAATTTGATATCCAGTATCATAATATTCGTACTTAGGTATTTCAAGTGCGGGAGCAATTGTATCCAGATATTCGTGATATTCATGTAGACAATCTGTCAAAGACTTTTCAAATACTCTATCTTCCTCGGGCCATTTTCCATTGGAAGTAATCATTACATCCTTGGTATCTTTGATTTCTTTAATCATACCAGCACCAACACGCCCATCCCCCTTGGTATCATCGTTCTCAAATTTTTCTATGCACTTATTGCAAAATTCTGGTGTCAGTACGTTATCCTTTACCCATATAAAGTCACTGATACTGGCGAATCTTTTTAAATTCTCTTGATCATCTTTTAGCATAATCGACAATACATTGTAATTCTGGAAAGGTTTTTAGAGTGTTCTCTCCCCTATCTATATCTTTTATTAGAGTATCTCTGAGGAACCACTCATGCTTTTCATCTTCTATAGGTTTATCTAATTCTATCATAATATGTCTAAATTTATCAGAAAGATCTACTCCTCTTGTATCTTTGAAGTGATCTATGTATGAATAAAATTCTTTTTTTATTTTAGATCTTTCTTTCTCTGGAATTAATCGTAAATGCCACCTATCAAATTCAAAACTTAGCATAAAGTTTTGATAATTATATCTTTCAGACAACCAACCAATTTCAGTTAATCTTTCAATGATTTTATGTAGTCTGAATATATTATAACATGAGACTACAATATTTGTATGAACTTTGAATTTTTCTTTAGATAGTGTAATTAGATTATTTTCTATAATATTCCACTTTGTTCCTTTTCTTACAAATTCAGCACGATCATCTATTTCATCAATGCTTGCATGGACAACGAGTTTTTCTGGATTAAATTGTCTCCAGTAGTCCAATACTGACTTTCCTTTATATTTTAGTACAGACATGTTGGTATTATACCAGATGTCAATATCTGTATTACCTATTTCAATAAGGCGGTCTAAAGTGTAGTAATGTTCATCTGTAAGCAGTGTTTCACCACCAGCAAACTCCATAAATTCTAAATTGGATGCGTGCTTATCAAGAAACTCCTCTAAATTTAATGATGATGAACAATTTTTTTCTATATTGTTATTCAGTACACTACTTAAATCTGGAGTACAGTATCTACAACTAAAGTTGCATTTATTACTTAATCTCCAATCCCAACCAACAATTTTTACCTCTTTCACTGATCCATCATAATTTGTGATATTCTTTACGTTACTAAAATGTTTACCCAACATTTTATTGTAGATGTCTCTTCTGCTTTCCCCATTAACATCTTCAACTCGTTGACAGTATTTACATCCTTCAGGAAGTTCCTTCTTAAACATATCAACTCTAAGTTTTTTCATCCTATTGCTATTCCAAATTTCATCAACACTTTGTTGATGTACATTTCCTATAACGTCTTGATTAAAACAGCATGGGGTAACATCTCCGTTGGGCAATGCCGCAAACCAAGTCCAAGGCACAATGCAATGAGGATTCTTCATGTCAGTTTAGACCTTTTAATATATCTATCATTTGGTTTACCATAAGAAAAAAAGTCTTTTAGCGTATATTCATCTCTCAGTTCTGTCCACCATTTCCAATATGCTTTTCTTGTAAAATAAAGATCTTGTCTATCACTTCTAATGTGATTTCCTTCATAACTCCCTATATCCTCATTGACAGTTATTAGTGGAATTGAATATGTTTTACCATTTTGGCAAATAAAGTAGTCTAGAGTCGATCCTGGAAGTCTTATAGCGTCCCTCCACCACCAATTACCGAGGTGTTGGTAGAAATGATATTTACCATCCACTATATGCAACCGTAATAATTTTTCTGCATATGGTCTATTGATCATACATGGACCCATGCAGTGTCCAGGTAAAATAGGATGAAGGAAGCATGGTACAGTATGATGGTTTTCAAATCCCAATTGAATACAATCCCAATCATATGGAATATTATTCATTAAGTATTCCCAATCAAAGTGCCAATAATCTATTGGATATAGATCATAGTCATCCTCCATTAAAATGCAGTATGGATCATTGGATGTGGTTAACCAATGTCTAATCATATCTAATGTTGACATTGAGATAGCACATTCGGCGCGACGATGCCTCTCCCGTCTGTATATCCTGTCTACATCTCTATTGTATCCTAAAACTAAATGTTTCCAACTATCAAGTTCATCTGCCTTGTACGTAGATGCAGAGTATCTTTCATAGTTTGAAATTTTATATTTTTCAAATTGGGTTTCAGTCCAATCTGCTCTATCTTTTCTGGAATCTAAATTTAAATAATATATTTTTGGTAGTCCCTTTAATTTATTCTTTAGATCCATGATTCTTGTCCATCACCAATCTTAAATATCATATCTTTACTTTTCTGTGAGTCAACAGCAAGTATGTCATTATATTCATACTTAGGTGCTTGATTTTTCCACCATGCGCTGGTAACTTTATCTGCAACCATGGCATGTCTATTAATGTGACTAGGGTGTACGTCACTCAGATACTTAAGTTTCTTATTAGTGGTAAACAGTGGGATTGAGTAAGTTGGACCAATTTCATATAGAAGAAAGTCTGGACTTTCACAATAGAATTTGGGAAACTCATAACATCTCCCATATCCGGCATTATTCATGAATTTAAACCTACCATTATCATAGTGAAGTTTAATTAACTTTCTTGCATATTCACGATTAATCATAAAACATGCTGCACTTTGATTATTATTGGTTCTTGGATGCATATGCATTCTCATATATTTTAGTCCCAAAATATGAAGTTGCACACATTCCCAGTTCTTTGGAATATAATCCATTAGAACTGACCAATCATAAGTCCAGTTTTCTACATTATCAAAACATAGATCATCTTCAAGTATTAAACATGTTTCGGAAACTTCCTCATTATACCAGTCTACAATGGTATTAAACATATTTACTAAGATAGATATTGATCTTATATTGTGTGTTGGTTCAGCAGATACGTATCTATACCAATCTGATTGTATTTTTTGTGCTGAATATTTTGATGCAGATATTCTCTTATAGTCTGTAATTCCATATTTACTAAATTGCTCTGTTAGCAACTGATTCCTCTTTTCCCTTTCATCTAAATTAAGATACCTAATATGAGGAATGCCCCTCAGTTTCTCCTGAGCGGGCATTTTCATAACATCATTTCTGTAGTCGATCCAATCTTGCCGACTAACCAAACTCTCCAAGTTTTTTACACCAGACATTATACTAACCAAGTAATAATTGAATAACGTTCACCTTTCGTAACTTTTCTGATTTCATGTGGATACATGAAATTTGATGGGAATACTATTGCTGCACCTTTGGGTGGTCTATGCATCATGGTACCATCCCAGAAACAAAATTCACCACCTTCATAATCATCATTTAAGACAAGTGAGCATGATAGACTTCTCTGCTGAGTGATAAAACTATCTACATGTTGAGTGTAAAACTGTCCTTCTTTGTATCTAAGGAGTTGATACCCAGTGTCAACATTGATTTGGAAGTGCTCAAATTCTTCATGATATTTTTTGCTTACACCTGAAACACATTCAAATACTTGGTCATCCAGTTGTCTACGTAATACACTATCTCCAATAGTTTCATCTAAACTCATTGAGATTTCATCAACATTTCTGATGTTAGTTTGTAAACCACCACCAGTTGTTGCTGGGTTCCACTCATCACAGTTTGAATATTCTTTAATGATTGCATCACAGAGATCTTCTGGGACAACATCATAAAAAACCTTTACATAGTCTTCTAATGTATTTGTTCCCCTTTGTTTGAACTCTTCTACTACTTTCTTTTCTTGAAGCATTTCAAGACCATCTTCAGAAATTACAATTTCCATGTTATCTGAAATTTGTGGTTTTTCTTCTTCTAGTCTTTCTTCTCTCTGAACTTCCTTGAGATTTAGGTAATTTGTTATGCCAGTCGTTGGTTTCTTATTATTCCCCGAATCGAATACGGAAAGTACTTTATCTCCTCTACTTCTAACATAATGTAAAAAGCATTGGGTGTACCAGTTACCTGTATACTCTTCTCTCCAATGTCTTGCAGTACATCCAAGATAAATCATAGCATCTCCAGGTTTTAGAGATACTCTTACTTCTTTTCCATCTGGAGTTTCAATCCAAATGGGCCAATCTTCATCACCATCAAGATTGAGTGTCAGTGAAATTTCACACTCATCGCGATCAGTATGACCTTTGAGTGTAGCACCATTCTTATATACTCTAGCATAAGTATATGTTGGTAGAACGTTTTCCCCAATGGCAATACTCACCTCGGGACATTTCTGACACAACATCTCTAAGAATGGGAGATAGTTATATACAGATTCTGACTGGGGGACTTGATCATCCCCCACTAAACCCTCTCTACGTGCGAATTCTCTAAATTCATCAGAGAGTTCTTTAGCAGCACATGAATCAATGAACCCTGGAATAACGGTATAATTCTTAGACCAGAGTTCTTTTTTGTATTGGGACATAGTAAAAAATAATATAGAAATTTAAGTTTATTCTGCCTCTTCTAGAGCAGCAATGATAGCATCTAAGTCAGTTTCTGATAGATATTCATTAGCTGCTGCCGCTGCTGCTTCAGCTTCTGCTTCAGCTGCCGCTTCTTCTGCGGCAATAGCATCTAATCTATTATTGAGAGCAGTGGTTGCTCCAACACCAAGGTTGTTATCATCAAGGTTCGTGATTACAATGTTTGAACCCATGTTGGTTCCCCATGGACCAGAACAGAGTTCAATTTCACCTCTGTCACCAATCCATTGAATGGCGTGTACTGAAGTAGTATAACCTACAGCATCACAATGATAGGTTGGTACCCATGACATGTCGCACCCACCAGCAGACTTATCATCCACACGGATGAATCCATCATCTACAACTACTGTCAATCTTTGAATACTCATTGCTCTTCTTCCTCTCCTTCGGTTAGGTAATTGGTTAACGGAGTAACGGTAGTGGGGATCACTCCGTTATTTTTTAATGCTTCTTCAATATATATGCGTTTGTTCTGGTCATTCGCTTTC
>MDSW01196909.1_pt1 | contig 11539 bp, 10 predicted proteins | sample 811171 | NCBI WGS metagenome assembly MDSW01 (sample SAMN05326641, study PRJNA326480) | marine metagenome | isolation source: seawater | place: Atlantic Ocean: North West | collected 2012
AGACCATAAACTTGTCATCTAAACTTAAGTCGCCTTTTTTAATAAGCTCAAAAGCAATTATAGACGTCATTATTTTTGTCATTGAGGCTGGATATATTTGCAAATCAGCATCTTTTTCATATAAAATTTCTCCAGAGGAAAAATCCTGCAAAATTGCTGTACTTGCTTTAATATCGAATTTTGCATTTACAAAATTAATACTATTTAAAGTAAATATAAGTACATAGATGAGTTGTTTAATCATTTTTAATAAATTCAATATTTTCGAAGTTTAATAAACTTATATCATTAAAAGCTTTTTTTAGTGAATTTAAGTTATTAAATGGTCCTAAAAAAACTCTAAAATTAGTTTTAGAGAGACTTTTTACCTTTATTTCTTTAATTGATGTTTCGCTTTTGATTCTTTCTATCATAAGATTTGCCGTATCTAAAAAATAAAAATCAGCAATTTTTATTATATACGAAAAAGTATCTTTTTTTACTTTTTTAGGCACTTTTTTCTTTTCACCCAAATTGTTTATGCTAATCGTATCTACAGGAGCCTTGTCTGCTACCATTTTTTCTTCTTCAAAAGTTTTCGCTTTTTTTGCAATAAATGAGGAACTATTTATTATTTCAGTAATCTCAATATACGGTTCATCAAAATTTAAGTCTATTGATTTAGCTATCCTTTTAGTAATAACTGAATTATTAAAAGATGGATAATTAGTTTTTTTTCCAACTTTTGCAATTATTGATTTTTTATTTTCATTGTTAGTTATTTTTACTACAGATCCTTTTTTTAAATTTCTTTGAAATATTAATAAATCCCGATCATCTAATTTTGAAGTAACAATTTTATCTTTATAAAAACTATCTTCATAAATTAAAGCAAAACCATTATTTCTAAAAGTCTCTTTATCAAAAGACTCATCTTTTTTTAAATAATTTACATTTGTAGAGCACGAATTTATTGTAAATAACAATATGATTAAGAAATATTTACAATTCATTAGATATTTTATCTTTTAAAGTGCATACAGCTAGAGCAAATCTCAAAGAACGATTCCATTTTAATACAAGCTCATAATTATCAAATACTATATAAGCAGGACTTAAATTTTCTGCATCAGGAATGATATCTTTATCAGGAGTTATCACCCCAACTATACTTTTATCGTTTAAATTATAACTATCTTTATTAATCAAAAACCTTTTAATTTTTTTTATAGAAGTTTTGTTTTTTATTTTTCTTGCTGAAGTATTCAAGTATTTTTTTGGTATTTTGTTTGATAAATGAACTTTCTTGAAACAAAAATCATTTTTATTCCATCCAATTTTTTTTATATAATTAGCGGCAGATGCAAATGAATCTTCAACCTTTTTTAATTCAATCACATTATTTTTGTCATAATCTATAGCATAACTTTTTATCGTAGATGGCATAAATTGAAAATTACCAAAAGCTCCTGCCCAGGATCCGTAAAGTATAGAATGATCAACTATACCATCGTTAATTAATTTTAAAATTATAATAAGCTCATTTGTAAAAAATTCACTTCTACGCCTATCATAGCTTAAGGTAGCCAAAGATGACAGGATATCCATCTTGCCCAAATATTTACCAAAATTAGTTTCGATACCCATTAATGCTAATAATAATTCTTTTTCTACAGAAAATTCATTTTCAACTTTATCTATCAAAAATTTGTTTTTTTTATAAATTTTCAAAGCATTTTTAACTTTCTTTTTTGAAGTTCTTTTGCTGATATAAGTTTTTGTATCCTCGTAAAATTCTGGTTGGTAACGATCGTATTCAATAACTTTTGGGTTAAATTTTACATTTGACATTGAAATATCAAAAGTTTTTTCAGAAATGCCATTTTTAAGAGCAACTTTTTTAAAAGATTTAAGCCATGCATCAAAGGATTCTTCTGCAATTGATACATTTGACTGATAAAAGGTAAAAATGAAGATTAAGATAATTTTATAAATTATTTTCATACAAATCTTTAAGATAAATAAATACAGCTATCCATATAATAATAAAGCTTATTAACTTAGGTATATCAAAAGGTTCATTAAAGTAAAAAAAACCCAATAAAAATTGACTTGTTGGAGTTACAAAAAAAATCAGACCTGAGGTAGCCATTGAAGTTTTTTCTAATCCCTTAATGAATAAATACAAAGGAATCACTGTCATGACTCCCCCTAGGAACAATAACAACATATTTAAAGGTTCTTCAATTGTAAAATTATTACTGCCACTTATATAAATTATGTAGAAAATAAAAAAAGCAATCGGTAGAATAAATAAACTTTCAATGAAAAGACCGATATCGGTATCAACATTAATTTTTTTTCGTAATAAATTATAGGTCCCCCAAAAAAATACTACTAGAAATCCAACCCATGGAAAAGATTCTAAATTAAATAATAAATATAAAGATGAAATTAATACTGCAAAAATTGATAAAATTCTTTTAAAATTGATTTTCTCTTTTAAAAAAATATAACCTAAAAAAACATTAAAAATGGGAAAAATAAAATATCCATAACTAGCATCAATAATTTTGTTAACTGATATAGCATAAATCCATGTACCCCAGTTTAGGAAAATTAAGATACTTGTAAAAAAAAGAACAACTAATTTATTTTTTTGTTTAAATATTTTTTTAAATTCATCAAACTTTTTAAAAATAAATGAAGTAAAAAATAAAATTACACTGGTCCAGATTACCCTATGAATAGTAACCTCTAGTGCACCTAGGGATGAAATATATTTAAAAAATAATGTACCTAAAATGCCCCACCATAAAGATCCGACAGTTGCATAAATTATTCCTTTTTTAAACTGAGAATGTTTCATAAAATTATTTGAATTAAATAATTTATATATCATTTTTAAGTTGAAAAGGTTTTAAAATCGGAATAAACACTAGCGAAGGAGAGATGGCTGAGCGGTTGAAAGCACCGGTCTTGAAAACCGGCAAAGGGGCAACTCTTTCCTGGGTTCGAATCCCAGTCTCTCCGCCATTACACTTTAAAATTTTGAAATTTTTTTATTAATGAATTTGTAAAATTTAATTCAGATTCTTTTTTTTTGATAGATATAAGGTATTCATCATCAAGATTGACTAAGTAATTAAGGTCCTCTAGTTGCGATATGTCAATATTATTAATAACTGATTTAACAAAACTTGTCATTAATATATCCATTTCCTTTGATCCTCTGTAGGAAGCTCTATAAATAATTTTGTTTTTAAGATCTTCTTTATTTTGTGTCATGACTATATAAGTAACAAATGAATTCTTATGAATATTTATTATCCGATATAAATACCATAAAAGGTATTGGAAATAAAACTGCTAAATTATTTAAAAAAAAGAACATAAATACAATTTTTGATCTGCTTTGGAATCTGCCTAAAGATTTTACAGATAGAACTGATTTAGTTAAGGTCAATGAACTACAAATAGGCAAAGTTCAAACATTAATGATCGATGTAAAAAAATATTCATTTCCTAGAATACGAAATTTACCTAACAAGGTATTGTGTGAAGATAGTACAGGAAAAATAGAATGTATTTTTTTTAATAGTTACGAAGGATATATTAAAAAAATACTTCCAATAAATACAAAGGTAACAATAAGTGGAAAAATTGGTTATTATAAAAATAAGTATCAAATAGTTAATCCTACACATATTTCGTCAGACTCAAATTCTATAAAAAAGATTTTTTCAAGGTATAGCTTGACGGAAGGATTAAAGGAAAAAAAATATCATAAAATAATTACAGATGTTCTTAAAAAAATACCTGACCTAAATGAATGGCATAGCAAAAAAATTTTAAAATTTTTTAATAATATATCTTGGAAAGAATCAATATTAGAATTGCACAACCCAAAGAATGTTAAAAAAAAAGGTTATTTTTTAGATAGGCTTATATTTGATGAAATTATGTCAACATTTTTAATAAATTCAGCATTAAGACGAAAAATTAAAAAAATAAAAAAAAATAAAAAAATTTTTGATACAAAATATTTTAATAAAATTAAAAATAAAATTGATTTTAATCTAACTCTAGATCAGCTTAGAGCGTTAGATGAAATTAATGCTGACTTAAAATCAAATGAAAAAATGTTCAGACTTTTGCAAGGAGATGTAGGTAGTGGAAAAACTATTGTAGCTTTAATATCTTCCGTAAATGTAATCAAGAGTGGTTATCAAGTTGCATTAATGGTCCCTACAGAAATTTTAGCTAAACAAATTTACGAAATAGCAAAAAAAATACTTGATAAATCAGAAAATATATCAATTTTGACTAGTAAAACAAAATATCATGAACGTAAAGTTATCAAAAGTGATCTAATTAATAATAAAATAAATCTTTTAATTGGGACTCACTCGTTATTTCAGGAAAAAATAAAATTTTATAAATTAGGATTAGCTATAATAGATGAACAACATAAGTTTGGTGTAAAGCAAAGAAAAATGCTCTCCGATAAAGGAGGCAAAGATTGTGATGTACTTGTTATGTCAGCAACTCCTATTCCTAGAACGATGATTATGACAATATTTGGAGATATGGATACATCCATAATAAAGAATAAACCAGTAGGCAGAAAAGAAATAAAAACTTATAGCAAAATTGATACTAAAATTAATGAAGTTATTTCATTTGTAAAAAAACAAATAAAAAATGAAAATCAAGTATTTTGGGTCTGTCCTTTAATTGAAGAGTCAAAAAAGATTGATCATCAGTCAGCTATATTAAGGTATGAAAGTTTAAAAAAAATATTCAATCATAAAGTTGGGCTTTTACATGGAGAATTAGATAAAGAGAAAAAAAACAAAATTTTGCTTAAATTTTTAAATAAGGAGATTAGTATCCTTGTGTCAACAACTGTTATAGAAGTTGGAATAGATTTTCCTAATGCTAATTTAATAATAATAGAAAATGCTAACAAGTTTGGTCTATCTCAACTTCACCAATTAAGAGGAAGAGTTGGAAGAGGATCTAGGGATGCTTATTGTATTTTAATGTATAAAAAAAATCTGAGTATAAATGCAAGAAAAAGGATCAAGATTTTAAAAGAAAGCAATGATGGCTTTAAAATTTCAGAAAATGATATGAAGCTTAGAGGATATGGTGATTTACTTGGTTTTAAACAAAGTGGTCTACAAAGCTTTAGGTTAGCCGATCCTGTGTTAAATGAAGACCTTTTTTTAATGGCTGAAAAAGAAATTAAAAGAATTGAAAACGAAAAAGAAAATTTAGATAAATATCTGCCTTTACTTAAACTTTATGATAGAGCCGATATATTAAATGATCTAGTTTAATTTTTTGGATTTGAGGTTCCAGCAGAAACAATAAATTTTGAAGCTTCTTCAAAAGTCATATCAAGGTAAATTAAATCTTTTTTTGGGAACATTAATAAAAATCCGCTTGTAGGGTTTGGTGTAGTAGGTATGAATACATTAACAAGTTTTTGATTAGTTTTGTTAGACATTTCGGTTTTGTTATCTTTGGTAGCAAATCCAACAGCCCAAGTGCCTTTTTTTGGATATTCAACAAGAACTACTGATTTTTTAGAATTATCTTTTTTAGTAAAAGTTTCAGTCATCTGTCCAATTGCAGAATAAATAGTTCTCAAAATAGGAATTCTTTTAAACAAATCGTCAACTATTTGTAAAAACTTTCTACCTAAAAACGATAAAGACAAACCACCAACAATTGTTATTAAAATTATAGTTAATAATATTTCCAATCCAGGTATAGAGAAATGCAAATAAGTGTTTGGATTAATTTGTGTTGGTATGAGTTTTGATGAAACACCAATCAAAAACTTTGTAAGATATAGCGTAAATCCAATTGGAATAAGCACAACAACCCCAGTAAAAAAGTAATTTCGTAACTTTAGTGCTAATGATTTTCTTTTTTTTTTAACAGCCATACTTTAATTGAGATTTATAATTAATTATATAATATAATAAAGAAATGGATAGAAGAAAATTTCTTACTTATATGGGCTGTGGATGTTGTAATATAGTACTAACTTCATGTGGTACAACACCAATAACTGATCGTAAACAACTCAAACTGATCCCAGAAGCAAAGTTAAATGCTCAGGCTGCTCAAATCTACGAGAAAGTCAAAAATGATGAAAAGCTTATAACTGAAGGTAAAGAATTGAAGAATATTAAGGAGATTGGTAAAAAAATGCAGGACTCAATTAGTGAATATTTTATCCAAACAAACCAGACAGACCCAACAGCTTATTTTGATTGGGAGTATATATTAATTGATAATAAAAAAATTAAAAACGCATGGTGTATGCCTGGTGGAAAAATAGCTGTTTATACTGGCATGTTTGAAGTCACAAAAAATATAAATGGACTAGCAGCAGTTATGGGTCACGAAATAGCGCATGCTGTAGCAAAACACTCAGTTGAAAGAGCTAGTAGAAATGTTGTAATAAATGTTGCTACTCAAATCACCGATGTTTTGTCAGGTGGAAAATTATCTCAAGTAAATAGAACAACCGGAATGAATACTGTTGGAATGCTAACAAAAATTGGTATCTTTAACCCTTTTAATAGAAAACAAGAAAGTGAGGCTGACTATCTAGGTTTAATTTTTTCATCATTATCAGGATTTGATATAAGAGAAACCCCTTTATTATGGGAACGAATGAAAGAAGCTAATAAAGGTAAAAATGTACCTGAATTTATGAGCACCCACCCTTCTGCAGAAAATAGAATTAAAAAAATTAATGAATGGATATACGAAGTAATGATTAATTATCCGCCTAACAAAATAAGTTAAAGATTAGTCTTCTTAAGAAATGGTGAGCCGTGATGGACTCGAACCATCGACCCATTCCTTAAAAGGGAATTGCTCTACCAACTGAGCTAACGGCCCAACAACAAAAAAACTTATAGACATTTTTTTAAAATTATCAAGATTTATAAATGTTACAACTTGTCAATATATTTATCGTGAAATTCGTTAAAAGTGCTATTTTTGATGTGGTACCTAATTGATTCCATTAATTCCTGATAAAAATTAATATTATGTAAAGTTAATAACATAGATGCTAAAATTTCATTAGTATTAAATAAATGATTTAGGTAATTTTTAGAATATTTATTTAAATTAAAGTTTTTACACTTACTATCTAACGGAGAATTATCTTTCTTGTATTTTGAATTTTTAATATTGATTCTCCCATTCCATGTAAAAGCAAGACCTGTCCTGCCAGATCTCGTTGGTAAAACACAATCAAACATGTCAATGCCTCTTTTAACGGCGCCCAATATATCTGAGGGTGTTCCTACGCCCATAAGATATCTAGGCTTAATAATCGGCATAAAATCTTTTAAATCATCTAAAACTTTAAACATTTCATTTTGTGTTTCACCAACTGCTAAACCGCCAATAGCATATCCGTCAAAACCTATATTTATGAGTTCATTTAAAGATTTTATTCTTAAATCTTCGAATAGTCCTCCTTGAACTATACCAAATAAAGCTTTATGAGGAATTTTTCCAAATTCTTTTTTAGATCTTTGTGCCCAGTAGATTGATAATTCCATAGATTTTTTAATTAGATTATAATCTTTAGTTTTTTTGGGACATTCATCCATAACCATTAAAATATCTGAATTTAAACCTTTTTGTATTTTAATACTTTCCTCTGGACTAAGAATAATTCTTTTTCCATCTATATGAGAGTTGAATATAGCCCCTTTTTCTCGATCAACTTTATTTAATTTTGATAATGACATAACTTGAAAGCCACCAGAATCTGTAAGAATAGGGAGTGGACAATTCATGAAAGAGTGGAGACCACCTGCATGTTTAACTCTAGCAACCCCTGGCCTTAACATTAAGTGATAAGTATTGGATAGTATTATTTCTGATCCAGTTTTAATTATATCATCAATAAAGGTAGCTTTAACTGTTGCTTGCGTTCCAACAGGCATAAAGGTTGGTGTTTTGATGTTACCTCTATGAGTTTTAATCAAGCCAAGTCTTGCGTGATCATTTTTTTTTATAACATTAAAAGAAAATTTTTTTAATGCCATTAAATATCTACAATGATTTAAAACTTATAATTTTATCAGGATTTTCTACAGATCCGTTTTTATTCTGGTCGCCTCTTTTAATTTTATCAACAAATTCCATACCTTCAATAACCTTTCCAAAAACAGTGTATTGACGGTCCAAAAATGGTGCGGGTTCGAAACAAATAAAAAATTGACTATTCGCACTATTTGGATCCTGAGATCTTGCCATTGATAAAGTTCCTCTTTCATGAGGAAGATTATTAAACTCTTGTTTTAAATCTGGAAAGTCTGATCCACCCATGCCTGCTCTATTTAAATCAAAATCATCACTAGTTGAATTCCCAAACTTTACATCACCTGTTTGAGCCATGAATCCATCAATTACTCTATGAAAGACTACGTTATCATAAGCACCACTATTTGCTAAATCTTTAATTCTTTTAACATGATTTGGTGCTGTATCCTGAAATAATTCAATTTTTACATCTCCATCTTTAAGTTTTAATATCATTATGTTTTCCTCTCCAATTGAATTGTTAATTGTTAATATTAATAAAAATAAAACTTTAAATATAATCTTAATCATATTTAAGCTTTAATGCTTTTATTGTACTTTTTGTAGTAAATTTTTTAATGTCTCCTCCTAAAGAAACTATTTCTTTTACAAAATTTGATGAGATTATTTGATTTTCAACATTTGACATTAAAAAAATTGTTTCAATATTATTATTTAACTTTCTATTCATTCCAGCTAATTGAAACTCATATTCAAAATCTGAAACTGCACGTAGTCCTCTTAAAATGATATTTGATTTATATTTCTTGCACAAATTTGTTGTAAGAGATTTGAATGTTACAACTTTAATCTTTTTTTTACTTAACTTTAAATCATGATAAAGAGCATTTTTAACTATTTCTACTCTTTCATCAGCATCAAATAAATATTTTTTATTTTTAGAATCAGATATTGCTACAATTATATTATTAGAAATTTTGAATGCTTTTTTGATAACATCAATATGACCAAAAGTTATAGGGTCAAAAGTACCTGGATATATAACATTGTTTTTCATTAAAGTAAGTTATCATCTATTTTTGCTGCAGAAACAACTTTTTCATCCCCAGAAAGTTTAATAATTCTTACTCCCTGTGTATTTCTTCCAGCAATTCTAATTTCTTTAACAGCAACTCTTATAACTCGTCCTTTGTTAGTAGAAATTAAAATTTCATCACCTTCATTAACAGGAAATGAAGATGCTACATTTCCATTTCTTTCAGAATTAACAATACCTATGATACCCTTCCCTCCTCTGTTAGTGACTCTAAAATCATAATGAGATGTTCTTTTGCCAAAACCGTTTTTAGTAATAGATAATATGAATTTTTCTTTTGCTTTTAACTCAGATTTATCATTTTTATTTAATTTTCTATTTTTCTTTTCAGAATCTTGATCAATTATCGATAATGAAACTATTGAGTCGTCATTTGATAAATTTATTCCTTTGATACCTTTAGATGATCTTCCTTTGAATATTCTAAGTTTTTTTGAGTCAAATCTTATACATTTTCCATTTTGCGTGCTTAAAATTATATCTTGATCATCTCGACATATTTTAACACCAACTATTTTATCATTTGAGTCCAATTTCATTGCAATTTTTCCAGAGGCATTGATTGAAGAAAAATCTTCTAAATTATTTTTTCTAACCTTTCCTTTTGAAGTTGCAAAAACGATACATAAATTATTCCAATCAGATTCCTTGTCAGGATAAGGCATTATAGAGCTTATAGACTGGTGGTTTTTTAAGGGCAAAATATTAAATAAAGATTTACCTTTAGATGAAGACGACCCTTCAGGAATTTTCCAAGCTTTAATTTTATAAACAAGACCCTCTGTAGAAAAAAATAATACCGGGGTGTGTGTGTTAACCGATAATGTTTGCACGACAGAGTCTTCATCTCTTGTTTTAATTCCTGATTTACCTTTACCGCCTCTTTTCTGTTGTTTTATATTGCTTAAAGCTCCTCTTTTAATATAGCCTTGTAAAGTAACAGTTATAATAACTGCCTCCTTTTGAATAGTTTCTTCGATATCATAATTTAACACAGCATCAATTATTTGTGTTCTTCTAGGTACAGAAAATTTTTCTTTAATATAGTTAAGTTCTTTGCTGATAACTTTTAAAAGTTCTTTTTTAGAATTTATAATTTTTTTATATTGCAAAATAAGTTCAGATAGATTTTTTATCTCTGCTTGAATTTCATTAATACCTAAAGCAGTAAGTTTTTGAAGTCTTAATTCTAATATTGAAATCACTTGTTCGTTAGATAATGAATATATATTTTTTGATTTTTTTTCCTGTAATAAATTTATTAACTTAATAGATTTGTTTATTTTCCATTTTGTTTCTAAAAGTTTAATTTTTGCGACTTCAGGGTTTTCTGAATTTCTAATTATTTTAATAACCTTATCTAAATTTTCAACACTAACGGACAGACCGACTAAAATATGGGCCCTGTCCTCAGCTTTTTTAAGATCAAATTTGGTTTTTTTTATAACTACGTCTTCTCTAAACTTTAAGAAATTTTCTAAAAATTCTTTTAAGTTACACGTTTTCGGTTTGTTATCTACAATTGCTAGTGTATTAAATCCGAAAGAGCTTTCTATAGAGGTAAACTTAAACAGCTGTCGTTTTACTGTTTCAGGTTCTGTGTTTGACCTTAAATCTATCGCAACTCTAACTCCTTCTCTATTGGACTCATCTCGTATATCTCTTATTCCTTCAATTTTTTTATCTCTTACCAGTTCAGCTATTCTTTCATTTAAAGCAGATTTATTTACTTGATAAGGTATTGATGAAATTACTAAACGTTCTCTCCCATTTTTAAGCTGTTCAATTTTAATCTCTCCTCTTATTTTAAAAGAGCCTCTACCAGTTTTATATCCTTCTTTAATAATGTTTTTACCTATTATAATACCACCAGTAGGAAAGTCTGGACCAGGAATGTGTTTCATTAACTCATTAATCTTAATATCCTTGTTATCTATAAGAGCTAATGTGCCATTGATTATTTCTCCAAGATTATGTGGTGGGATGCTTGTTGCCATTCCGACAGCAATACCACCTGCTCCATTAACTAATAGATTAGGAAATTGAGCAGGCAAAACTGACGGTTCTTTTTCTGTTTCGTCATAATTACTTTTAAAATCTATTGTATTTTTTTCTATATCATCGATTAAATACTGTGAAACTTTAGAAAGTCTTGTTTCAGTATATCTCATAGCGGCAGCAGGGTCTCCATCCACAGAACCAAAATTACCTTGTCCTTCTACCAAAGGAAGACTCATTGAAAAATCTTGAACCATTCTTACTAGCGCATCATAAACTGATTGATCGCCATGTGGGTGATATTTACCAATTACATCTCCAACTATTCTTGCAGATTTTCTAAACTGTTTAGACCAATCGTAACCACCTTTATAC
>MDSW01031761.1_pt1 | contig 11538 bp, 7 predicted proteins | sample 811171 | NCBI WGS metagenome assembly MDSW01 (sample SAMN05326641, study PRJNA326480) | marine metagenome | isolation source: seawater | place: Atlantic Ocean: North West | collected 2012
GGCGGGGACGAGAGGGACGGCGGGGACGAGAGGGACGGCGGGGACGTCGAGTCGATCGCGATCGAGGGCGTCGAGGGGGAAGGTTCGGGGGGACGAGGGGGGGACGGCGGGCGAACGAACGAGGAGGAGGGGGACGGCGGAGACGAAGAGACGGGGACGAGGCGACGGTGAGCGGCTTTTCGCGCGCGTGTTTTTTTGCAGCATTTCTAGCTCGGGAGCGCCGATTTCGCGCTCCGTTAAAAACCGCGCTTCGCTCTCGCTTACGTCCTTCGTCTTCCTCCGCTCACCTCGCCTTGACCATCTGGACCTCGACCTCCGGGACGAACGAGGAGAGGACGATTGCCTCGTCCGCGGCGACGGCGTCGAGCGCGGCGAAGACGCCCTCCTCCTCGATGACGCGGTACATCCACGCCACCTCCTCCATCCACGCCTCCTCCCGCGTCAGCTCCCCGAAAATCTCCTCCATGTTCAGGAACGCGCTCAGCCCCGACCCGTTTTCCACGAACGGCGCGGTGACGGCGGCGCCGCCCATGTCCTGGACCTCGTTCCCGGCCTCGACCTCGTTCTTCAAAAAATGCGCCCACGCGGCGACGTACGCCGCGAATCCGCGCATGGGCAGGCCGAGTCGCAACCCCTCCAGCACAACCTCCTGGCCCTGGACCCTAAACTTCTCGCTCCCGTCCATCGCGATCCTGCGCAGCTGGTCCTTCACCGCGACGTTCTCGAACCGGCGCAGGACCATGTCGACGTACTCCTCCATGCCGTTGAGCAGGATGGGCGAGTCCGCCATCGCCTCGTGCGCGCGCAGCGTCGGGCCGATCTCGTCGAGCATCACGCGCCTCAGGTACGGCGCCACCGCCTCGTGCGTCACCGCCTCGTGCACGTGCGTCAGCCCCGCCAAAATCGCGGCGTAGCACATCGCCGAGTGCGTGACGTTCAGCAGCCGCACCTTCATGAGCTCGTGCGGGATGACGTCCCGGACGACCACCGCGCCCGCCTCCTCCCACGGCGGCCTTTGGTCGTCCACGAAGTCGTCCTCGATGACCCAGTGCTTGTACGGCTCGCACATCACCGGCCACTCGTCCGCGAACCCGTATCGCTCGGGAAGCGTCGCGACGTCCTCCCGGGACGTCGCGGGGGTGATGCGATCCACCATCGTGCTCGGGTACCGCACCTGCGTCTGGAGCCACACGACGAACTCGTCGAGGCTCGTGCTGCACAGACCCGCGCACACGAGCTCCTCGGCGGCGCCCGTGATGCGCCGCTTGCACACGTCGCCGTTGTGCGGGAGGTTGTCGCACGACATCAGCGTGAACGGGCGGTCGCCGCGCGTGAACCGCCGAGCCGCCGCCGCGCAGATGACCCCGAACGTCGTGGGCGCGGAGGCCTCCGGGTGAAGCGGCTCGCTGGGGTCGTCGAGGACGCCGTTCAGCGCCTGCTCGATGAGAGAAAAATCCCCGGCGGTGAGGGGGACGCGGTAGCCGAACTCGGTGATGGTCAGCGAGACGATCTTCACGCGCGGGTCCGCCATCGCCTCGACGCACGCGACGCTGTCCTCGAAAGCCAGGAGCATGTCACGCATGGCGAGGACGTCCTCCACCTCGCACGTCAGGGAGTTGACCTCCGCGCCCGCGCGCGCCAAGATGGGGAAACTCCAATCGTTCTTGGCGAGGTAATCCCGCATGGTCACGTCGTTCGGCATCACGCCCACGCCCGTGTAGCACCAGTCCTTCGCCACGGGAAAGTTGCTCTCGAGGAGCTCGTTCATGTAGGACTTTTTTTTTGGTCAAGAAGGGTTCGTCGTCGACGGGGGCGGGGTAACGGGGGTTCGGGGAAGAGAGTCAGTCGTCCGGGGGGAAGGGAGCCGGCGAGGGCGGGGGAAAGTTTCGAAGCCGGGAAAAAAACGTGCGCGGGTTCCTCGTGGACCGGCCGAAAACGCGGATGACTCGGACGTTTTCTCCCTTGGACCTCGTGTGTCACGCGGGACGGCCCGCGCGACGCCGCGGCGACGCGCGCGAGGGGCGCGGGCGCGGTGGGTACCGAGCGCTCCAGCCGCGCGTATCGCGCGCTCCGGTTTCCGCGCTCCGCGTTCCGCGCGGCGCTCGGGCGCGAGGCGCCCTCCTCGTCGCGCGGTTCGGACGCGGCGGCGCCGCCCGCGTCGAGGCTGAGTTGGCGGATGCGACGCGTCGGGCGGTGCTCGCTTCGCTTCGGGGGAATCATCCAACGCTCTTTTGGGTTCCGGGGACGGCGCGCGCGCGCGCGCGGAAGCTCTCGCCTCGCGCTCGGGGACGACGCGTCGCGCACCAGCTGATGCGCCCTGTGGAACCCGCCGACGCCGACGTGCATGATCCCCGTGACGCACGCGGATCGGTCGATGTCGAGCGGCTCCTTGAACGTCACCCCCTTCTTCTCGCCGCCTCCGCCGTGCGGGGTGTCGATGCGTCGGATCGCCGCGCGCGTCCCGAGCGCGCGCCCGCCCGCGCGCCTCGCGAGGTGCGCGCGCGCGAGCCCGCGCACGGACGCCGACAAGCGCGTGCCAGAGATCGTCATCGCGTGTCGTCGGCTGAGAACACAACCCGCGGTCCGCGCGCCGCGTGCCTTTGCGCGTCGCGCGCGCGGGACGGAGGCGGTGCCTTCGGCGAGGGCGTCAGCGTCCCCCGCGTCTCGCGGGGTTTTCTCCGGCTGAGAGCGATCGCGGGGGTTCGGGATTCGCGCGTCCGAGTCAGCGCGCGCGGCTGACCGAGCCTCGCGCGCGGTCGATTCGATCGAGATTCGGTCGAGGGAGACTGTTTGTCCATACGAATTTCGGCGCGCGCGTCGTCCCGCGGCTTGAAACCCGGGGGCGAAATTCCACCGCGTGGGATCAGTTTCGGCGCTTTCGATCGCCGGGCTCGCCTTCGCCGGGTCGATTCGACGGTTCGTGATTGGAGAGACGGACGATCGATCTGAGCCACGAACTCCCGAGCCCCGCTCTGCGCGGCTGAGAAAACGCGTCGGAGCGTCGGGGTCGGTTCGGGGGTCGTGACTCGTCGAAATGCCCCACTGAAGCCGACGAGGCGGTTCGACAAAACGCGTACCGCCGACGAAACGTTTCCGCGTCGGATCCGCCGGCGCGGCGAGCATTGCGACCGACGCGCGCCCCCGCCCACCATGAGCTCCAACGTGACCCGCACGCCGGCGCTGGCGTGCGACCGCACCCAGCTCGCGACCGGCATCGTGCACTTCGGCGTCGGCGGTTTCCACCGCAGCCACCAGCAGGTGCGCGTCGCGCCGCCCGTCCCGGCGTCGTTTCTTTTTGGTCTGCGACGGTATCGCGAAACCGTCGACGCGTCGCGGCGCTCGCGGCGCCGGAGACGCGCGCGCGCGCGCGAACCGACCTCCTAGCGCGCGCGCCTGTACTCGCCTGTACTTTTCCGCGCCCCGACGCGCTCCATCGCGCCCGAGGACCTCCGCTGACCCCTCCCCCGACCCCCCCTCCGGATCCGCGCGCGTCACCCCCGGAAATTCAATCCTCCCTCCCTCGTTCTCGACGCGTTTTCCCGACCCGCAGGCCTACCTGGACGAGCTCCTCCGCCTGGACTTCGAGAACACCAAAAAATGGTGCTACACTGGCGTGGGCGTCCTCGAGTGGGACGCTAAGATGCGCGACTACCTCAAGAACAACGACTGGACCTTCCCCATCGTCTCCAGGGTGGGCGAGTCCGCCGAGGACATGGCCATGCACGTGCACGAGTGCGTCACCCTCCGCGACATGATCTTATCCTTCGAGGACCCGGCGGCGACGGTGGCTCTCCTCGCCTCCGACGACGTCAAGATCGTCTCCTTCACCATCACCGAGTTCGGGTACAGGGTGCCCCTCTCCGAGGGCGACCACGCGCTCGTGCGCCACGCCCTCGCCGGGGGGTTCGACGACCTCCGCTCGGATGCCGAGAGCGAGCGCCTCCCCGCGGATGCGAGAAACGGGCTCACCGTCTTCGGCCTCTGCCTCGCGGCGCTCGCGGCGAGGCACCGCGCGGGCAAGCGCCCGTTCACGATCATGTCCTGCGACAACCTCCCCCACAACGGCGAGGTGGCGAAGAAGCGCGTCCTGGGCGCGGCCCGCGACCTCGACCTCGACGAGGCGCTGATTCGCTGGCTGGAGCTCGAGGCGCGCTACCCGAGCACGATGGTGGACCGCATCACCCCCGCGACGGCGCCCGCGGACCTCGACGAGTTCGAGGAGAAGATCGGGCGAAGGGACGAGTGGCCGGTGATGTGCGAGCCGTACAAGCACTGGGTCATCGAGGATAACTTCGTGGACGGCCAGAGGCCCGCGTGGGAGAAGGTTGGCGCGCTGCTCGTCCCGGACGTTCGCCCGCACGAGCTGATGAAGGTGCGGCTGCTCAACGTCACGCACAGCGCCATGAGCTACGTCGGCCTGCTCGCCGGGTGCGAGCACGTGCACGAGGCGGTGACGCACAGGATGATCTCGCAGTTCCTGAAGCGTCTCATGAGGGACGAGATCGCGAGCACGCTCCGCGCGGACCCGGGGATGGCGCAGCTGGCGGAGGGTTTGGACGAGTACGCCGAGTTGGTGTTGTCTCGCTTCAAAAACGTCGCCGTGAAGGATTGCCTCGACCGCGTCGCGATGGACGGGAGCGAGAAGTTCCGCGTCCAGGGCCGCGCGGTCATCACCGAGGGCCTCGCCGCGGACCGCACCGTGCGCGGGTTCGCGCTCTACGTCGCCGCGTGGGCGCACTTTCTGAGGAGGAGCGTGGAGCGGGGGGAGAAGGTGAGGGACGCGAGCGCAGGCGCGGTGTCGGCGCCGTGGGCGAGCCCCGAGGGGGGGGGGCTGGAGGCGTTCCTGGACATCGAGGAGGTGTTCGGCGTCCTCGCGCACCACGAGGGGTGGAGGACCGCGGTCGGGCGCGAGTACGAGGACATCGAGGAGACGGGGCTGGAGGCGAGCCTCCTGGGGTGCATCTTCGGCATCGGGCACAACTCCAACGGAGACCTGGCCGCCGTCGGGGCGGCGGCGGAGCGCGTCTCGGGCACCTTCATCCTCGACGAGACGTGCGTCGCGCCGGAGCAGAGGGCGGACAACGACGAAGCCGTCGCCTTCGTCTCCCTCGAGGCGTGAAGCCGAACATTTCCTGCGAGGGGTTTATTACGCGACCCCCGTCGACGGGACGAACGACTGCGGGGGACGATCCGGGCGCGAGGACGATGCTTCCTCGCGCCCGGATCGTCCCCCAAACAGACGAACGAACGAAAAAGTCTTCTGGCCGCCGGATGAACAAACGTTCTCGCGGGCACGCAAAGCGCGGCCCTCCGGAGGTCAGAAGCCGCGCCCGACTTCGCGAGGCTGCCGTCCTATTACCGACGCGCGCCGGCGACGGACGCGATTGCTGTCTTTTTTTACCACCGAACTTTTTTGGATTCGAGCGTGCCAACGCTCATACGAGACGCGAGACGAGAGTTGCAATCGAATCGAACCATCATGAGTCATATCCATCACCCCTTCGAACGGTCCCGAACGCCCCCTGCCCTAAACGTCGCCACTTTCTTCCGCGCTTTTCCTCGGTCGAGTCGCGCGCGACGACGAAGACGTTCTTTCTTGCGAGTATTTTTGGTTTACAACGACGAAAGACGCGCGCGCGGCGCTCGTTCGTCTCTCCCCTCCCCCGGGCGGTCGGCTCTCATCCGGCGTCGCCCTTTTTTGTCTCCCCGAAAATGACCGCGCGCCTCCTCGCCGCGTCCCCGTCGTCGGCGTCAGCACTTGCGCACCGACGACGCGGACTCGGCTCGCGGCGCGCTTTTTTTTGTTTTTTTTTTCACCTCGGGTTATTCCCCGCGGGGGTTTCGGCGTCGTCGTCCGAGTCTCCCGGGAGCCGCCCCCCCTCGTACCAACACCGGTCCCTGAGCTGCGATTCGATCTTCGAGAAGTCGAATCCCCCGCGCTTACACTTCTCCGGATCGTCCATCCTGAGGTCGAGGAAGTAGTTGACGATGACCGGGAGGTCCTCCATGTCCCTGATGACGACGTCGGCGCCCCTCCCATCGTCCGACTTTTTGCCCTCCAGGAGGCTCCTCGCCTGCGCGGATTCGAGATCCTTCGCGACGTGGGACCCGCCGACGTAGCCGACGATGAGGCCGATCTTCGCGTTCGCGGCGCTGCCGATGCCGGACACCGAGTCCTCCACCGCGATGCACGACGCGACGTCGCACCCCTCGGCCGCGGCGGCCTTCAGGTAGACGTCGGGCTTGGGCTTGAACGCCGGGGGGTCGAAGTCGCTCGTCCCGCTGTGCACCTTCTCCTCCGGGAAAAATTCATCCAGCCGCGCCGTCTCGATGCACACGGGCACGCGGGGCTTGGGCGAGGTCGTGGAGACGCAGTAGTTGAACCCGGAGATCTTGAGGAAGTTGAGCGCCTTGATGACGCCGTCGTTGGGCTTGGCGAGCGCGGTCAGCGCCTCGAGCGTCTCGTCCCTGGCTTTGTCCAGCAGCGTCGCGTGCTCGTCGCGCGTCATCTCCAGCGGGCGCAAGCCGAGGCCCGCGCGATTGCTGTTCACCACCTGGATGATGTCGAAGTCCTCCTGGTACTTCGCGCGCACCTCCTCGAGCGGGGGCATGCCGACGGCGGCGCGCTCCTGCTCCACCTTCCGGTACATGATCTCGAACGCCTTCCCCGCGTTGAGTCGGATGAACTCCCGCATGCGCTGCGGCGTCAGATCCTCCGCGGCGGCGTTTGGGAAGTACGGCGCCAGCTCCCAAAACGCAACCTCCATCGCGGTGGACTCCGTGTCGCCGAGGGTGCCGTCGAAATCGAAGATCACCGCCACCTCCGCCGCCGCGTTCTGCTTGAGCTGCGTCTCGCGGATCTGCACCGCGCTCTGCTCCTGCTTCATCGCGTCCTCGAGCGCCTCCATCGCCCTGGCGCGCTTATCCACCGCCGCCCAGGGCCGCGCCTCGTCCACCAAACCCCGCAGCGTCTCCAACAAACCCTCGTACTCCAAATCGGCAGCCTGCAACAACATCTCCTGCGCGCACCCCTCGGTCCACCCCGTCTGGAAGATGTCGCTGCTCACCGTGTCGAACGTGGGCAGGAGCCTGCCCTCGTACCGGAGCGACACGCCGCCGCCGAGGACGCGCGCGGTGCTGTCCTCGATGGTGAAGAAGCGGTCCAGGGTGGCCCGCAGCGAGTCGAGAAGGTACACGACGAGCGCCTCGTCGCTCTCCACGCCGTGCACGCGCTTCATCGTCGTCGTGCCGTGCTCCCACATGAGGACCAGGAGCTGCGCGACGCCCCACGACCAGATCTCCTTCCGCTGCTCCTCCGTCACCGTCTCGTCGGAGAGGAGGGGCATGGCGGGGCACTTCTCGGGGGGCTGGAAATTCCGCTGCGTCTCCGCGAAGGCGCAGAGCGTGCGAAACGCGATCACCGTGTGCATGCCGTTCACGGTGAGGAGCTTCTTGCGGTACAGGTACCGCGAGTCCGCCTCGTTCTCGGGCGTCTGCACGAGCTCACCGGCGAGCGGGCCGGGCTCGCCGTCGGCGCCCTCGGGCTGGTCCAGGACGACGATGGAGCCCTGGTGGCCCTCCGCCGTCACGTCCACCGTGTTCCCGTCGTCGCTCACCCGCAAGTCGACGCAGATGCGGTCCACCATGCACGGCACCGCCTCGATCTTCGTCCGAAGCGCGAACTGCACCTTCTCCACCTGCGAGTGGTCGTTCTCGCACGCGTACAGCACGGGCCGGGACTCGTCCTCGCAGTCGGGCAGATTCACGAGGTGCTCGGTGAGGACATTCACCGCGGGACCCAGCGCGCACGAAAAAGACGTCGCGCTCGACATGAGCGGCGCGAGCATCTCGACGTCCATCGTCAGACACAGGAAACCACGAGCACCCTTACCGATGGCGTCGCTGACCACGCCGAGGATGCCGTTCTCGTGCGCGGCGATGTCGTCCTCCGTCACGACGTGCAATCCGCGACCGCCGCAGGAACACTCGCCGTTGATCTGATGCGACGGATCGACGACGCGGGGGGAAGGAAGGAAGGAGGGCGGGAAGGAGGGCGGGGGAGGAGAGGAGGAGGGGAAGGAGGGGAGGGAGGGAGGGTCAGATATCACCGTTCGCGAGGACGCGGAGGCATCGGGCCCCCGCGGGGGTTCGTCACTCGCGGCGCGAGCGCGCGGATCGAGCCCGCGGGCGCGCGCGGAAAAATCGCGACGGGCGCAGAAACACGCGCGAAGCGGTTTCCACAGGCTGCTTTTTCTCGGACGACCGCGCTCGGGAGTGCCGATCGTCGAGGAAGGATCGCGATGGAAGGCTCGGGAAGGCGCGCGAGGGGGCGGGCGCCGAACGGTCGCGGGGCGGGCCCGAGCGCGGATCGAACACCCCGGGGGTCGCCGCCCGGGGAGGATCGGCGTCCGGGACGCGTCGCGCGGCGGCGTCGCGTCGCGGGCGCGACCCGGGGGGGGGGGGCCCGGGACGTGCCCGGGCGGTGTTTTGAACGCGGATCTCGCCTCGGTCGGGACGATCGAAGGGACGCACCTTGACCCCGACGTGCTGCTGCTTGAGCCGCTCGCTCTCGATGACGGGCTCCCAGACGCGGCTGGGGCGGTTGACGATGACGTACGGGCTTCCCGCGCTCTCGAGCGCGGGGAGGACGAGGCCGAAACCCAGCCGCCCGGCGCCGAAGTGCACGTGGAGCTTGTCTGTTGGGGGCGTCGGGAAGGGTGGGGAGACCGGGGATGCGTGCGTCAGATCCGGCGCGTACGTGGCGGGGTGCCGGGCGCGCGCGCGCGGCGCGGGTCGCACGCACCGTCGGGAGACTTGAAGACGGACGCCAGGGGGTTGACGTCGGAGATGAAGTTCATCATCGCGCTGAGAGGGTCGTTCAGGGGCACCCTCCCGCCCTCCTCCGCCGCGTCGCTCCCGCTCGGCTCCTTGCTCGTCAGGGCGCGCCTGAGCGTCTTTCGCGCCCGCCCGGGCGTCCCCTTCCCGGCGCGACAGCGCACCGGGACGACGGCCTGGCGTGCGAGGGCGGAGGAGACGTTCATCGGTCGCTTCAATCGGACTTCTTATGCATCGAAAGTTCCGCCAGTTCGCGTGGTTCGCGGGTCGTGCCGGCCAACAGCGGCGTCGGTGGTTGTGCCCATCGCGAACGCCCCCCGCGGACGCGACGTGTGAGGATGAGGGACAAAAAGAAAGAACAAGAATCCGGGCGAATCGGATGACGTCACGGGGGTGCGATTTAGACCGTCGATTTTCGAGTCATCGGACTCGGCACGCGGCACACGCGGGCGGTGGGCGGCAGCGCGCGCGAAAAAATCTCCAGCACCGCAAACTCCCGCGGATTCGTTGGTCCTTTGGGAATGCCAAAGAGCGACGGTCGGATCGTCGACGGTCTATGAATCGTGAAACGTGGCGCATTTAATTTTTTTTTGGCAAAGACGGCAGCCTGCGGTGGAACAGAAGAAAAAAGCGAGCGCGTTTTTGGGGGATCCGATCGTTTTTGATCTGAGATAAGCCGCCGAGAATCACCTCGATACTAATGGAACCGAACGGAACGCGTCGCACATTCAAATGCCCTCATTTAAGGGGAGATCTCCCTACCACTACCGGTACCCCCTGAGAGCTAGCTGTTGGTTCGTTCGTTCGCTGGTCTTGACGATTTCCAAAAACGTCCCCGTCTCTTTGTCTCTTCCCCTCCCCCCCCCTCGTTGCTTCCTCGTCCCTCACGGGTACCCCTCCTGCCCCGTGGTCTTGACCTCTTCCGCGCCCGCGTCCGCCCTCCTCCTCGCCTCCGCGAGCGCCCTGACGTCGAACCCCATCGTCTCGCGCCAGCCCCTCGTCGCGACGGCGGCGACGACGCCGCCGCCGAGCTCGAACGCGGCGAGCGTCACACCTTCCTCCTCGCCCTCCCCCCGAACTCGCCCCGCCTCCTCCTCCGCGTGGTCGGGCGCGGGAAGGCGCTCGGCGAGCACGTCCCTGAGGGTACCCTCGGCGAAGTACGCGCCCCCGCGGTGCCACTTCTCCCTGCGCGCGGCGTACGGCCGAGGCTCGGCGTCGACGGCGGCGAACGCCGTCCTCCGGATTTCGCGCGCCGCCGGCGCGCCGGACGCGTCGACGACGCGCGCGAGCGCGTCCCTGGTCGCCGCGGAGACGTCGGCGTCCGACCGCGAGGGGTCGACGCGGAAGACGGACTGGACGGGGAGGAGGCGCTCGAGGTACTCCGGGGTGTCCGCGGGCGGGGCCGGGTCCGAGGGGGAGAGGAACCCTTCGAGGATCGCGCTTCGCGCGGCGCGGTCGACGGGCGCGCCGAGGGGGTGCGGCGAAGAAGAAGAAGCGCCCCGGGCGGAGGGTACGGAGGCGGAGGCGGCGCGAGGGGCGGCGTCTCGAGCGCGGAGGACGGGGAGGAAAGATGCGACGCGCGTGGCGTCGGCGTCGTCCCTGAGGAAGTGGATCGGGTCGCCGAGGACGTCCGCGACGGACGAGGGGCGGGAGGAGGCGTCGTCGTCGTCGGCGGCGGCGTCGGCGGCGGCGGCGGCGGCGTCGGCGTCGTCGCGCGCCACGACGAGGGGCGCGAGCGTCGCGACCGGGGCGCGGGAGAGGAGGTACGTCGCCTCCGCGCACGCGCGGCGCTGCGCTTCCAGGGCGTCCTCGGGGGAGGCCCCTCCTCGCGTCTCCGGCCTCGACGTGACGAGGAAGCCCCCCGCGTCCTGCCCGGCGTCGAGGAGCGCGGAGGCGGAACCGAGCGGCGCGCGCTCGTCGGGCGCGATGAGCTCGTCCGCCCACGCCGGGACGTGGTCCTCCGGGGCCGCGCCGCGCGCGCCGCGCGAAGGCGGGCGGGGGAGGGGCGCGGACGCGCGCCGAGGGCGGGGCGCGGGCGGAGGACGAGCGCCGTGGGGCGGGAAGAAAACCCCGCCGAGGCGCGGCGGGTATCGGTGGTTCCGCGGCGCCGCGCGCGCGCACGAGCGGTGGCGGTGGTGGTACGCGCGAGCGAGAGCCGAGCGCGCGGGGCGCGCGAGCGTCGCGCGGAGGGACGCCATAGCGAGCGCGCGGAGTGTGCGAGGCGACGGCCCCCGCCGCCCGTCGTCGTTGTGCGTAGTCTCGGAACAGGCGAAGAGAAGCGAACGTCGGAGATTCCGTCACTCGAGAATCTAGGCAGGTCACGTCAAAACTCGCCGCGCGACGGTTCGTCGTCCCGAGCGCTTCCGAGAAAACGCCTCTCTCGTCGGATCCTCGACCCGCCCGACGAAGGGCACAGCGCTGCGCGCGGCGACACGACACCATGCTCGCGAATCTTGGCAAGCGATCGCGCTCGGGGACGGCGAAAGGGCCCCGAGGTCCGTTGTGCCCGCACGGGAAGGCAGACCGAGGGTACTACTGCAAGGAATGCCCGGGGAAGGGGATCTGCGAGCACGGCAGGCAGCGACGCAAGTGCAAGGAGTGCGGGGGCTCTCAGATCTGCGAGCACGGGAGGGAGCGAAGCAAGTGCAAGGAGTGCGGGGGCTCGAGCATCTGCGAGCACGGGAGGCGGCGAACCCAGTGCAA
>MDSW01108585.1_pt1 | contig 11537 bp, 11 predicted proteins | sample 811171 | NCBI WGS metagenome assembly MDSW01 (sample SAMN05326641, study PRJNA326480) | marine metagenome | isolation source: seawater | place: Atlantic Ocean: North West | collected 2012
TCAGCAGGGCAGCCGCTTCGTAGCGGGTCATGGCCCGGTTGCCACGGAAGGTGCCGTTGGGGTAACCGGCGACACAGCCGTACTGCTCGACCAGGTTGCTCAGAGCCTGGTAAGCCCAGTCGGTCGGATAGACGTCAGAGAACTGGGTGACGCTGGTGACCTGCTCTTCAGACGCGTAGTCAGAAACGCCGGCGATGTTCAGGTCGGCGGCCTGAGCCACAGGAGCCAGAAGGCCCAGGGCAGCAGGAGCCACCAGCAGTTGCTGGAAAAGCTTCATGGAAATCCTCACACGGAAAGGCAACAAGCCAACGCAACTAAAGCAAGAGCAAAAAATGAATGACATTACAAACGGCTCAGAAAATCTGAAAAAAGTAGCAAGAATGACAGCCGGTCATTGAAATACCTAATTGGGAATACCCAGATGAAAACCGGTTATACCGAAGAAGCCGAAAAACAAGGCTGTCACAAGGGCCGGCCAACCCTTAGGAAGCGCAACAGGAGGAGCAGAGTAACAATCGCTACCGAACAAGCTATAATTGAACTAGGAACGACGCAGTAATGGGCATCCAACACATTCTCTTGAGCAAACTGATCAAAGCCTGCGAACGGGACTGGATCCCAGAATCAGACTCCTTCTATGGAGAGCCAGCCTTCACAAAACAATTGCCCGAAGGCCTTAAAAAGCTGGTTTACGAACCAAAAAAGAGAAAAAGCGAACAAGGATCAATCCGAACCAAAGTCATCAGCAAACGATTGCCATCAACCAAGCTGAGTAAATAATAGGAATTGGCTCAAGAGAGCAAAGAGAAACATTTCATAAACAACGCATCAAATGATTCGGGGTGGATACGGTCAAGAGTAATTGTTTTTGCTTCAGCACCTCGCTTGGTCAACAAATCCGGCTCAATCGAGAGGCGAACAGTTGGTTCAAGATCATTGCGATGGTCACATCCAACGGGAATTTGGTCTAGAAGGAAATCGAAAGAATGCCCACAATTGGGACAATGAACTGATGAAAAGTTTTCAACATAGCCAAGGATGGGGAGATCAAACTGACCATACATAGCGATCGTCCGTCGCAGGTCCGCACACGATGACAACCCAGGCACGCCGACGAGAAGGACACCTGCGAGTGGACATTCTTGAAGCAACGTGATCTGGGCATCACCAGTTCCAGGTGGTAGATCGATGAGCAAGAAGTCGAGATCGCCCCAGGCAACGTCAAACAAGAATTGCTTGAGTAATCTCGTCAGAATTGGTCCCCTCCAAGCCAATGATTGGCCTTCCTCGGCCAACATGCCAACAGACATGACGCGAATGCCATCCAATGTAGGAGGGATGAACTTGGTTACCCCGTCAATATCTTGTGTTTCAACCGCTAGAGAGTCGGCACCAAAAACAGTCGAGATATTTGGCCCATACACATCAGCATCAAGAATACCGACACGAAAGCCCTGATCCCGGAGTTTCGAAGCCAATCCAGCTGTTACTGAGGTCTTGCCGACACCACCCTTGCCACTTCCAACTGCAATCGTCCGCTTGACTCCAGGAATCGTCCGTGTATCAACTACAACACGCTTGGTCCAAGCCAAGGAAGACAAGGCCGTTCGCGTGGTGTCAAACAAATGATTCTGATCAGACCCATGGAAGAGACGTACATAGACATCGTCATCAATCACTCTGATATTTCTTACGAGAGCGGATCCAACCAATGACAACTGAGAACCTGGAATAGGAATATTGTCGAGAACTGAACGGACTTCCTCAAGACGAAGATCAATGTCATTCACAGCGAGAGAAGGTGTAACAGTCATGGTGGGACAAAGCTTAAGTAATTAAATCAAGACTGCAGTCGAGCCAATGACTTCTCAGATGCAATACGAACTTCGATGTCAGAATCATTCAAAGATTGCTGTAACGCAGATTTCGACTCTTCCGAGTGAATGGACCCCAACGCCAAAGCAGCCTCCTTGCGAACACAGGAATAGTCATCACAAAGCAATGGAATCAAAGTAGGGAGAACTGATTCAGATACATGGCTCTGCAGGGCTTTCAGAGCAAATTTCCTAACCTGCCAATGCTCGTCGCGTATGGCCTGCCCCAACGACTCTGCGGATGAGGGGCTGGACTTGCGCTCAAGTGCTTGCGCTGCATTGCGGCGAACTTCCCAGGATTCATCCTCGAGAAGGCTCGAATGCAAGATCGTCAGCACATCAGGCTCATCCAAGTGTGCCAAGGTCAACATCGCTTCCTTACGGACATTCACACTCGGATCAGTGGCTAATTTTAGAGCGGGTGGGAAATGAGTAAGTTGGTTTAAGTATCGAAGAGTGGTAACGGCTTCCTTTCTAAGAATCTCCTCAGATGATTCGAGGAAAGGGGCGACGAAAGGCAGAGCTTGAACATCATGAATTTTTCGAAGGAGAATCAGAATGGCAATCTGAAGCTCAAGGTCGTCTTCGGTCAGCTTGTCGAGAAGGAGCAGAAGATGGTCTTGATTGACCAACTCCTTCAATGCATTCAAGGCTTCGCCGCGAGTGCGCTCGGTTTTAGAGGAATAAAGACAATCGATTAAAGGAACAACTGACGCCTGGCTGGCAATCTCCCACAGCGAGGTAACAGCAGTGAAAACAACATCATCAGAAGAATCATGCAAAGCATGAATCAGGAAGGGAACGGACTCCTCATCACAAAGATGCTGCAAAGAGACAACACCAACAATGCGATCATCAACCGAATCGGAAAGAAGCATCTCAACAGGAGACTTCAATTCGTCATCAAGAGACTCGAATACATCACTGAGAGAAGACGGAATGGACGCAGCAATCATCGAAGCAGGAAAGGAATTTGAACAGTCACAGCACCCGTGGGGCACTCTTTTTCACAGGGAAGACAAAACCAACATTCGTCGTACTTCATGTAGGCTTTACCTGTTTCAGGATTTTTGGCAAGAACATCAAGGGGACAAACCTCGATGCATGCAGTGCACTTCTCAAGACACTTTGACTCATCAACAACAACAGGAACGTCGACACGATTAGCAGCAAGAGACATAAGAATTAAGAATCAGGAGGGAGGGTCAGGCCGCAATAGCGACATCATATTTTTCCTCGGCAAGATTGACATCAATGATGTAATCTTCAAGAGGTTGCTTGGATATTGCCATCTCCGAGGACGGAGATTTTTCAATAATTGTGTTGCAGAGCCATTCCTCATCATTGCGATGTGGATAATCCAAACGATAGTGGTAGAGGCCCCAACGACTTTCGCGCCTAAACAATGAGGCACGAGCAGCCATCTCTGCACAATCCCGAATAAAATGAATTTCCATACAACGCATCAACTCATGGGGATCACGTGCTCCGAGTGAGTCCAACACCGAATCGTATCCAATAAATTTATCGAGGCCGATTTGCATATTTGAAGGTGATTTCGGCGGCTGAAGGTAATCATTCACATATCGTCTGAGCTTATATTCAACTTGAGTATGGGGAATGCCGTCCGGGTTGGCCAAGGGCGCATAAATCCGAGCCTTTTCAGCCTCCAGGAAAGAAGAATCAGGCTCAAGATGATCCAGATCCGAAATGGAGTCGATGGCATGCTCAGCAGCAACTCGCCCTGAGACAAAAGCACCAATCATATAGTTATGGGGAACATTCGCCATATCCCCAGCAGCGTAAAGTCCAGGAATCGATGTCTGCATATTGGCGTCAACTTGTACACCTGAAGCCGAATGACCACTGCAGAGACCGATCTCGGAGATGCTCATTTCAACGCCATGCGTTCGGTAGTTCTCAGAACGTCCAGCATGGAAGCGTTCACGACTTGGACGCTCATTAGCAAAAAGAATGGACTCAATTTCAGAAATTGTAGATTCATCCAGGTGATACATCTTCAGATGAACAGGGCCAGATCCAGAATTGAGTTCTTTCCACATTTCAAGCATCATTTGGCCGCTCCAATAGTCACAACTAATGAAGCGGTTTCCCTCTGCATTGGCTGTATAAGCACCAAATGGACTCGCGACATAGGCGCAAGCTGGTCCGTTGTAATCCTTGATCAGAGGATTGATCTGAAAACATTCAATATTGGCTAACTTCGCACCAGCGTGATAAGCCATCGAATAACCATCGCCAGCGTTGGTGGGGTTCTCATAGGTGCCGTATAGGTAGCCTGATGCAGGCAGGCCAAGACGCCCACAGGCACCTGTACAGAGGAGGACAGCCTTGGCCTTGATCACGTGGAAGTCACCAGAACGAACATCCAAACCAGTTACCCCGGCAGCTCGACCATCCTCAACGATGACTCGAGTCGCCATCACACGATTGATCACCTCAACTTTGTGACGCTTAACCTGTCGCGACAGAATTTTTTTGAGATCTTTACCCTCCGGCATTGGCAAAACGTATTTGCCAACGCGGTGGACTTGTTTTAAATCGTAGTTACCCTCATTGTCTTTTTGGAATTTAACGCCCCATTCCTCAAGCTCTTGAATGACACTAAATCCAAGCTCTCCTGTCTTATAGACAGCTTTTTGATCAAGAATACCATCATTGGCAATAGTAATCTCTTTAACATATTGCTCGGGTGTGGAGTTGCCGGGAATAACAGCAGTGTTCACACCATCCATACCCATCGCAATCGCACCACTGCGACGGATATTCGCTTTTTCCAGAACCAAAACCTTGGCTTCGGGGTTGCGCTGCTTAGCTTTGATGGCTGCCATGCAGCCAGCTGTTCCTCCACCAACCACCAAAAAATCTACTTCTCTCTTGAGCGTTATCATCAGGAGGGTTCACGCAGCTGTTCGAATCATATTCAAAATATTGATGAACATATTGCAGCGGTTAGCATAATTGCGTATCGAGGCATTAAGAATTTTAATGGCAAAACAAGCAGCCAAGAGCGTCAAATGAATCAATAAATACCGTTAGGCAAAGAAAATCAAGGGGGAAGGATCTTTGTCGCAATGGCTACAGCTTTGGATTTCAACGACGTCTATTAATTATGTACATCGATATGGTGGGGAAGACCGCTCATGGATCTCTCCCAAATCAGAGCATTTCTTGCGGTTGCCAAGGAAGGAAGCTTCACTAAAGCATCCGAATTTTTAAATCTAAGCCAACCCTCGATCAGTCTTAAAGTTAAAGCGCTGGAAAAAGACCTTGGTGCCACTTTAATTATTCGCGAGCAAAATAATTTACACCTGTCTCAGGAGGGGCGCTTGGCCGCCGAAAAACTGAATAGGGTTATCGATGAGTTGAACTCAATAACGTCTTACTTTGATGCACTAAAGCAAGAGAGCGCGAACAAACTGACCATTTATCACACACCACTTAACAGCCATACAGTAGTTGAGAACGTATTGTTAGTAGCCAGGAAAACTGGTCATAGTGGAATCAAAGTCAGTACCCAAACCTGCGAAAGCGAGTCAAAAGTATTGCAGCAGGTAGAAAGAGATCCTCATTCAATTGGGATAACCTCATCACAAGCTGCCTCACCTCTAATTTCGTCGTCGATCATCGACCGCGAAGAGCTGATGCTGATCTACAACAATAAATCTGATTATAGCCACGATTCGATTGACCTTTCACAGCTCTTCGATGAAAAAATCTGGCTTCCTGAACTTGGATCGGACACATTAAAAGTCTTTGAAAATAAAATAAAACCTCTAGGACTTGATCTGGGAGATTTCAGGTGCGGCGAACATCTATCCGAGCCAATCATGCTCGACCTCATCCGATCAGGTGCAGGAATTGGCATTGGATTATGCAATCATAAAGATCACGAGTCAAAGCAATTCAAACTCGTCCGTATCAATGAGTTTTCAACGCCTTACGCAATCTATGCCCATTGCCAGATTCAATCGAGTGCAGTCGTTCAAGCACTTTTTAAATCAATCAGACAGTCAAGCTTGGAGCTCGAAGGAAAAGATAATCCCGTGCTCGAACGATCAAACGTCCAATTGATTCAATCAGAATCAACAGAAAACACTACAGCAATCAGAGTTGGAATACAAAGCCGAACCATTCAGGCCGTTGTCGCTGGACGCGCGATCCAGAAACTCGGCTTGTATGAATCGTTTCTAAACGAGCTCAATCAGAAATCAGGGAAACCCTATTCAGTAGCATTCAAAGATTATCATTCTGCAGCGCCAATTCTTAGCGAGCTGAAGTCAGGCAATCTTGACATTGCAATAGCAGGCGACTATGCCATAACGCACATTGCAAACTCACTCACCGCAGAGGATGAGAAAGTTGTACTCATCGGCTTCACGAGCATTAACCCAATGGGCAGCGGATCACGTCTGATGATTCCTCGGGATACGGGATCACTTGGCTTAACTAATTTGACACAACAGTCGATCCAAGTACCGCTACTAAGTACCGCTCACGGAAGCCTTCTCTACAATTTACATCGCAAGGGAATCTTAGATTCGACAGAAATAGTCAACCTAGAGCTTAACCCCAAAAGACAAAGCAGCTATATTATGGACAGCACGAAAAGCCTAGCTTGCTTTACACCCTTCGACCACTTTCTGGAATCAGAATATGGCTATGTGAAGATGGAAGACGAAATGAGTATGCCATTTTCCTTCTATGGTGTGATTGCAAGGCTGAATTTTATTAGCCAACATCCAGCGGCCGTCGTCGCATTTCTAAAGTCAAATCTCTGCTCTAACCACTGGTTCCATACAACACCGTCAGCCATTCAGCATTTGAGCAAATGGACAGGAGTTAAAGAGTCAATTGTTAATCAGATTATTGGCGAACGACAGGGAAATGATTGTCACTACATGCACGACACAACAATACGTAGAGATTGGATCAGCGAATTTACATCAACCCTGTTTATTCGAGGCGGGGGGAATAACAAGCAATCAAAAGCCCATCCACCCATTATCATCGACGATTTTCTTAAGCAAGCAAGATCGGAACTCTCTCTTAGATAGCAATATTAAACATCACGAATGCAGAAAGTACTAAAAAAACAGCAGAACTACAAGACAAGGCAAGCAAACGATAGTCCGAAGATTCCAACCTGAAAGAACATAGGAAGCCAATGCCAAGCATTGAGACAGACAAACAATAGGACGAGATGCTAGCCATGAACATTCTGAACAAAGAGATCAAGCGAGGAATCCAGCCCGACCACTGAAAATACTCAGACAAAATATCGTAAATATTAAAAATCAAGGCATTCAACATAAATCCAACCATGAATATTGGAACTAACCGAGTCAGTGAACCAAAGTTGAAAGAGCGACTGTTGTCCAAGCATCGCTCAACATGACTTTGACGCACAACCGACCGAAGAAGAATGACCATCGGCAGCATCAACAGGATTCTCAAGGACTTGAGGACTAGAGCAATATCAGCAGAGGTCTCAGAAAATAGAGATGCGCTCGTGACAACCTGTGCTGTGGACTGTAAAGATGAACCGACCCAAACGCCAAACTCTTGTGGATCACATTGAATGACCTGACCGACGGCAGGCAAGAGGAGCATCAAGGAAAGACCGATTAATGTATTGATACCAATCGCTTTTGCTAGCTTACCTTTGTCCCCGTCAAAAAACTGATAGGCAAATGAAATAGCCGTAGGCCCACAAATACAGTTACCAACTAGAACCCAAACAGCCGGAGAGAGGGGCACACGCACCAGTCTCGCTATGATCAGTGTGAAGCTGGAAACCAAGAAGAGAACGAAAATCAGTGATGCAACAAGACCTGATGACAACAAAGACAGGTCAGCAAAAGATAATTGCGCGCCTAGAAGAATTAAGGCCCAGGTCAGAAATCGAGAAGAAATTGCCTCAGCCTGCAGTTGGTAAGCTGGATAATTAGCCCTAAATACCTGCCGGAGGAGAAGACCAGTCGCCAGAGATAGGGTGACTGGATGGAAGAAAGCAACGAGATGATTGTTTAAATAATTTCCTAAATGGACTTTAAGCAGAAAAAAAATTAGGTTGACAAAAAGGGCAATCGCAAGAATCACAAAAACCTTGGCAAGTCAAACTATAACCATAAGCTTGTCTGTCTCCTCACGAATACTCTTCAACACCTGCAGCTTGATGTCACGAAACTCATCGAGAAATGTTGACTCTGACGAACGGGGCCTCTGAAGGGGTACATCGAATACCTCTTTAATGTGGCCAGGGTTGACACCCATCACCACAATCCGATCTGCAAGGAGTACAGCCTCGTCGATATCATGCGTCACAAAGATAATTGTGATTCCAACCTTGGCCCAAATACGGAGCAGCATCTCCTGAAGTATGATTCTTGTTTGAGCATCAACAGCACCAAAAGGCTCATCCATCAGAAGCACTTTTGGATTAGTTATTAAGGCTCGAACAATACTGCCTCTTTGCTGCATTCCTCCCGAGAGCTGATGAGGATATGCAAGCCTATGAGCCGACAACCCAACTAAATCAAGATAGTGATCAACCTGATCTCGTATTTGCGATTTTGGCAGGCCTTGAATTTTTAATCCATAACCAACATTCTCTTCAAGAGTCATCCACGGGAGCAGAGAATTCTTCTGGAAAACAAAACCGCGGTCGGGTCCAGGCTTCCTTACACGTTGGTCATTGACAGTCACATCACCGACATCGGGCTTGATGAATCCTGCGATCGTGTTGAGTAGAGTTGACTTTCCACAGCCAGACGGACCCAGCAGACAAATGAATTCCTTTGGATGAACGTCAAGGTTGATGTTAGAGAAAACACATCTCTCATTTCCCTTATCGCCGAAATACTTACTGACCTGAGAGATTTGAAGGAAGTGCGAAGACATGAGGTTAATGACGTGTTCAAAGAGATCCTTTAGTGACCTGTCGCCACGGCATCATTCGATTCGTGACCATAAGGATGAGCTGAGAGGAGAATGCACCCAACAAGCCAATCAAAAACATACCCATAACAATTGGGGGATACTCAGATATCACATAAGACTCCCAGGTTTTGTAACCAATACCATATTTACCTGCAAGGATTTCTGCTGTTACAAGACAGAACCAGGCGTTACCCATGCCGATAACCAATCCAGCGCTAATGCCAGGGAGAGCTGAAGGGATAATGATGTCCCTGAAAAGTTGAAAATAAGAAGCTCCCAGACATTGACCCACCCTGATCATTAACAGATCAGACAATGATGACTCAACTGCTTTTTGGGTACTAACAAGAATCGGGTAGAAGGCCCCGACAAAAGTAATGTAAAACATTCCGATTTCTGCATCTGGAAACATCAGAATTGCCATGGGGATCCACGCAACCGCCGGGATAGGACGCAACAATTCCAGCGGCGTGGCAATAATTTCCTCGAGTAGATGAGATGAACCGATCAGCAAACCTATCAAAATGCCAAGAACAGATCCTGCAAAGAAACCACCAATGACTCTTGAAATACTGGATTGGAAATGAACCCATGGGGATGCCTGCATAAAAGCCACAAAGGCTGTGAAGACCGAAGTCGGAGCAGGAATAAACTGAAAGTTAACGATAAAGTTAACTTTCAGTGTGCTTAAGATCTGCCAAAGAATCAAGAAGAAGATGAGCGAGGCTGCCCGTCTTATGATCGAAGAAGCTTGTGAAGACCATAACTGTTTAAATCTGAAGCGTCGCCTTGTTTTGGAATGAGATGAAACAGAAACAGAAGATTCAGATGTGAAAGTAACAGCCATAGTGAACTTACTTCAGAGCAATCAAAATGTGGGCAGGCTCAAAGTCAACGGATCAGACAGAGGCTTGAAGTGCCTTGAAGTCAATCACGGTTCCACCCGATTTAGCTGCGTAGGCATCAGCATCTGCCTTCAGAAGGAACGCTGACACGTCACCATCTGCATCGACAAAGTAGGCCGTGCCGGCGAACAGTTTCCAGCCTTTGTTCATGTCATGGACAAAAAGGGCACTTGGCTCTTTACCCTTAGCCTCAAAATCCTTCAAGGCTTTGACCATGGTGACAGGGCTCGCATAATTCTGGACTTGATCTTCACCTTCGATCCAGATTTGGGCCGATGCTTTTGGATCATCTATGGATGAGCCGTCCAAGGCATCTTTACCTGAAATCAAGTACTCCTTACCAAGTTTAATTTGCTCAGCAACAGAGGTATTAAGATTTGCTGCAGCTTTCTCGAGATAGCTGCTATCAATCCAACCTCTGACATCAGAAGGCTTGATCTCCTTATTTTCAATCTTTCCGAGACTCATCAGAGTTGCAATGCTATTCTCAAGAGCTAGAAGTTGAACTTCTTCAATTTCAGGCGACATATATTGCAGACCAGATGGTCCAAGGAACATATAGACGACCTCTTTATCGATGCCAGACCATTCCTCAATCTGAGCAGAAATTGACTCAGGTGAAGCTGTGAATTTTGCATTTGCCTCGAGAACTGACTGCATGAAGGCAGTCACGACCTCAGGGCAAGACTTGGCGAAGTCCTCACGAACAGTGATGCCGTGCAATGTCGGAACGCCTGTTTGGGCTCCATCAAAGATTTTTTTGGCAAATCCTCGATAGGGGAAGAGCTCACCAAAGGGCACAAAATCAGCGTGGGCATCAATTTGGTTTTTCTGCAAACTTGAACCGCCCACCTCTGGAGCCTGAGAGATCAGGGTGAGATCTTTTTCTGTATCAAGCCCAGCATCACTCAGGGCCTTGAGAACCATGCCATGGGCTGCAGAGCCAAAAGGAACGGACACCGTTCCACCCTTGAGTTCGCTAAGGCTGGTCACATCGCTATCGATGGGGACCACAACAGCATTTCCAGCACCATTTGGGCTGTAGGCCAACGTGCCGATGAAGACTGTTTTGGTGTCACCAGAACCTTCTCGACCCTTGATCAAATTAATAACCGCAGGGAAATCGCCCATGAGGCCGATTTGAATCTGACCAGCCATCATTTTGTTGGTGATGGGAGGCCCGGAGGTGTAACTCGACCATTCAACGTTGTAAGTAAGATCCTTATACTTTCCATCTTTCGGTAAATTCTCCTCGAAAATCTTGAGTTCTCTGACCACAGCACCGCCTACAGCGGTATTGATCACCTGATCCTGAGTTCCAATATGAATGTTTGAACACATCGAAGCATCGGCCGAATCGCTGGACGCCTTCTCACCACCACTTCCGCAGGCAATCAAAGTAGAGCTCAATGCTCCAGCCGCTGCGATAGCGGAAAACCTTTTGAGAAAGCTCAAAGTCAGAATAGAGGACATTTTTGGATTCATATCGAATTAGAATCAGCTCAATCATTTGCTTAAAAGACTTGATCTGATGTAGCTCTTGATACGCTGACATGAGCAAAAATAATTGCTGCCGAGGCCATTAAAAACTCCAATCGACACCATCTGGTAACCACAAATACAAAAACTGCGATGCCAAGACCTACTATTTGTTTGAGATGAACAATTTTGGTTTCATCGGTTTGGTTTTGCGATGCATCTCAGTCCCCAGGAAAAGGACAAGCTCCTGATCGTGACCGCGGCACTGCTAGCCGAGCGGCGCTTGAACCGCGGGCTGAAGCTCAACCACCCCGAA
>MDSW01133773.1_pt1 | contig 11536 bp, 15 predicted proteins | sample 811171 | NCBI WGS metagenome assembly MDSW01 (sample SAMN05326641, study PRJNA326480) | marine metagenome | isolation source: seawater | place: Atlantic Ocean: North West | collected 2012
ATGCTTTAAAAGAATCTTTTTGAATTTCAATTAAACCTGGGGGCTCCAAATTATCTAAATTAACTTCTGAATTTAATCTTTCCCTATTTCGTATCTGTGTAGCACACACTCACGTCACCTCATTTAATAAAAGATCTGGCTTAAAAACAATACTTTTAAGCCAGACTTTTAATTTTTTTAATCAACTACTTAATCTCTACCTGAGCTCCTTGCTCCTCTAAAGATTTTTTAATATCAGCTGCCTCTTCTTTAGAAACACCTTCCTTAACAACCTTAGGAACATTATCTACAACTTCCTTAGCTTCTTTCAAACCAAGGCCTGTCAACTCTCTAACCGCCTTCAATACTTGAATCTTTTTATCACCGCAACCCGTTAACACAACATCAACTGTTGCAGGCGCTGCATCTCCACCGTCTGATCCAGCAGCTGCAGAAGCTGGCATAGCTACAGCTGGTGCCGCAGCAACAACGCCAAACTTATCCTCAAGCGCTTTAACTAATTTAGATAACTCTAAAACTGTCATTGACTCAATTTTCTCTAAAATCGCCTTAGACTCTGTTGAAAGATCAGCAATAGCATCAGAACTAGATGCATCTCCAGAAACTTCCTCTGTCGCTTTTTCTGATTTACCCCTACTAGCTTCTTCCACTACATCTCCTTTATCCACTTCAACTTTATCAACCTTAACATTCTCCTCAATTGATTCTTTCTCTTCAGTAACCGTTGTACTTTCTGTCATTATCACACCTCCTATTTTTTATTTTTAATCGCATTAAGGCTATTAATAAGACCTGACATAGGAGAACTTACCCCTAAAACCAATCCCATTAATGGGCCTTTAATAAGCGAAACCACTTTGGCTACAAGATCATCTCGACCTGGTAACTTAGAAAGCTCCTTAATCATCACATCTTCAACATGCTTGTTATCAAGAACGCCACCTTTAATCGTAACCTTATCGTGATCCTTAATAAAACCAACCACAGCTTTACTAACTTGCACTACATCTTCATCTGTTGTAATCAACAAAGACGGCCCCTTTAGCATATCTTCCGGATAATTAAGATCAAGAGATTTAAACGCAAAGCGAATGAGAGTATTTTTACATACAGAAGCTTTCCCACCACTCTGAGTTATCTTTTGACGTAATTCCGTAATCTCCGGAACAGATAATCCACGATAATCCGACACGATTGTAAGGCTTGAATCTGAAACACGTTGCTTAATATGTGCTACCTTCTGTTTCTTTTCTTTTATTAAAACGCTTTCTACATCAACCATAAGTTATATTCCCTATTAATATTTCAATCTACTTAACAACACAATCAATCACAGTATCTAAAAAAACACCAACTCCGTTTGAAGTGCTTATACTAATTGAATTAATATAAGTCCCCTTAACCTTAGCTGGCTTTACCTTAAGCAAGGTATCATATACCATTTCAAAGTTTTTAACAAGGTCATCTACAGAAAAAGACACCTTCCCTAAAACAAGATGAATAATACCATCTTTATCATTACGATACTCCAAGCGACCTGACTTAAACGACTGAACAGCTTGCGAAACATCAGGAGTCACCGTACCCACTTTTGGATTAGGCATCAATCCTTTAGATCCCAAAACCTTTCCCAACTTTCCAACCTGGCTCATCATATTTGGACTCGCCACCAATATATCAAATTCCAACCATCCAGCTTGTATCTTTTCTATCAAATCAACACTACCTGCATAATCTGCTCCTGCTGACAACACATCTTCAACCTGATCCTCTTTAACTATAGCAGCAACAACTGTTTCCTTACCAACTCCACTCGGAAGCGTTAATGTTCCCCTTAACTGCTGATCTGCATGTCGGGGGTCTATATTAAGATTAAAATGAACCTCTACAGTCTCATCATAAGACGCATAACTCAGATCTTTAACTAAAGTAATCCCATCCAAAAGATCATAACGCTTTTCTCGATCTACCTTTGAAAATGCATTTTTATATTTTTTTCCTCGTATCATTATTTTCCCTTCTTCTTAACTTTAACACCCATACTACGTGCCGTTCCCTCAACAATACTACGTCCCGCTTCTTCAGTAAGCGCATTCAAATCTGGCTTCTTAATTTCTACAATATCAGCGACTTGATCTGGCGTTAAAGACCCTACAAATTGAGTGTTAGGAGTAGGAGACCCCTTCTTAATTCCTAATGCCTTTAAAATAAGATCTGATGTAGGTGGTGTTTTAAGTATAAATGAAAAACTACGATCAGTATAAACAGAAATTTCAACAGGAACAATGACATTTCCTTTGTCCTTAGTCTCATCATTATACGCTTTACAAAAATCAACTATACTTATGCCATGCTGTCCTAAAGCAGGTCCAATTGGTGGGGCAGGCGTTGCTTTCCCTGCAGGAATTTGCAATTTAATAACTGTCAATACTTCTTTTTTTGATTTAGCCATATTACTCCTCAATTAAACTATTTTTTCAACCTGATCAAAATTAAGCTCAACAGGAGTTTCACGACCAAATATTGAAATTTTCACCTTTAAAGAACCACGATCTACATTAATTTCTGAAATCAATCCAGAATACCCTCTAAATGGCCCATCAATCACCTTAATCTCTTCATTCTCCTCAAAATCAACATCAATTGTTTTAGTTTTATCTCCCACTTTTCGCAAAACTTTCAAAATATCAACATCAGAAACAGGACTAGGCTCTGATTTAGTCCCTCCAATAAACTTCATAACGCCTGGAACCTTTCGAATTTCATAACACACATAATCTTGCGGATCCATTTGAATAAAAACATATCCAGGATACAACCGTACTGTTTTTTCAACACGCTTATTGTTTTTAATTTCTACAGTTTCTTCAGAAGGAACCAATGCACGATACAAATACTTACCATAACGTGAATCATCAATTAAAACTTGAATATGATGCAAAACCTTATCTTCATGACCAGAAAAACACTGTACTATATACCAATGACCATCATCAAAATTATAACTGGAAGATTCATCTGAATCTGACTCAACATCCTCCTCAACTTCTAAACCATCTGTAACCACTTCTTCATCACCATCATTTTCAATAACAGCATCATTTTTATTGACATCATTAAAAGTATCTGAACTGCCACTCATATCAACATCCTCAACAACATCTATCACTTCACCCTCTACCTTATCATTTAATTGATTCATTTATTTAACCTATATTATTATTACTTAATTTATTGATTTAATCTTAAAAATTAACTTACTCAACAACAAATCTAATCCACCCACATAAAAAGTTGAAAAAACAACTATCATTATAACTAAAAAAGTTGCCTTAATAACTATAGTATTAGATGGCCAATATACTCTCTGTAGCTCAGCAAATACTTCATTAAAATAATTACCACGTATTACCTCTTCACTTTCCTTATTAATAACTTGAGTCTTTATATCCTTAGAAATTGTAATCCCTCACTCTCTAAATTATTACTCCACTTTATTTGGCAGGCCCGGTCGGATTCGAACCAACAACATTCGGTTTTGGAGACCGACGCTCTACCAATTGGAGCTACGGGCCTACATTTTTGAAATTTATATTATACCATTCAAAAACGCAGAAAAAAAACACTATCATAAATAAGAATCTAATGTCAACACAATAATATTAAATTTATAAAAATTAAACCAAAAATAATTTAATACTTATAACTAACAATATGAAATATAAAAAACAATCTCAAAATAACAACCAACTAATAAGAATTTAACAAAGTTATAGATAAACGTTGACAAAAGAAAGAACTTAATATAAAGTCAGTTCTCTTAAAAAATTCTCGGAGGAATAGTTCAGTGAGTAAAGAAGAGATAAAAAAAGAAAAAAAACTTGAAAATAAAATAGAAAAAAATAAAACTCCTGATTTAGCAGAAGCAAAGACAGCAACATCAAAAAAAAATAAAGTTACTACAGAAACACCAAAAAAAACAAAAAAAGAAATAACCAAAAAAACTGAAACAACTAAAACAGAAAGTACTAAATCAAAAAAAGAAATAGAAAAAAAAATAAACTCTTCTGAAAAATTCGCAATTATTAAAACAGGCGGAAAACAATATAAAGTTACTGAAGGATTCATAATTGACATAGAATATATCGACTCAAAGCCCAAAGAAAAAATCGAATTTAATGAAGTATTACTAATACATTCAAAAGCTGAAACAAAAATTGGAACTCCTTACTTGAAAAATACTAAAGTAACCGGATCTATAATAAATCAAATCAAAGCACCAAAAACATTAGTATTTAAATTTAAACGCAAAACAGGATATAAAAAAACACAAGGTCATCGACAATTAATGACCACTGTTAAAATCGAAAAAATATAACGAGGTAAAATATGGCACATAAAAAAGGAAAAGGAAGCACGAAAAATGGTCGAGATAGTAACTCAAAACGTCTTGGAGTAAAAAAATTCGGAGATCAAATAGTATCAGCTGGAAACATCCTAATTAGACAACGTGGATCTCGTTTTCTACCTGGAGAAAATGTAGGCGTAGGAAAAGACTATACTCTTTTTGCCAAAATAAATGGAATCGTAAAATTTGAATTTATTAATAAACAAAAAAAGAAAATATCAGTATACACTAATTAATTCATTGATTTACAACAATCAATTTAAACTCCATTTAAACACTTAACAAATATTATTGTTAAACTAAATTACTTACCTATACAATTACTAATATGACACAACATATTGATACCCTTGAAATCACTATTAAATCTGGCAGCGGAGGAGCAGGTGCCATCAGCTTTCGTCGAGAAAAATATATCAATAAAGGAGGGCCTGACGGGGGAGATGGCGGTAACGGTGGCAATGTATTAATTAAAGGAACAAATAAACTAAGATCCCTTCTTGACCTCAAAAAAAAAATAAAATATACAGCAAAAAATGGTCAAAAAGGACTCCCTAAAAAAAAACATGGTGCCAAAGGAGAATCAATAACAATCAACGTCCCTTTAGGAACATTAATATACGATGAAAAAAATGTACTAATTGATGACATTACCGACCAAAACCAAGAAATATGCATCGCAAAAGGTGGAATCGGCGGACAAGGAAACGTAAAATTTGCAACATCAGTTAATAGAACACCACGATACGCACAACCTGGAAAGCCCGGTATAGAAAAAAAAATTCGACTAGAACTTAAACTAATCGCACAAATTGGAATTATTGGACTACCCAGTGCAGGGAAATCAACACTATTAAAAATAGTAACATCTGCAAACGCAAAAATAGGTGACTACCCATTCACAACACTCTACCCTAACTTAGGTACATTAAGTTACGATAATCAAGAACTAATCATTACAGATATACCCGGACTTATCAAAGGATCATCTCAAGGTTTAGGATTAGGAAATCACTTTTTAAGACATATAGAGCGAACAGAGCTACTCATACATCTCATTGATCCTTCAAACCCAGAAATAGATGCACTCAACGCATTCAAAATCATCAATAAAGAACTCAAAAAAAGTCCCTACAAAACCCAAAAAAAACCCACAATTGTAGTATTATCTAAAATAGACATGATATCTACAGCTGAATGTACAACACTAATAAATAAATTTAAACAAATAAATATAACACTATTACCAATATCTTCACATCACCATACCGGCATTGAATTCTTGATTAAGTCAATCTATTTACTATATAATCAAATAAAAAAGTCATCATAATATAATAATAAAAAATAAATAAAATAATTTTATGAAATTTGTAATAAAAATAGGAACAACCTTACTTACAACACCTAAAGGTGAACTCGACCTCAATAATTTACGCCAAATCATTCATCAAATCAGTCAAATAATTAAAAAAAAACATAAAGTAATTATCGTAACATCAGGTGCGGTAACATCTGGTGCAGAATTAATGAAAACAGCACTAGATACAATTCCTAAAAAACAAGCAGCAGCAGCAATTGGCCAACTACTACTAATGAACGAATATGCACTATTTTTTAAAGCACATGGAATTCAAATTGGCCAACTATTACTAACAAAAGATGGTTTATTAGAGGAAAATCGAAAAAATAATGCCCTCAATACCATCAACACTCTACTTGAATATAACTATATTCCCATCATCAATGAAAATGACTCCGTCACAACAAAAGAAATTCAATTTGGAGATAATGATGAACTATCTAGTATCGTTGCCGTACTATGTCAAACCAATCACTATATCATCCTATCTGATATCGATGGTGTCTATACAGATGACCCCTATCAAAACAAACATGCAACATTAATTCCTCAAATTGATGAAATTACGAAAGAAATTAAAGCAAAGGCAAAAAAAACAAAAAGTAAATATGGATCCGGAGGGATGATTTCGAAATTAACTGCAGCAGAATATGCAATGAATCACAACATCACCGTCACAATTGCCAACGGCAGAAATCCAAACGTTATAAATACAATACTAAAAAATAATTCAATAGGAACTACATTTAAATCCAAAAAAGGAGTATAAAATAATGACAACAGCAACACTCAGCATCAAAGAACAATGTCAAAATGCCCACACTGAAAGACATAAAATGAACATCCTTTCTTCAGAAACAAAAAATAAGGCATTAAAATCAATGGCTAATGCACTGAGAAACAATATCCAAGTGATTCTAAACGCCAACCAAAAAGACATCAAAAATGGCAAAAAAAATAATTTAACAAGCTCACTTATTGATCGCCTCAGTCTATCCGAAAATCGTCTACTTGATATTTCAAATGCAATTGAATCAATTACAACACTCGATGATCCTATTGGGAAAATTATAAACGAATGGACGCAAAAAGATGGATTAAAAATCAAAAAAGTAAGCGTCCCTATAGGTGTTATCGGAATGATTTATGAAGCACGCCCCAATGTCACCGCAGACGCAATCAGCCTAGCCATTAAAACCAATAACTGTATTGTCTTACGTGGAAGTTCATCCGCATATAACTCTAACAAAGCAATCACAGATGTATTAAAAAATGCAGCCACTGAATCAGGAATTCCCAACAATGCCATTCAACTATTAGAAGATACATCACGTGAAAGCGTGAAAACATTTGTTCAAATGAATCAATATCTTAATTTAATCATCCCCAGAGGCGGGGCCACATTAATTCAACACGTATGCAATTCCGCTACTGTCCCCACCATTGAAACCGGCACTGGTAACTGCCACATCTATGTCGATAAAGAAGCAAACCTTACAACAGCACATAATATCATCCTTAATGCTAAATTAAATCGACCATCTGTCTGTAATGCAGCAGAATCACTCCTCATACATGAAAAAATAGCAACACCCTTTTTACCCAAAATATTAAAAAGCTTAACAGAAAAAAATGTTGAAATTAAAGGATGCGAAACGACATGTAAACTATTTAATACAGCAAAACCTGCAACGTCCGAAGACTGGGCTAGAGAATACTTAAATTTAACCATATCCGTTAAAATCATCCCAAATATAGACGATGCAATTAATCATATTAATAATTACGGTTCAATGCATACCGAAGTGATTATATCAGACAATAATGAAACAATTACAAAATTTCAACATGAAATTGATGCTTCTACTATTATTAGTAACGCTTCTTCTCGATTCACAGATGGCGGAGAGTTTGGATTTGGTGCAGAAATTGGAATATCGACTCAAAAACTACACGCAAGAGGGCCAATGGGTCTATCAGAAATTACCACTTACAAATATATCGTATCCGGCAACGGACAAATTAGAAAATAATAAGAAAATAACTCATAACCACTTAAAAATATCATAAATAAAAAATAAAAATTAACTAAATTAAAAACACCAAAATCAATTATGCCATTGTACTAAAATCAGAGTTAAATTTATCCTTTGGCGGCAATACAGGATATTCAACAACTTGCTCATCCTTAATTGCCTCTATATTCTGAGTTAATAAAATACCTTCTTCATCAGGATTAAGAATCATAGCGTCTTGCTCCTTTATATTATTAGCCACCTCATAAATATCAACTGGCTTAACTCCTCTCAAATTAACCACATTCAATGGAATCTGTTGCGGTTGACGATTATTAACAAAAAACGCATTAAAAACAGGCTGCTTAGGATCTTTCAAACTCAAAATAAAATGATATTTATGTCCAGTCGCAATATCTGCATCAGACGGATATGCCACTCCTTTTGGGTGGGTATGATATAACCCATAATAATCTAATTGGTGCTTTTTAAAAAAACGATGCGCCCTTTCAACATCTTCAGAAGTAAACGAAAATGTATCTGTTTTATTATACAAATAGGCATTAAACAATGGGTGAACCGCTTTAATTAACCCATCATGACCACCTAAAAAACCTCCAACTTCCATCGGAAGATTATCCAATCCTTGCTTCAAAATAATAGAATAATGACGCTGAGTTATACGAAAGGAATCAATCATTAAAATATTTTATCAAATTAGAATCACGAAGAATACACTGAGGTCGGCTTAACAACCTTAAGAATAGAAGAAATAGCTAAACGACCATGTTCTAGTAATTGATCTAACTCATCCTTAGAAATCGGGGATGTTTCTGCTGTTCCTTGAATCTCAACAAATTGACCCGACTCTGTCATTACTAAATTCATATCCAATTCAGCATTACTATCTTCAATATAATTTAAATCGGTAATAATCTCACCTTGATACTTACCTACACTGATCGCTGCAATCCACTCCTTAATTGGATTTGAAGAAATATGACCCGCATTAACCAATTCCGTTACTGCATCATTTAAAGCAACCATACCACCTGTAATCGCAGCTGTTCGAGTACCGCCATCCGCTTGAAGTACATCTGCATCAATATAAATTGTACGCTCACCTAAAGTTTCAAAATCTAAAATAGCTCGTAAAGATCGTCCAATTAAACGCTGAATTTCACTCGTTCGTCCACTTGGTTTACCCTTACTCACTTCACGACGAGATCGAGTATGAGTCGAAGACGGCAACATAGAGTATTCTGCAGTAAGCCACCCCTGCCCCATATCTCTTAAAAAAGGAGGGACACGATCCTCCACCGTCGCTGTACACAATACCTTTGTATCTCCATATTCAACTAATACTGAACCTAAAGCATATTTTGTAAACTGTCTCGTTACTTGAATCAAACGATGAGACTGATTATCTCGATTACCTTCCCTCATTTTTGCACTCCTTCTTGAAAACTTTGTTTCTTTTGTTTTAATAATATATCTCTACCACTTTCAATATTTTTTTCAAGATGAATTAAATTCTTTTGCATCTTGGTTAAAGTCAATTGTAAATTAGCTAAAACATAATCCGCATAATCATTTGCTCCCTCTTTAATTTTTAACGCTTTTTGCGTAGCTTGAACCTCTTTTTCAAAATGATCGCTAACTGCATTAGGCCCTCCATTATTAATTAAATTAAGCTCATCTTGAATACGTTGTTTTGCCATCTCTTCAGAAGATAGCTTCTCACTCTCCAATTGAGAACGTTGATTTACCTGGTGCGCAACTTGTCTCAAATCAGCTATAAACTTTAATAAAATGTCTTCTTCTAAAACAACCTTACGAGTCATAGGAATTTTAGATCCTCCCTCTATAACTAATAATAACCCATCAATTAATTCTAATAGCTCATTCATCATAAGTTATCCTTAACATTTTTTAAGTCACCTCGTTTCTCTAACAAAGACTGACTGACCTCAATAGGAACAAAAGCATCAATATTAGCATTAAATAGTGATAATTGACGAACAACACTAGAACTTAAATAAGAGAATTTTTCATCAGTCATTAAAAAAATAGTATCTAATTTTTGATTCAGTTTTCGATTAATTAATGATAACTGAAATTCATAATCAAAATCAGATACCGCTCGTAAACCACGAATAATAGTAAAAATAGATTTCTTCTCAGCATACTGTGCCAATAAGCCTGAAAAAAAACAAACACTAACTTGATCATTATCAAAAAAAATTCGACTAATCAAATCAACACGTTCACTAAAAGTAAACAATGGCTGTTTATCCGGATTATCAAAAACAGCAATAATAACCTCATCAAATAAACGACAAGCTCGCTCTACAATATCAATATGCCCATTAGTAATGGGGTCAAATGAACCGGGATAAATTGCTTTTTTCATATCGATTTCTTAAAAAATGTAATTCCTGTATTACCATAAAAATAAGTCTGATAATTTTGACACACTGGTGGGACCCTCATCAACTTAGGATGTTCACATACAACAACCCCTCCATCAGAAAGTATATCAAACCCAAACAAGTCATTCAATGTACCTTCATACATCAATGGCATCATCCAAGGAGGATCAAAAAAAATAAGGTCATACAATAAATTTAATTTAACACTTTCTGAAATAAAGCGACGACATTCTTTTTTTTTAATTTGAACACACGACTGAATATCAGCACCTTTATCAATCAAGTGATTCACATTACTAATGACACAACGAACATCAATATCCACAAACATCGCTTCAAGGGCACCGCGAGACAACGCTTCTAAGCCATTTTGACCCGTACCACAACACAAATCCAAAACTCTTTTACGAGTAATATCACCTAAAACATTAAAAACACTTTCCTTAACACGCGCTTGAGTCGGCCGTATTTTACCAGAAAATTGTAAACGACGACGCTTATACTGACCTGAAATAATATACATTTAATTTAAAATTTTTGTTTGAAATAAAGAACGTTTAGCTCGTAATCGCATCAAAATACCATAATGTTCAGAAAAAGATAAATGCGGATCTTTAGACATAATAGAATCAACACATTCTTTAGCATAACCCATAAAACGTTCATCATTAACAATATCTCCAACATGAAATGGTGGAATACCCGCTTGACGAGTACCTAGCATATCTCCTGGACCACGTATTTTAAGGTCATATTCAGCAATTTTAAATCCATCTGAAGTCATTAACATCGATTGAATACGCTGTTTACCCGAATCTGTTTTAGGTTGAGCTACTAAAAAACAAGCCGACTGTTTATCTCCTCGACCAATACGACCCCGCAATTGATGAAGTTGAGACAAACCAAAACGTTCAGCATGATTAATCACCATTACTGTTGCATTAGGAACATCAATACCGACTTCAATAACCGTTGTACAAACTAAAATATGACACTCACCAGATTTAAATCGTTCCATAACAGCTAATTTTTCATCTGACATCATTCGCCCATGTAATAAACCAACTTCATATTCAGAAAATATCTCCTGAATATCATTATATGCATCAACAGCAGATTGTAACGTCATCTTTTCAGACGAATCTACCAAGGGATATACCATATAAATTTGCTCCCCTAAAAATAATCGATCAAAACAAAAACGATACACTTTATCTTTATTCCTATCTTTAACAAAATACGTTTTAATTGGATAACGTCCCGGAGGTAATTGATCAATAACACTTTTATCCAAATCACCAAAACAAGTTAACATAAA
>MDSW01144672.1_pt1 | contig 11534 bp, 12 predicted proteins | sample 811171 | NCBI WGS metagenome assembly MDSW01 (sample SAMN05326641, study PRJNA326480) | marine metagenome | isolation source: seawater | place: Atlantic Ocean: North West | collected 2012
AATTTGTGGAGAACACGGTGGTGATCCTAACAGTATTTTATTTTGCTCAAAAGCAGGATTAAATTACGTTTCTTGTTCTCCATACAGAGTCCCTGTAGCAAGATTGGCTGCTGCACAAGCTGAACTGTACAAAAAAAAATAACAAATTTAATAATTTTTTTATATTTTATTTTAAATTAATTTTTTGATTTAGGGTTAAACAAATGTGTTATAAATTAGCAATAAACAAACTAATAGAAATTAAATATTTATGAAAAAGATACCAAACAAAATTAATCAAGGAATTAAACTAATTAATCAAATACAAAGTATAAGATCCAAAAACAATAAAAATTGGATGGATTTACTAAGATTATCTTTAAAGCTTGATTTCAACACAACTTCAAAAATTATAAAAGAAATCTGCAAAGAAGATAAAAGAATATCTAGCATTGCTCAGAAAATTTATAAACTAAAGGATTGAGTTTTAAATATTAATTAATGAATTATCAACTCATTTCAATTTCTTCATCAAAACTCAAAATTAGACATATTAATTCTATTTGCATTTTAAAAGACAAATATTGGAAATTTGGGATTAAATCACAAAAAGAATGGTATAAGAAAAATGTAAAGAAGAATGATATCCATAATTTGTTTTATATTAAATCAAAACTTGCAGGTTACACTCTTTTGAGAAAAAGGACTTGTGAATTTAAAATTTTAGGTAAAAGAATTAATTATTTTTTGTTTGATACATTTGTTATTGACCCAAAATTTAGAAAAAAAAAACTTTCTGATATTTTAATGAATTTTAACAATACAATAATAAATCAGTCAGGTTATTTTTCTTTTTTATTATGTGAGAATAAAATGATCAATTTTTATGAGAAGTATAAATGGAAAAGAGTAAATAAAACTAATATAGAGCTAAAAGATCATTTATTTTCAAATAATGGAATGGTTTTTAATACTAAAAAAAAATATAAAAAATTTATACTTTATTTTAAAAAATGAAAAAAACTTAATTATATAATTCTAGAATTTAGTTATTTTTTATTGTTTGATTTAATGCGACTAAATGGATCAAATTTTAGACAATACTTGAATAAAGTATATATGTTTATTAAATGTTTTTTTGAGTTATAAATACTTATAAGTTCATCATTAATTTAAATTATGAAAATCAAACTTTATAGATCTTCAACTGTAGGTCTGGATTTAAACGGTTATAGGATTTTAATGGATCCATGGTTAACAGATGGGGAATATTATGGCTCGTGGTCACATTATCCATATTTTGACCTTGATGAAAATCTTAATGAAATTAATTCTTATAATGCTATTTACATTAGCCATATTCATCCAGACCATTGTTCTGAAAAAACTTTAAATAAAATTAATAAAAAAATTCCAATCTATATACATTCTTTTCATGCGAAATTTTTGAAGTTTAAATTAGAAAGAATTGGTTTTAAAGTAATTGAACTTGATAATAATAAAAGAACAAAACTAAATCAAAATGCATATATAAATATTTTTGCTGCTGATAATTGTAACCCAGAGCTATGTTTTAAATTTACAGGATGTGCTGATTTTAAAGCAAAAAAAGGATATTCACAGCAAATAGATACATTGTCTGTAATAGATGATGGAAGAAATGTTTTGATGAATGTAAATGATTGTCCTTTTGAATTAGCAAAATCAACATTTAAAGACATTAAAAAAGAATATGAGCAAATAGATGTTCTATTAACAGGTTATAGTGGTGCAGGTCCTTATCCACAGTGTTTTGAAAATTTAAATTATAGTGAAAAAATTATCGCTGCTAATAAAAAAGAAAAACAATTTTTAGATCAAGCAATTAACTATATTAATTATATAAAACCAAAGTTTTATTTTCCTTTTGCAGGTACATACACCTTAACAGGAAAGTTATCAAAATTTCAAGATTTGAGAGGTGTCTCTAATATTGATAATGCATTCAATTTTTTTGAAAACTATTACAAGGAGAAAAATTTATCAAATATAATTAAACCTTTGAAATTAAGCGCTGGTAATACATTTGATCTAAGCTTAGGAGAATATGATAACAATTATAAAAAAATTAATTATAATGAATATCAATCATATATAGATAAAGAGCTTAGCCATAGATATTTTGACTTTGAAAATGATGAACCATCAACTTTTGATGAAATTTATGAATTGTCAAAAAAAGCGCATAAGAGATTTTTAGACAAACTTCATAATAATAACGTAATTTTAAAGACAGATATTTTTTTAAAAATTAATGGAAAAAGTCTTAAATTAGGAAAAAATAAAAGTTTGTCAGTTATAAAAACCAATGAAATAGACCATATATCAAAAAAATATGTAAGATATGAAACTGATGTAAGACTTTTAAAAAGGTTACTTATGGGACCAAAATATGCTCATTTTAATAATGCCGAAATAGGTTCGCATATAAAATTTTATAGAAAACCTAATGTCTTTGAAAGAGAAGTTTATTCTTCAATGGTTTATTTCCATTGTTAATTTAAAATTTAAATATTAATTTCATTATATTTTAAAACTTTAATCCTCATCTAAAGAGAGATATCTAATTTTTGCTTATAATAAAGTTTTCAATAATTAAAAACTGAAGATTAGACTTTTTAAACGTTATAAAAGCATCATCATGTGAACTAACATTTGGATATCCATGTAAGTTAAAAGATGTATTTAATAAAGCACCAATATTAGTTTTCTTTCTAAACTGACTGATGAGGTTGTAGTAGCTTGGATTATGACTTTCTTTGAGAATTTGGGGTCTTAATGTAAAGTCAATAGGATGAATTGCACAAATTAGATCTTTTTGAGCAATTTTGGTTGAATCAAACAAACATGTCATAAAATTATTTTGAAATTTTTTTTTATTAAATAAATATTTTTTTTCATCTATATCAAGTATTGTTGGACTAAATGGCATCCAATAATCTCTTTCTTTTATTGTTGAGTTAATTAATCTAACGTTTTCTAATTTTGATGGATTACAAATAATTGATCTGTTTCCTAGTGCCCTTGCACCCCATTCTTCTCTACCAGAACATCTTCCGATAATTTTATTTTCAATAAGTAGTTGTGATGCAAAATTATTTAATTCCTCATAATTTTTAAATGATTTAACATTAAATTGTTTTTCAATATTATTTTTTTCTATAAAATTTTTTGCATCATTTTCATAATTTTTTCCATAATAAAGATTGGTAATTTTTTTTGTGTTTATTCTCTCATTTTTGTTAATCTTCCATAATGCGCCAAAAACACATGACTCATCACCAGAACTTGGAACAACAAAAAGAGATTTTATTGTATCTAAATCCAATAATTCCTTACATGCTTTTATGTTCATAAAAACTCCTCCTGAAACTATAATCTGACTAATTGTAGTTTTTTTAATCCAATAATTTACCCATTCAATTATAAGTTTCTCAGTCATTTTCTGAATAGCACCACAAATATTTTGAAATTTTTCGTTCAAAAAAAGTTTTGAAAGTTCGTACTTGTAAAGATTAGACGGAACATAAGATATAAATTTTCCATTATTATCAAGTTGTAATAGATGTTTTATTTTTAAGTAAAGCCTATCTACATCTTCATCTTTCCCATAAGGAGCCATGCCCATAATTTTAAACTCATGTTCAAAGGGTTTCATGCCTAAATATTCAGTGACTTGTGAATATAAATAACCTAAAGAACAGTGACTAGAGTTTTCTGAGATTTTTTCTATTTTATCCTCTTTATAGGTAGATACTGAGGAACTTATATTATCCCCTTCACCATCCATTGTAAAAATTAGAGAATGGTCTTTTAATTTATCAAAGTAAAATCCAAAACTTAGAGCATGTGTTTCATGGTGATTGTAAAAATCTAATTTATCTAAATTAAAACTTAAGTCAGGATTTAAATTAAATATTTTTTTTATAATTTTTTTCTGGTTACCTTCATTTAGAGGTTTATTTTTAATATTTTTTCTAATTTTACCAAAAGAATTTGTGATAAATTTAGGAAACATATTATATAAAAAATAAGTCCAGTAATTGTTTTTTTTATTTCTACTGAATTTATTCTTAGAATTTATATTATCTTTTAAAATTTTATTATTAACAAATTTTAATACTTGGCCTGTATCTCCAACAAAAATAAATCTGTCAACGATTGAAAAATCATTGTTAAGATATTTTGATTTTAGGTATCTTAAAGATTCTGAAGGAAAGCCAGCAAAGTTTTTTTTTCTTGTTATCCTCTCCTCACTAATTAAAGCAATAAGTTCTCCATTTTTACTTAATCCAACCGTTGCATTATGACCACTTTGAATAGCTATGAAAATCATATTTTTTATTATGAAAGAATAATTATTAAAAATTTATCATAATTAATAAAAGGTTAAAGCCTAGAATTAAATTCTACAAGGAATAATTTTAATAACAGTACCTTTAGATAAGTTGTATCAAGTTAAACTTTTCAAGAAAAATTTAAGTAACTAAAAATTAATGACAACTTTAACTCTATAATTTGTAAATATATCACGTGTGTGTTATGTATTTTTTCATAAAATGATCAAAAAAAAGCCATTAGTATTTATAGCCGATGTAGATGGAGTAATGACAAATGGTCAATTTATATATTCTAAAAATGGTAAAGTTCAAAAAATATTTGGGCCAGATGATCATGATGGACTAAGTCTTTTAAGTGATTTTGTAGAAATTAGATTTATTACAGGAGATAAAAAAGGTTTTAGCATTTCAAAGAAAAGAATTGTTGATGATATGAGTTTTAAATTAAATTTAGTAAGTACTGTTAAAAGATTAGATTGGATTAAAAAAAAATACCCCCTAAATAGAGTTATTTATATGGGTGATGGAATCTTGGATTATTTAGTAATGACCAAAGTATTTTATTCAATTAGTCCTGCAAATGGACATGAGTTTGCAAAAAAAAATGCAAATTATGTTACTAAGTGTAAGGGTGGTGATAGAGCGGTTGCTGAGGCATGTCTTCATTTGATGAAAAAATTTTTTAAAAAATTTGATCCAAATAAGACACTTAAAAATAAAAAATTCTCTGGATCATGGAAATCTTAATACCTCAAAATTTTACAAGACATTTAAAAAATAAAAGAGCAACAATGGCTGCGATAGGACCAATGAGTAAAAATTGTGTTGAAGCAACAATTGAAATTGCAAATGAAAAAAATGTTCCAATTATGATGATTGCTAGTAGGAGACAGATTGATAGTAAAGAGTTTGGTGGTGGATATGTCAATAACTGGGATACAAAAAATTTTAGTAATTTTGTAAAAAAAAAAGATAAAAAAAAATTAATTACTTTGTGTAGGGATCATGGAGGACCATGGCAAAATGCTATAGAAGTAGAAAAAAAACTTTCATCAGTACAGGCCATGAACTCTGCAAAAAGATCATACATGACAGATATAGACTCTAATTTTAAGATAATACATATTGACACATGTTTAAGTTTAAATGGCACAGAAAAAAATAAAAAAAAAAGTCTGGATAGATTGTTTGAACTATATAAATTTTGCAGCGAATACGCTCATAAAAAAAATAAAAATATTTTTTTTGAAATTGGAACAGAGGAACAGTCTGGTACAACAAATACACCTAAAGAGTTGGAGCAAACTCTAATTCAAACATTAAAATTTTGTAATAAGCATAAATTAAAAAAACCAACTTTTGTAGTAATACAATCTGGCACTAGAGTAATGGAAACAAGAAATATTGGAACATTTGATGCTCCTTTTAGAGTTGAAAATGAAATTCCAGCAGAAATACAAATTCCTAAAATGATTGAAATTTGTAAAAAATATAATGTATTAATGAAATCACATAATACTGACTACTTATCTAATGAGGCTTTAAGCATACATCCAAGATTGGGTATTCATGCAGCAAATATAGCACCAGAATTTGGAGTTGTTGAAACTAAAAAAATTTTGGAGATTATGGATAATCTAAAATTAAGTTTTCTAAAAAAATCATTTATTAAAATATCACTTGAGTCAAATAAATGGAAAAAATGGATGTTAAGACATAGTAATGCTAATGATTATGATCGTGCAGTAATATCAGGACATTATATTTTTTCAAATTCTAAATTTATTGAAATTAAAAATGAGTTATCAAAAATTTTAAAAATAAAAAAAAAATTATCTTTAGATAAAATTTTAAAAAATGAAATTAAAGTTTCAATAAAAAGATATTTAACTAATTTTAATTTAATTGATTGAGATGAAGCCGATAGCCACAATAATATTAAACAGAAATTTACCCAAGGTAACAGATAAACTTTACTCTAGAATAAAAAAAAATGAAGGACATATGACAGATATATTTATAGTTGAGGCAGGTTCTTTAAAAAAAAATTTATCAAAATATGCTACTTGGCATGCGAATTCAAAAACAGTTAGACAAAAAGGCTTAAGATTTCCAAGAGGCATGAACTATGGTTTGTATCAGATGTGGAAAGAAAAAATATTTACAAAATATAAAGCTTTTTTTTTAATTACAAACGACACAGTAATAGAAGATAAAAAAACTTTAGAAAAATTATATTCTATTTTATTAAAAAATAAAAAAATTGGTATATTAAGTCCATGTTCAAAAAAATGGGGAGAGAATAAACTATTAAAAAAAAATAGTATTAAATTCTCATGGTATATACACAATCATGCTTATTTATTAAATACTGATTTTTTGTTAAAAATTATAAATCCTTCATCTGGTTATAGGCATTTTTTGTATGATGGTTCAAATTTTAGAGGATATGGATTGGATAGTGAGTTAATTGCAAAAGCTTATGCAAATAATTTTGCAGCAGCAATTACCAATAAGGTTTATTTAGAAGAGAATGAGGATTATTTATTAAATCATCATGATTTAATTAAAACAGATAGTTACTCTGAAAATTTAAAATTATTTTATAAAGAAGGTTTAAGATGGATGAAGAGAAAATATGGATTTAATAATAAGTGGTTATTACAAAATTATGTAAAATTGTTTTATGATGATTTTTTTGTCAATTATCCAATTTATAAAAAATATAAAATTTAATGATACTTGGTGGCAATAAAATATCAAAATTAGATAGAAATAAAAATAAAACTATTATTGGAAAGAGTAAGTATTATTTTTATATTCACCTAAATTTAAAAAAAAATAAAAAAATTAATCTTCCGAAAAATTCAAATTTTACAATTTTTATTTTAGATTGTGAAAATAAACATAAAATAAAGTTAGATAACAGGATAATTGAGGTTAGAAAAAATATTTTTGTTTATTTTAAAAAATATAAAACATTAGAAAATTTAAATAAAACTTTTGAAATTTTATTAGTTGGAAGAAAAAAAACTCATTTAAATAATTTTTATCTAAAAACAAAATCATCAAATTTTTACAAAGTGAGAAAGCCTTGGGGTTATGAGTTATGGATAAATTCAATTAATAGTGACTTTGCATTTAAAAAAATATTTATTAAAAAAGGATTTAAAACAAGTCTACAATTTCATAATTTAAAACGTGAGACAAATCTTTTGCTAGAGGGAAAAGCTAAATTTTTTTATAAAAAAAATAAGGAAATTAGAAATTTAAAAGTTTTAAAAGAAAATATTGGTTTAAAAAAATTTGAAAAAAATACAATAATTAATGTTTATCCAAAAAATATACATAGAATAGAAGCATTAAATGATTTAATTCTTTTCGAGGTATCTTCACCTCACTTAAAAGATGTTGTAAGAATTGCTGATGATACCAAAAGGCAGTCAGGTCATATTAAAAGTGAACATCAATATAAATGAAAACTCTTTGTATTTTGACAGCGGGCAGAGGAATAAGGTTGAACGAATATTCAACTTTAATTAATAAAGCTTTATTACCAATTAATAAAAAAGCTGCAATATCTTATATAATTGATAATTTTCCAAAAAATACTGAACTTATAATTGCTATTGGTCATTTAGCCAAACAAGTAAAAGATTTCGTTAAAATCAGTTATCCAAAAAGAAAAATAACTTTTGTCAAAGTTAAAAATTTTTATGGAAAAAAAAGTGGCCCAGGCAGATCTTTATTAGATTGTAAAAAATATCTAAAGAAAGATTTTTATTTTGTTTCTTGTGATACAATTTGGAAAAAAAGAATTGAAAATGAGGAAAATAATAATTGGATGGGTATATCAGAAAGACTTTTTTATAATCCAAAAGATTATTGTAATTTACTTTCTGTAAATAAAAAAATTATAGATATTAAAGATAAAACCTACGCTTCTAAAAAATATAATCACTTTATAGGTCTAGCTTATATTAAAGATTATGATTTATTTTGGAAAGGTTTGATCAAAATGAAAAAAAATGCAGGAGAATTTCAGGTAATAGACGGTTTTAGAAATTTAGTAAAATTCAGCAAAGTAAATGAAAAAAAATTAAAGTGGTATGATATAGGAAATTTCCAAAATTATAATTTTACGTTAAAAAAATTTGAAAAATTTAATTTCAGAAAAACAAATGAATTTATTTATATTGATAAAAACAAGGTTACTAAGTTTATAAATTCTAATTATAAAGTTAGAAAATTAGTACTTAGATCAAAAAAAATAAAATTATTTCCTACAATTTCTATATATAAAAAACAATTCATTCAATATAATTTTGTGAAAGGAGAAATTTTTTATAAATTGGTTAATGAAAAAAATTTTTTAAAATTATTAAATTTACTAAAAAAAAATTTATGGATTAAACTTAAAAATAAAGAGATTAAGGATACTTGTAGAAAATTTTATTTTAAAAAAACTCAAAGCAGAATAAAGTTATTTTCAAAAAAGTATAAAATTAAAAAAGATGATATAATAAAAATAAATAATATAACTATTCCTTCAATAGATAATTTACTTAAAAAAGTACCATGGCACGAAATTATCGATGGTATACCAAGTAAAATTCATGGGGATTTGCAGTTTGATAATGTAATATTTGATAAAAAAAAATTTACTCTTATTGACTGGAGAGAAGATTTTGCTGGAAATACAAGTTATGGTGATCTGTATTATGATTTATCAAAAATCTATGGTGGAATTGAAATGAATTATGATTTTATAAAAAAAGGGAAATTCTCTTACAATGAGAATAAAAAAGGGGTTACCTATAATTTTCAATCTAGAAAAAAGTTGATGGATAAACTTGAATTGAAATTTAGATCTTTCTTAAAGGAAAATAATTTTTCCCTAAAAAAAATTGAAATTTTAAAATGTATAATTTATCTGAATATGAGTCCTTTGCATGAGTTTCCTTTTGATAAGTTACTTTTTTCACATGGAAAATTTGAATTATTTAGAATTTTAAAAAAATATGAATATTATCCCAAGTAGTTCTACTAAACTTTGTATTTCGATTTCAAAAAATCCTGGAATATCAGGATCCAAGTTTCATAATACAGGCTATAATATTCTAAATTTAAATTACTTGTACATTCCTTTGAAATTAAGAGATCTTAAAAATTTCAAATTAATTTTAAAAAAATTAAACATTCATGGTTGTTCAGTTTCAATGCCTTTTAAACAAGAAATTCTCAAATATCTTGATAAAAAACATTCGAGCACTTCTAAAACTAATGCAGCAAATACACTGGTATACAAAAATGGAAAAGTAATAGGTTTTAACACTGATTTTTATGCGATTAAGAAGATTATGGGAAAAATAAGATTAAGGAAAGATGATACTATTTTATTGTTAGGTAATGGAGGTGTTTCGAGAACGATTTACGAACATATTAAAAACATAAAATTAAAAAACATTTACTTATGCGCTAGAAATTCAAGTAAATTTAAAAAATGGAATAAAACAAAAAATTCAAAAATAATAAGTTGGAAAGATAGAAATAAAAGTTATTCCACATTATTAATTAATGCGACTCCAATAGGTATGAATAATAATTCTATACCTGTTAGTAAAAATAGAATTAAATATTTTAAGATTATTTTGGATCTCGTTATTAATAACAAGTCATCATTTAAACAAAAAGCAATTAAAAATAAAATTAGATTTATTGATGGTTTAGAATTTAGTTTTTATCAAGCTAGTAAACAATTTGAGATTTATACTAAAAGAAAATTAAATGATAATGTTATAAAGAAAAAATTAAATTATAAATTTTAAAATCTTTTGAAATTTAAGAACCTATTTAAAACTAACTAGTTATTTCCTATCAAATTATTTTCAATCATTTTTTTTTTAACTTTTACTGGGATAGTGCTATAAATGTAGAGTTTCAAATATTTGTAGATAATATTTAAATTTTCATAAAAATTATTAAATCTTCTATCATATTTTTCAAAGTATTTTATTTCATCCAAAAATTTTTTTGCACGGAAATTAAATTTTCCACCATGTATTATTTCTGTGTAGTTCAAAACAGTAAAATCACAATGATAAATCTTTAATTTTTGATTACTTGCCCGCAAACTTGCAAACATATCAAAATCATTTATAGTTTCATTTTTGATTAATATTTTCATCAAAGATTTTTTTTTCCATAAAGCTTTAGTTAAATTTACTCTATGTAACTCCCAATCAGAGTGTGAAACAAATGTATTCATTTTTTCTCTTGATTTATTAGGATAAAAGGGGCTCATTTTTAAATAATCTAGATTATTATTATTAAAAAAATTAATTGCATGGTAAAACTTATTTATATCTATTCTTTTATTAATTATTGCATCTTCTGTAGTTGTAATAATATTTTCATGGTTAATTTGTTCGATGCATTCAAGCATTCTATTTGACCAGGGGTCAGTAGATATAGATCTTTTGGGAAAAATTATGTTGTAGGGAGTATTTTTTTTTTTTGATTGTTTTGATGTTAAAAAATAAACAGGAATTTGGTCTGAAAAAAAATGTTTATTCCAAAAAAAATAAAACAAATCCCATACATCACTGTAAGAATCTGAAGTACAAACACAGATTGCTAAATCAAGTTTTTTGCAAATACTCAAAGTTTTATTTAGCATTTATATGCCTCTATTTTTTTAATTTTTAAATTCTTATCAAAATGAATTATATCAATAACTTGTAATTTTTTTTTACCTTTAAGAGTTATTATTATTTTACATGCATTAATTTTTTTTATTTCATTTGTAAAATGGTTGATTATTTTTATTTTAAAAGAATTTGCATCAAAGACTTTTGTTAGAAAATTTATAAGTTTTTTTCTCCCCTTAATCTTTATTTCCCAATCTTTCAAAATAACAGAATGTGAAAAAAGCTTTGATAATTCATCAATATTTTTATTTTCAAATAACTTAAAGTATTTTGTAGATATGATTATTAGTTTTTTTTTCATTATTAGAATAAATGATAAATTAAAAACACCACATGTACACTTGAAAGTACTTAAGTGCATTAGTAGGGGGCGTTCTGTTGCCAGGTGCCCCGGACCCCGTGCTTAATTAACTAAGTTAATTATGCAGCAAGTGCGTAACTTTCGTTAGCAATTATAAATTAGCCC
>MDSW01019843.1_pt1 | contig 11533 bp, 10 predicted proteins | sample 811171 | NCBI WGS metagenome assembly MDSW01 (sample SAMN05326641, study PRJNA326480) | marine metagenome | isolation source: seawater | place: Atlantic Ocean: North West | collected 2012
TAGGCAAAAATTTACCCACAAGGATTGATGAAGTAGTAGATGTGAGCGAAAAAGGGGTAGACCTCGGGGTGATGAGAAAATGAGTCTAGATATTGGAACTCCTCCAATGTTGAGCAAACATCTTCTCGGGATAGAAGGGACGACTAGAGAGCAACTTGAGTCAATTCTCGAATTGACTGATCGATTTGCGGAAATAGGGAAAAGGCCTATTCCTAAGGTTCCGGCATTAAGAGGAAGAACAGTAGCTTCAGTATTTTTTGAAGATTCGACTAGAACAAGACTCTCATTTGAAGCTGCAGCGCGTCGCCTGTCAGCAGACACACTAACATTTTCAGCGGGTTCATCTTCGCTTTCAAAAGGTGAAAGCCTCCGTGACACAGTGGAAGTAATAAGTTCTTATGGGGCGGATGTTTTGATAGTCAGACACAATATGGCGGGAACCGCTAAAAGAGTTTCAGAATGGACTGACGCTTCTGTCGTAAATGCAGGAGATGGGTGCCATGAACACCCGACACAAGCGTTACTAGACTGTTATACATTAAAACAACAACGAGGATCGTTAGAAGGAATGTCGATTGGCATAGTAGGCGATATTAGGCATTCCCGTGTTGCCAGATCAAACATCTTAGCTTTTTCATCTTTGGGAGCAAAAGTCACACTTATTGCTCCACAGACCCTCTTGCCCTCATCGATAGAAAAATGGCCGGTTGATGTTTCAAATGTTTTGGATGATGTAATTTCTGATCTGGATGCCTGCTACTTGCTCAGGATGCAGTCTGAGAGACACAGAAAAGGTCTGGTACCTTCTTTGCGAGAGTATGCGAAAGATTTTGGTTTAAATGCAAGAAGGTGTGAAATGCTTTCGAAAGATGCATTAATACTTCACCCAGGTCCTACGAATCAAGGAGTAGAAATTACTGCTGAAGTGTCAACGGACTCAAGGTCCATAATTCTTGACCAAGTAACAAATGGAGTTTCCTTAAGAATGGCAGTTCTTTTTATGCTTCTGGGACAGTATGAAACATCCCAACAGGATGAGGTGTAGAAATGGGCCTCGTTTTAAAGGGAGGAAAGATTCTTGATAGAAAAGGTGAAAGATCTCTAGATGTGTCTATCGGTTCAGACGGAAAAATTTTAGATACTGGGAAAAAATTAGAAGGAGATATTGAAGTTGACTGTTCAGGTTGTGTAATCACATCTGGACTAGTGGATCTTCATGTGCATCTTCGAGAACCGGGAGATGAAGAAGCAGAGACTATAGAAACAGGTGCGCGGTCAGGGGCAATGGGAGGTTTTACGGCGCTTGTTGCAATGCCAAATACCGAGCCTGCAACTGATTGTCTTGCGGTGGTTGAACAAATTAAAACTCTTGGAAAAAAATCGTCTTGTGAAATTATCCCATCTGCTGCAATGACGGTAGGGCGAAAAGGTAAAGAAATGGTTCAGATGGGAGAACTAGTAGATAATGGAATTGGAATATTTACCGACGATGGAACAGGCGTGCAAGATCCGCAACTTATGCGCCGTTTGATGGAATACAGCACAGGTCTTGAGTCTCGACTAGGCAGACCCGTAGTCTTAGCTCAACATTGTGAAGTTCATGAACTAGCTGAAGGTGGCCATATGCATGAAGGGGAATGGTCTTCGTTTTTGGGAATACCCGGGCAACCTTCAGAGGCTGAAGAATTGATGGTCCTACGCGATATAGCATTGTCAAAAATGACAGGAGCAAGAATCCATTTTCAACACCTTTCAACGTTGGGTTCAGTGCAAATGGTCAGAGAAGCTAAAGCCGCTGGTCTTCCCGTTACAGCTGAAGCAACCACACATCATTTCACCCTTACAGACTCCGCATGTAGCTGCTACGACCCTGTTTTTAAGGTTCATCCTCCTCTGAGAACAGAATCTGACGTAAGAGCGGTAAAAGAAGGGCTTGCGGACGGAACTATTGATGCAATCGCAACAGACCATGCACCTCATAGCCAACACTCCAAGGAAATGTCATTTGATCAAGCTCCACCTGGGATGCTTGGACTGGAAACAGCACTATCTCTTTCTCTTGAACACAGTGGACTCGATTTACCAGAAGTACTGGGACTGCTTTCTTGGCAGCCAGCGAAAATAGCTGGGGTAGATGATCGTCACGGGATGACAGTTGAGAGAAACAACTCAGCGAACCTTTGCGTAATTGACCTAGATGAGAAATGGACAGTTTCAGGGAAAGAAATGTTGAGCAGGAGCTCAAACACGCCATATGAAGGATGGAACTTAAGAGGACGCGTCCGCCACACCATAAATAACGGACGTCTAGTTGTTTTTGATGGAGAATCTATCAAGTGAAGAAAGACAAAGACAAAGACAAATTAGTTGAAGCACATTTAGTTCTTGCAGATGGAACAATTTTCAAGGGAGAGATGGTCGGGACTGCACCTGAAGCAGGACTTGTTTCAGGAGAAGTCGTATTCAACACGGTTCTAAGTGGATATCAAGAAGTGATAACAGACCCTTCATACGCTGGGCAGATAATTACTTTCACTTATCCACATATCGGTAATTATGGTGTTAACGCCGATGATAATGAAAGTTCTAAACCTTTCTGTAGAGGCATAGTGGTAAGAGATTTGAGCAGAAGACACAGTAATTGGAGAGCGACTCAAAGTCTCGATGAAATGCTTACTTCAAGGGGAATAGCTGGAATAACTGGTATAGACACTCGTCGGTTGACCCGGCATATAAGAAACCTAGGTGCTATGCCAGGCGCGTTTGGGACTGTTGATATTGAAAAATTAAAACTTGCTGCAATAGAAGAACCAGGAACCGACAACATAGATCTAGTAAAAACAGTGACTTGTCGCGAAATGTACAAAGTTTCTTCGACTGGAGGTAAGAGGAAAATTGTCGCCTATGACTTTGGTATAAAATCGACCATTCTCCGTCACTTATCAAATCTGGGTGAAATTACAGTAGTGCCTGCGGACACCACGTCTGAAGTTGTTTTAGATATGAAGCCGGATGGAGTTTTTCTATCGAATGGACCTGGGGATCCAGAACCTTTGGATTATGTCAGAGAAAATATAAAAAAGATTCTTGGAAAGGTGCCTATCTTTGGGATTTGCTTAGGTCATCAACTTTTAGCGGAAACTTTAGGAGCCGAAATTTTCAAGCTCCCATTCGGGCACCACGGAGGCAATCACCCGGTAAGGAATGTAAAAACTGGCATGGTCGAGATAACCAGCCAAAACCATAACTACTGCGTCGTAGAAAGTTCCATTCAAGATGCGGAAGTGACTCACATTAATTTAAACGATGGAACTATAGCTGGTATTAACTGTCTTAAAGCTCCAGCTTTCAGTGTGCAGTACCATCCTGAAGCTGGGCCTGGGCCTCACGATAGTAGTTATCTTTTTGAACAATTCGAAGATCTTTTGGGTAGAGCGGGATAAATCTGATGCCCAGAAGAGAAGACATAAACAGCATTCTTCTAATCGGATCAGGTCCAATAGTGATTGGGCAGGCATGCGAATTTGACTATTCAGGGACTCAAGCATGCCGTGTCCTAAAAGAGGAAGGGTACCGAGTAATACTTGCTAATTCGAATCCAGCAACGATTATGACAGACCCAGATTTCGCTGATGCCACTTACATAGAACCTTTAAGAATAGATGTAATAAAGAGAATTATTGAAAAAGAAAATCCTGATGCTTTATTGCCAACACTTGGCGGTCAGACAGCTCTAAACCTTGCTCGCGAACTAGCAGAAGAGGGGATCCTGGAAAAAAATAATGTCGAACTCATTGGTGCAGATGCAGATGCAATCGCAACTGCAGAAGACCGAGAAAAATTTAAAATAGCAATGACGGAAATTGGACTTGGAGTTCCGGCTTCAGGAGTTGCCCGAAACATAGAAGAAGCACGTGAAATTGCTAAAAAAGTTGGTTTACCTTTGATAATTAGACCCGCCTACATTCTGGGGGGCAAAGGCACAGGCATAGCTTCAACAAACGAAGAGTTTGAACAAATAGCAAAACGAGGTATTGAAGCCAGCCCTATCGATGAAATCCTAATTGAGAAATCAATAGCAGGTTGGAAAGAATTCGAACTCGAGGTGATGCGTGACAGGGCAGATAATTGTGTTGTCATATGTTCAATCGAAAACTTAGATCCGATGGGTGTACACACCGGTGACTCTATAACAGTTGCTCCTGCACAAACACTTACTGATATCGAGTATCAAGTAATGAGAGATGCGGCGTTCGCGTGTTTGCGTCGTGTTGGAGTAGAAACAGGTGGTTCCAACGTTCAGTTTGCTGTAAATCCAAATACTGGGGAACAAGTAGTTATAGAAATGAATCCCAGAGTAAGTAGATCTTCAGCTTTAGCTTCGAAGGCAACAGGTTTCCCAATTGCAAAAATTGCTACTCAATTAGCTATTGGATACACACTGGACGAGATAACCAACGATATAACAAAAGAAACTCCTGCAGCGTTCGAGCCAAGCATCGATTATGTAGTTACAAAAATTCCACGATGGACTTTTGAAAAATTTCCTGGTTCATCAGGAGTTTTGGGAACATCAATGCAATCTGTAGGAGAAGTAATGTCTATTGGGAGGACTTTTCCAGAGTCTTTACAAAAAGGTATGAGGTCGCTCGAAAATGGGCGCCAAGGACTTAACGCTGATCCAGGTGAGCAAAAATTTTCAGAAATAGAAGATGAAATTCTGATTAAAAAAGTAGCTATCCCGACACCGGAGCGTCTCTTCCAGCTCGAAGCATTACTTCAGCGAGGTTATTCAGTGGAGAGGATTCATGAAGAAACATTTATAGACCCATGGTTTATTGACCAGATATCAATAATTACAGAAGAAAGAATGGCTCTTGAGAAACGAACACCAGAAGAACTAACGCCAACTGAATGGAAAAGAGCAAAACAAATAGGTTTCTCAGATGCACAACTTTCGTACATCTGGAAAAGCACATCACAAAAAGTAAGAGAATTTCGGGAAAAAGCTGGTGTATGGCCAACATATAAAACAGTAGATACATGTGCGGCAGAGTTCTCTTCTGAAACCCCATATCACTACTCAACTTGGGAAGATGAAAATGAAGTATCACCTTCAGAAAGACCTAAAGTAATTATTTTAGGAGCTGGTCCAAATCGAATCGGCCAAGGAATCGAATTTGACTACTGCTGTGTTCACGCAAGTTTTGCCTTAAGTGAAGCTGGTTATGAGACGGTAATGGTAAATTGCAACCCAGAGACAGTCTCGACGGATTATGACACCAGTGATCGACTTTATTTCGAACCACTGACTTATGAAGACGTAAAAAACATAATCGATGTAGAAAAGCCTGAAGCAATAATTGTTTCCTTAGGCGGTCAAACTCCTCTTAAATTAGCAGGACTTCTCCCTCCAGAATTAGTTGCGGGTACAAGTCCTGAATCAATTGATCGAGCGGAGGATCGAGAAAACTGGAACCATCTTTGCGAGGATCTGGGAATTCTCCAACCACCAGGAGGAACCGCAAAGAATTTTAAAGAGGCTCTTCAAGTAACTAAAAAAGTTGACTATCCAGTTTTGGTTAGACCCTCTTACGTTTTAGGGGGCAGAGCGATGGAGATCGTATACGACGATGACCAGCTTAAAAAAACTATGGAAGAAATGAAGCGTTTCGGAAGTTTGGGGATAGAAGGAGGCTTATCAGCCGAAAGACCAGTTCTTATTGATCGATTTCTTGAAGATGCAACTGAGGTAGATGTTGATGCTGTGCGTGATCATGAAGGAGATGTTCTTATTGGTGCCGTAATGGAACATGTTGAAGAAGCGGGCATACATAGCGGAGACAGCGCTTGTGTGATACCACCTCCGAATCTTAAAGAAGAAATAGTGACACTTATAGAAAGCCACACCAAGAAAATTGCAGACGCTCTCGATGTGAAAGGCTTAATAAACGTTCAGTATGCGGTAAAAGATAATGAAGTCTACGTAATCGAAGCTAATCCGAGAGCTTCACGAACAGTTCCTTTCGTGGCTAAAGCTACAGGAATCCCCCTTGCAAAAATCGCCAGTCGAGTGATGATGGGTACTTCGTTGAAAAAATTACGTGAAGAAGGTCTTCTGCAAGAAGCAGTCAAGGGTGATCACGTTTCGGTCAAAGAAGCTGTATTGCCTTTCAATCGTTTTCCTGAAGCAGATCCGGTCTTAGGACCTGAGATGCGCTCCACAGGCGAAGTGATGGGAATTGATCTTACCCCTGGATTAGCTTTTGCAAAATCACAGATAGCAGCTGGAGGAGCACTCCCAACTGAAGGAACAGTTTTTATGTCTCTTGCTGACCGTGATAAAAGTTCAGGATTAGAAGCAGCTAAAGGCTTTTTAAGACTTGGTTTGGAAATAGTAGCTACTAGAGGAACAGCAGATTATCTAGAGGAAAATGGAATACATATCACTGACCGAGTAGCAAAGATAGGAGAAGAAGGAACCGACGCTGTCCGTTTGATCAGATCGGGCAAAATTCAACTTGTAGTAAATAGTCCTCGTGGACGAGGCCCAAGAACAGATGGTGATCATATAAGAGGTGCTGCCGCAGCGGAAGACATACCCCTACTAACGACGGTTGCAGCTGCGCTTGCTGCTGTGAAAGGCTTAATGGATTGGAATGACTATCCTCTCTCCGTTAGATCTCTTCAGGAATACCATCGAGGGGTTTTCAAATCAGAAGTGACGGAAAATGAGTAATGAAAACAACTAAAGCAAATATAGATTTGACGACTAATTTAGGATCTGTAACTCTGCCAAACCCCGTAATGACAGCTTCAGGAACAGCAGGTTATGGAAGTGAATTATCTGAATATATGGATTTGCAAGAAATTGGGGCAATAGTAGTTAAGTCGCTTCATGCAGATAAATGGGAAGGTAACGCATCACCGAGACTTCATCCAACATCATCAGGCATGTTGAATAGCGTTGGGCTCCAAGGTCCCGGAGTTAAGGCTTGGGTAGAGGAAAAGTTGCCCTCGTTAAAGAACTCTAATACTCGTATAGTCGCAAGTATTTGGGGTTCGACGGTAAGAGAGTTTACTGAAGCGGCTTTTCTTTTGCGAAATGCGCCCCCCGAAGTTGTAGCAATAGAAGTCAACGCTTCGTGTCCTAACTTGGAAGATCGAAGAAAACTATTTTCACATTCCATCCAAGGCATAACGGAAGTAGTTGAAGCAGCAAATGTTGTGGAAAAACCTCTTTGGGCAAAACTCAGTCCCAATACACCTGAATTGCCAGATATTGCAGAAGCAGCCCATAAGGCAGGAGCCGAAGCTGTCGTAATAGCGAACACCGTTCTAGGGATGGCAATTGATGTTGAATCACGAAAACCAATTTTAGGAGCTAAGCGGGGAGGTCTATCAGGTCCAGCAATAAAACCAATTGCTATTCGAGCAGTTTATGACACTCACGAGGCACATCCCGAATTACCGATTATCGGTGTCGGTGGTATTAACAGCGCTAAAGATGCATTGGAATTTATTCTCGCAGGAGCAACAGGATTGCAGATAGGTACAGCAATTTTTAGAGACCCAAGAATTTGTAAAAAAGTTATAGAAGGACTTTCAAAATGGTGTGAACTTAACAAAGTTAAAAAAATCAGCGACTTGATTGGAGGCGCACATGACCGATAAATATGAGTCATTAGACGAATTATTCGAAGATGAAGAATTCGAAATTAGTGAAGAGTCAGAAGACAATGTTCCGCTAGAGATAAAAAGCCGTCTTGCTTTGGCACTAGACGTCGACGATTTGATCGATGCTAGACGCCTTGCCGGCTCCCTATTTGATTTTTTTGGGACAGTAAAAGTTGGTTTGGAACTATATACAGCATCGGGGCCTGATTCAGTAGGAGTCTTCACTGAGGCGGGTTTTGATGTTTTTTGCGATTTAAAACTACATGATATCCCGACAACAGTTCATAAGGCAGCTCGTGTTGTTGGTTCAGTAGGGGCACGGTGGGTAACAGTGCATGCTGCAGGAGGAGAAGAAATGCTCAAAGCGGCGGTAGATGGCTTAAGAGAAGGAGCAGAAAGTGTAGGTCTGCCGAATCCTGGTGTTCTAGGAGTTACAGTTTTGACTAGTGACTCTATAAAAAATGAAGAGACGATAATTTCACGCTGTGAAAATGCTTTAAACGCAGGTTGTGAAGGAATTATTTGTGCTGCCCCTGACCTTGAAGCCACATCCAGATTCTCCGACAATCTAATCAGAGTTGTTCCAGGTCTGAGAATGCCCGGTGGTGATAATCATGACCAAGTGAGGGTAGCCACACCTATAGAGGCAATTAGTGCTGGAGCTGACATGTTGGTGATAGGACGGATGGTGACGGAGGCCGAAAATCCTATAGAGGCTTCTGAAGAATTAGTAAGTGAGCTCTTAGGCTAAAAAATTTTGCTTCTGCAAAATGCAAATTTTTCAAAGATTGCCTACTATGGTCATCCCATGAACCGTCCTCCACTACTCACAGATGAACAGAGACGCCAAGCCCTGATAAAGGCAGCAGAAGCTAGAAGATTACGCGCTGAGATTAAAGAACTTCTAAAAACGGGATCTTTGTCTCTGGAAGATTTGTTGGAACGTTCCGACGCTGATGAAAGTCTGGGTCGAATGAAAGTTCTTACAGTTTTGGAGTCATTGCCCCGACTCGGCAAAGTAAAAGCGCGCAGGACTATGGAAGAGATAGGCATAAGTGAAAGTCGTCGATTACGTGGTTTAGGTGCTCAACAACGAGCTTTACTTTTATCACGTTTCGCGATCAACCGTGACACCTGAAGGAACGAAGACACTTTGATTATTGTGATATCAGGCCCCGGAGGTGTAGGCAAGGGAACGATAGTGCGTGAGTTGTGTGAACGAGACTCGAAACTTGCGGTAAGCAGGTCATGGACAACGAGAAAACCTCGTGTGGATGATAAAGATGACTCATATTTTTTTGTCAGTGATGAAGGGTTCAATAAACACAAAGACAAGGGTGGCTTTATCGAATGGAATGAGTTTTTGGGATTCATGTATGGCACCCCTATGCCTGACTTTAATGATGCAAGAGACTTGATTTTAGAAATAGATGTTTCAGGAGGACGTCAAATAATAGAGAAACATCCAGAAGCAATTTTAATATTTGTTGATGTTGAGAATTCAGAATTGCGTAAACGGTTATCAGGAAGAGGCGATAAATCTGATGAAATAGAGAAACGTTTATTGGAAGCAGAAAGAGAAAGAAAAGAAGCAAAAGAAATTAATTATAAAATTGTTTTGAATGACGACCTTGCAAAAGCTACGGAAGAAATATATAAGATCATCCGGAAAGTTTGACTTTAAGCTAACCGTAGGGAAGTTACTCTCATCCTGATACCTTGGAGATGCTGCAGGAACCCCCTGCAATAGTGGTATTTCTTCTAGAGGAGTCGCAATGCGACGATATGACACTTTGATGAACCCAGATATAGAAGGTCTTTTAGACACGACTGAATCTAAGTTTGGTCTTGTAGTTTTAGGGGCTAGAAGGGCTCGGCAAATAACTTCCTACTTTGGTCAGTTAGGTGAAGGTCTCGGAGCTTCAGTTCCACCTCAGATAACTTCAACTTCAAGAAAACCTTTGTCAATAGCCTTTGAAGAGGTATCGGTTGAGAAAATCGTCCCTATAGAGCTTCCGGATGAACCTGAAATCGAAGAAGTTGTTGACATTGAGGCAGAAGTTCTAGCAGAGGTTTTGGTTGACGAAGAGTCAGGTGAAACTTCTACTGAAGACGACGAGAGCGCTTAGCCTCGTTTATATCCCAAATGGGTGAGCTTGACGGTCGTAGGATCGTTCTAGGAATTACAGGTGGAATAGCCGCTTACAAGGCTATAGAAGTATGTCGGCGACTCACTGATGCAGGAGCCTATGTCTCGCCAGTAATGACAAAAGGAGCACTTCGTTTTGTTGGAAAGTCAACCTTTGATGCTTTAGGGTCTGAAAAAACACAGGTTTCCTTGTGGGATGAGGAGCATGCAATTCCACATACAAGACTGGGTCAAGGAGCTGACTTGATTATTGTTTGCCCCGCTACAGCTCGACTCATATCAGATTATCGAAATGGACGATCAGGAGATTTGTTGACAGCAACTCTTTTAGCGACACGTGCGCAAGTGATGATTTGCCCAGCGATGCATGCAGAGATGTGGGAACAAGTCTCGGTAATTGAAAATGTTTCTGCACTTAGAGATAGAGGTGTCCAAATAGTTGGACCGGTCGAAGGGAAACTAGCTGGAGGAGATAGTGGTCTTGGACGGTTAGCGGAACCAGAAGATGTAGTCGACTCTGTTTTAAAACTTTTAGGCAAGAGTGGCAAACATCAACCTGGCGATCTTGCGGGTTTAACGGTTTTAGTCACAGCGGGTGGCACACGAGAGCCAATAGGGCCAGTTCGTTATATCGGAAATCGATCATCAGGTAAACAAGGTCATGCGTTAGCGAGTGAAGCAGCATTAAGGGGAGCGAAAGTAGTTTGCATCACAACAGAGACTGAAACAGCACCAGATGAATTAGGGGTTGAAGTGATAGGAGTCGCAACAGCTCAGGAAATGCATGATTCGGTGATGGAAAATGCTTCAAAAGTAGATTGGATATTCATGTCTGCCGCTGTGGCGGATTTCAGACCTAAAAAAGTTGCTAGCCAAAAAATAAAAAAAGAAGAAGGAATTCCTGAAATATTATTAGAGCCAACAGTAGATATTTTGAAAGCTTTAGATAAAGCTAAAAAAAGAAATCAACTGATTATTGGTTTCGCAGCCGAAACAAAGAATTTAGTCGAGAACGCTTCTAAGAAGCTAGAGAGTAAAAATCTTGATTTTATTGTTGCGAATGATGTTTCCGCTCCGGGAGTTGGATTTGGGTATGATACAAATTCAGTTTCTATAATTGATAGGAATGGAGCATCAACAGAAATTTCGTTATGCGACAAAAGAGAAATAGCAAGAAACATAGTAGATATAGTCTCTAAATCATGGTCTATGCAGGGAACTGATCCTAAGATTTAATAAAAGGAAGAGATAAAGTGTCGCGAAAGTGGAGTTTTACATCAGAGTCCGTTACGGAAGGTCACCCAGACAAAATGGCGGACCAGATTTCTGATGCGATTCTGGACGCTCTTTTAGAAGAAGACCCTAATTCCAGAGTCGCTTGCGAAACAATGGTGACTACTGGTATTTGTGTTGTGTCGGGTGAGATAACAACTTCGGGATACGTAGATATACCAGAGATAGTTCGCCAGACCATCCGAGAAATTGGATACGACAGAGAAGACTACGGTTTTGATGGGAGCACCTGCGGAGTGATGGTAACTCTTGATTCTCAGTCAGATGATATAAGTAGAGGTATTAATAGTTCTGAAGAGATTCGCTCCGGGTCGTCAGATAACGAGGATGAATTAGATCGACAGGGCGCTGGAGATCAAGGAATGATGTTTGGTTATGCTTGTGATGAAACGGAAGCTCTGATGCCCTTACCCA
>MDSW01091721.1_pt1 | contig 11532 bp, 9 predicted proteins | sample 811171 | NCBI WGS metagenome assembly MDSW01 (sample SAMN05326641, study PRJNA326480) | marine metagenome | isolation source: seawater | place: Atlantic Ocean: North West | collected 2012
CAATTCGTCGGTGCTAACTTTGTGTTCTGTACCATCCCTAAGTGCAACACAATGACTGACTAATAATTTCTTTAGTGATTTCATTGCCTCTTCTGCCTTAGCCTCTTGTAAATAACCAAAAAATGCATTTAGGGTAAGCGCAAATACGATAAAAATCGGTGTACCAAGTTCCTCTGGATGGAATAAAGTTGCAATAATTGCGGCAGCAATCAAAAGATATACCATCGGATCTTGAAATTGCTCAAGAAATTTTTTCCAGCCCGGTACAGGTGGTTTCTCAGCGAGCTTATTCCGACCATATTTTTCGCGACGCTGCAGTACTTCATCACTTGATAAACCAGCATCATGTGATTGCAATTCTGACAAGACTTCCTCAGGAGTCATCGCATGCCAATCCGCTTGAGGATGGGCTGTGTCTTGAGCGTCCGCTGTCGCACTCACAAGTTACCGTGAACGCTTATCGCTTATGATACTCCTGTTCAAGGTCCCTGTAGGGACCTGAACATTTTCTACGACTTACACCGGATGTTTGACATTCCCATTCGAATTCGACGACTTGTGACGACTGCACACCAGCCCTATGTTTCTGCTGAGCAGAATATTGCTGAACTCACTGTTCGTGCCATCGTACTAGGTCTAGTTCTAGGTGCGTTGATGACTGCAGCTAATACATACCTGGGTTTGTATATGGGCATGACTGTTTCAGCATCAATTCCAGCTGCAGTCATGTCGATGCTATTGCTTAGATTATTGAAGTTCAAGGATGTAACAATCCTCGAAAATAATGTCGTCCAAACGATGACTTCAGCTGGTGAGTCTTTGGCTGCCGGGATTATTTTTACAATGCCTGCATTATTGGTCATGGGCTTTGCTGATGATATGAATTTTGTTACTGTATTTTGTGTAGCGATTTTAGGTGGTGTATTAGGCACCATTTTCACGATTGCATTGCGGCGAGTCTTCATCGTAGAAGAAGCGTTACTTTACCCTGAAGGAATCGCTTGTGAAGAAGTTCTTGTTGCCGGTGAGAAAGGGGGTTCTTCGCTAATTGTCATCCTATATGCACTGGGACTTGGTGCATTGTATGGGTGGTTTGTCAAGGGCTTTGAAATCGCTGAAGCAAAAGTGATGATAGGAGTTGACTTCCTTGGAGCTCGTTTGTATACCGCGTCTGACTTATCTCTTGCTCTGCTTTCAGTTGGTTACATTGTTGGTCTTCGAATCGCATCGTATATTTTCACAGGTGCAATCTTGGGTGTGGTACTGATTACACCGATTTATGGTCTTGTACATGGATGGCCGAGTGGTGGAATGGATGTTGCTCACAGTGCGCATGCACTATGGAGCACTCATGTCAAGTTTGTTGGTGTTGGATGCATGGTCGTTGGTGGATTGTGGACCCTATGGTCTATGCGATCGACAATTATGACTGGGGTCAGCCGTGTGTTTGGATCACAAATTGGCGATGACTTGGAGGGTATGCCACGTACCGAACAAGACCTTCCAATGAAGAAAATGATGCCTGTTCTCATCGCTATTGTTTGTTTGACTTTCGTATTTTACACATGGCGATTGAATCAGCAAGGAGCAACTTTGACTGAGGCTGCTATTTTAGGTGCAGTTGGGTCGTTATTTCTAGCTGTTACAGCTTTTTTCTTCTCCGCTGTTGCTGGATATATTGCAGGTGTAGTTGGTTCCAGCAACTCGCCCGTTTCAGGTATGACAATAGCCACTCTAATGGGTACAGCTCTACTGGTTGTAATTGTAGGAGATTTACTGCTTGGAATGGAACAAGATGAATTGATGTTTGCTACACTGATTATTGCTAGTGTTGTTGCAGTTAATGCAGCTATTGCTGGAGATGTAATGCAGGATCTAAAAACTGGGCATTTGGTCGGCGCTACACCTTGGAGACAGCAGATTGCTGAAGTTGTTGGTGTTCTGACTGGTGCTGTGATGGCACCATTGACATTGGTGGTACTCAATGATGCGTATCGTATTACGAAAACATACTGTGAAACAAATCCAGTCAAATTCTATGCAGATGGTACCGCGAATTGCAGTTCTGCCTTGGATGCCCCACAAGCTGAAATCATCGGGACCCTCATTGAAGGCATCTTTGGTGGTACTGTTAACTATCCAATGCTCGGGTTAGGTGTACTTATTGCGATCCTAATTATCTGGAAAAATCTCCCTGTGATGTCCGTTGCAATCGGGATGTACTTGCCATTCTACTTGTCTGCTACAATATTCGTTGGTGGATTGCTCAGCCATTTTGTGTTGCGGACTGTCCATTTGCGTGTTGATGGTACTCTGATTGGTGAACCAACAAAAGATGCATCTGAACAGGCTACGAATGTGTCAAAACGTGGATTACTACTATCGGCAGGGATGATTGCAGGTGAAGCGCTAATGGGAGTCGTTGTTGCTATGTTCATTGTTTTGGCAAATCTTGTCAAACCATTCCGTGCTCCTGCTGAGTGGTTTTGTCGCGATTCATATGCAGATTTAGAAACAGGACATTCGATTTGTTCGGAGCGAGTTATTGGAACTCTTCCAACGTGGCTCTCAATACTGTTCTTCCTCTGGTTTTTCATCGTATTCACATATCTTGCTACGCGCAGCATGCCTAAATCGAAGAATGGGCGTGGAAATTTATTGATTGATTGGATAGCCATATTCATCGATGGGATTCGAAGATTTATCAGTGCATTAAAGCCACCTTCGTCTCGTTGAATGCTGTCTATCCTGCGGTAACACTCAAAGACCTTCTTTGGAAGGTTGGTAAGGATTGTATGCAGCGTGGGATGGGCCTCAACATTTCTGAACTCGAAGCGATGGCTAAACGATGTAGGCGTAACATCGTTAAGATGGTCTACAATGCTGGCGCGGGCCATCCGGGAGGTAGCCTAAGTGCAATTGACATGCTTGTAGGATTATATGGGCATAGATTACGCGTCGATATTGATTCACCAAAGAGTGCAGATCGAGACCGATTTATCATGAGCAAGGGTCATGCAAGTCCTGGAGTATACGCTGTACTACACGAAAGAGGCTTTCTCAATGAATCAGATTTGAATACATTTAGACAACTGGGGGGTCCATGTCAGGGTCATGTCGATATGAAGTGGTGCGCTGGTGTTGATTTCAGTGCAGGTAGCCTTGGAATGGGGCTATCATTTGGAATCGGCTGTGGCATTGCTGCTAATTTAGACCATAGCGAACGAACAGCATGGGTTATGCTCGGTGATGGCGAGCTACAGGAAGGGCAGATTTGGGAAGGTGTCATGGCTGCTGTTCATCACGAGATTGGGAACGTCAAAGTTATCGTTGATCGCAATGGTATACAGAATGATGATTTCTGCGAGGCGCAAATGCGAATGTTCGATGTCAGCGAAAAATTTGCAGCATTTGGTTGGGCCGTAAAGAAAATTAATGGACATAATATGGTTGAGGTTATTGACGCCATTGATTGGGCTGATCAAATCAATGATGGCCCCGCATGTATCGTGATGGATACTGTGAAAGGTAAGGGTGTTTCTTACATGGAGAATAATCCGAAATTCCACGGTGCTGCACCATCTGAAGAACAGTTCAAATTGGCCATGGAGGAATTGGCATGAGTGCACCGAGTGCGGGTGGAGCGAGCCGAGATGGATATGGTGCAGCGTTGCTTGAGATGTTGGGTGACGACAAAGTTGTCGTTCTCGAAGCTGATTTGGGTAAATCAACTAAATCTTGCTTGTTTAGAGCGGAAAAACCGTCTCATACCGTTAGTTTGGGTATAGCAGAGCAAAATATGATGATCGTTGCAGCCGGAATGGCGACTTCTGGATATGTTCCATTCGCCTCTACATTTGCAATCTTTAGTGAAAGGGGATTTGAACAAGTCAGAAACGGAATTGCTAGGCCGAATATTGTTGTTCACCTATGTGGTAGCCATGGAGGAATTCATACGGGCACGGATGGATCGAGTGCACAATCCATCGAAGATCTTGCCATCTATCGAACATTGCCAAACATGACTGTTATCCACCCTTGTGATGATGTTTCTGCACGGCAATTAACCTTACAACTACGTAATCACAATTCACCTAGTTACATGCGAACAGCCCGTAACAAGGTTGCACGGGCCTATACAGATGAAAACATCGATTTGTTAAAAATCGGAAAAGGTGTTGTACATCGCGAGGGGTCAGATGTTGCAATATTGGCTTGTGGTGTGATGTTAAATGAGGCGTTTGAAGCCTATGATATACTTAGACAAGAAGGGATTGAGGCAACAGTTGTTGACATGCACACAATCAAACCTCTTGATTCCGCTTTGTTGAATGAGTTATCCGATACCTGTGGTTCATTCGTGACTGCTGAAGATCATTCGGTTATAGGTGGTCTTGGCGGTGCAGTATCAGAACATGTGGTGGCAAACAAACCAGTACCAATTGAAATGGTCGGCGTTCAAGATCGATTTGGTGAATCAGGGGGCAGTGATGAATTACTCGATTTACTCGGTATGAAATCTGGAGATATTGTTGCAGCTGCAAAACGTGTAATCGCTCGGAAATAGTCAGAAACGATTCATCGTGGCATCCATAGCCTTGATGAAGAGGAGGGCGCACGCAAGAACGGAGGGGAGCGTTTGAGCGAAGGCAATAATCGGCTCAAGGAATTGCTAGATGGAAAGCTCTCCCCACAGGAAATTGCAGATGATCCTGTCTTGGCTAGTTTAGCTGAACGAATTTATGGTGCCGATTTTATCGAGCACATCGGCATCTCTCGTGGAGAAACGAAACGAGCACTTGCGGAGCAATTCACTGAGATTGATGGTGATGATTTACTTATTGAAGAGATGCCAGAAATCGCGCTGCCCATGCCAGATGACATGCCACCTAACCCTGTGAATATTATCGATGATGAGCCCGTAGAAAGTCGCTCTATACTTTCTAAATTCAAATTAATTGTTGGCTTTACTGGAACGCTCGGATTATTATTCAACATATTCTATGGTTTTGGAAATTTTTTCGGAGGATGCAATGCAACAATGCATGCTACATGTAGAATTACTGAACGTATGAAACTCAATTGGTTAGATTTTCACCGTACTGATTCGTTCGATGCCTGGAGTGAGGTAGGAACATTTGGAATACCTGATGGTGTACTAATTGTAGGGTGCCTATGGCTAATCTACTCAGGGTTGAGAAAGTAATTCAATACATCCGAGCGATGTGCTGCCTACGCCGTGTGTTATTACCTGTTACGACACATTGTTGGTCCTCCGCAAAGGGTTCCATCGCTTCACCTAAAATGGCCAAACCTGTCGTCTTCTCTAGCTTTTCAGCATCAGCGTCAGAACCATCAAAAGCAATTTCATAGATGTGCCCATCGAGTATTTCTTGATCCAAGTGTTCCAATCTTTTCACGCAATCTTCAACATGTGAACGACTACGTTGAATGAGATTCTCATGTACCAAGCCAAGTTGGGTTCGAACGCCTTCTTCGATACGATCCAGTGGTATTGGTTCCTTGCCGCCTGTGCGTCTTGCAGCGAATGCATTACCATTATCGACATCTCTTGGTCCAATCTCCAGGCGTAGTGGGACCCCTTTGATTTCCCAATCCCAATATTTCTGACCCGGACGCAAATCCCTCGCATCAATTTTAACCCGAAACCCAGCATTACGCAAAGCATCAGCTGCTGTTACTACTGCGGGCATCACAGCATCGCTTTTGTGTGCAGCCACAGGCATCAAAATAACTTGTATTGGCGCAATTCGTGGTGGGAAAATTAAGCCATTGTCATCTCCGTGCATACCTACGACTGCACCAAGTAGTCGCTCTGACATACCATATGTCGTTTGGTGGCAATATTGCGTTTGGCCAGATTCATCTTGATATGTAATGTCAAATGCCTTAGCCCATTGATCCTTGTAATGGTGACATGATGCCACTTGAAGTGTCCGGCCATTTGGCATGATTACATCGATTGCAATCGTGTACCAGGCACCAGGGAAAGTATCCCAGACAGGTCGCTTTGAAATGATTACAGGCAATCCCATGGACTCCATTAAACGACCGACAATCGCAAGATCTTCCTCAATCTGTCGAGATGCACAGTCTTCGTCAATATGCGCAGTATGTGCTTCAAAGAAATGTATCTCGCGAACACGGATGAATGAACGTGTCTGCTTTGTTTCATATCGAAATGTGTTCACAATCTGATATGTTTTCAAGGGCAAGTCAACATGGCTGCGTATCCACAAAGGAAACATCGTGTACATTGCAGTTTCACTCGTCGGTCGCAAAAACATTGGTACATCAAGTTCATTTTCACCGGCATGCCTGACCCAATAGACTTCTTTCTTGAATCCAGCTTCTTCTTCTTCGACACGTAGTTGACTAGGGTCAACACCTTCCTCACGAGCTCGCTTAAGCAATGATACGAGTCTATTTTCCTTTTCAAGCAAATCTTCAGGTATCAATAATGGGAACCGAACTTCCTCATGATTTGTACGCTCCATCTCACTATGAGTCAAGGCATCTATACAGCGCATGGCTTTCCAACCGTATGGTCTCCAAACATCCATGCCTTTGATTGGATATCGCTTATCGACTAACTCAGCAATTTCGACAATTGCTGGATACCAGGCATTGAAGTCGGACTTCGGAGGGATGCCTCGCTTGGCCTTACCATGCTCCGCCATGTTTCAACCTCGTCATATCTTCTGCTTCAATGTGACGCAAAATACCAGTTTAATTGGTTAATAGTACTAGGATTGCTTCACACATGTCTGACAACGATTCTAATGGTCTCACGCCGTCGGTTGTCACCATATATGCGCGTGGTGAATCGGGATTGTTAATCTCCTCTAGCAAGTTCGCAATTGTTGCATCCACACCATACTGCTCTAACTGATATTCAGCTCGGGATAGCAATTCGTTAAGTTCCACACCTGTTTCCAACTTGAATCCAATTCTCCGTGCACCATCAACATACTGCGATAATTCTGAGATGTGCTTAGGTCCCGGTGACAAATCAATTGTCCACTTTTCCTTACCACTCGGTTTTTTCTCGTCAAGAGTGGGCGCATAATAGTCCAAAACTGCAGCAGAGTGGATCCATCCATCTGGTTTAGTTTTCAATTGAGCTACATCGATACATGCTTGCAGCATATCATCAGGTGCCCCTGCACGGATAATTTCTGGGAGAATGAAATTCGGGTCAGCACTCGTTTTACCAGCAATTACAATTACATCATGTCCAAATCTGTACAAATATTCGGCAATTGCCCACCCCGTACGACCACTTGATGCATTTTGGATTGCTCGAACCGAATCAATCGGTGCGCGATTCGCGCCTAATGTTATTGCGAATTTTTTCGAATGAACACTCTGGTTGATTAAATGACACAATTCAGCTACAATTTGTACTGGGTCGGGTTGTTTGAAACGACCCTCTTGATGTGGACCTCTGATGACTTTTGCATCTTCGATATTCGCCAGTATAGATTCTGTCACAGGATCATCAAACAAATCTTGATGCATAGAAGGGACAAGTAAGATTGGTGTGCCTCTTGCACGTGCGGCAGAACATGCCATCAATATTGGATGATCCATCATTCCCGCAACATATCTAGAAAGAAAATTACGTGATGCTGGTGCAACTAAAATTGCGTCAAATGACTCAAGTTGAGACATTTCGGGAGTCCAATCTTGTATTACATCACTTTGAGACGCCCAACCAATTGCCAATGGTGTAACGACTTTAGTCGCCGCAGTTGTCATGATCACGGTGATTTCTGCACCATGTCTACGCAACTCGCGGCAAACTCGAATTGATTCGGTAGCCGCAATGCCTCCAGTAATGCCCAATGCGATGCTGAGGCCAGATAAGGCCGTGCTGTGAATGTCGACATCGATGTCTCGCATCAATTTGGGGTCGTGGGCAGCCTTCATGAATCCATCCTTTGAGTGGTTCGGATGGAAAGAAAGATTTTGTTAGATGGTTTCGGCGAAGCGTGACAGACGATATCGATGCCAATCAGTTGGCAATTGCTCACCGGCAATCTGGAATGATGCTGATTTTCACCTTGGTATTGATTGGTTTCCTGTCGTTTATCGCGATTGGTACTTTTGGTGGTAATGCATTGATGATTATCGTACTGTTTCCACTACCAACTCTATTTTTGGTTTATGTGGTTCGCGGATATTTCAATCGTGATAGTTGGGCATTACCTTGGGTTTCTACGATTTGGACAGTGGCCATTGGAATATGTTTCATTTACAGTTTGATTGAATTCTCTGCTGCATCCATGGGAGGAGATACTTGGGGGTATATCCAGGGTTTCTTGCTACTGTATCTATGTTGGTCTATGCTGCAAAGGTTGAGAATGGTCCGGCATCCATTGTTCCAAGCGTGGTATGATGGAGGTTCAATGGCATTGAATCAAAACATCGCATTGCTGGATGACGAAGTGTTGGCATCCTGCCCGCACTGCCAAAGCCTACTTGCTGTTCAACCGCTAAGCCTGAAGCATGATGAAAAATGCCCAAAATGTAACTTACCGCTGGTATTACCAGAAAGCGTGCAACTCTATCTCGAAGAAGAGTAATCATCGACTGGCTAAGTTGAGATTTTTCCACATGTCTTCCGGCACTTCCATGGCCAATCTTAGGCCACCCATTGCACCAAGTTCCACAGGATCTTCGACAGTCAATACTTCGACTTCACCCATGTCCGATAGTCTGTGTTCAATCATGTCACCAAGACCACGTATACCAGAACCGCCACCTGCAAGAATCATGTTTCTCCTGAAAGCATCGTGATATTCTGGATTAGAACCTGCAATCAGTTCCTTGACACCAGCAACGATTGGGTCAACAATACGCTCACATGCAATCGACACACAGTCTGTAATATCTAGAGACATTGCCTTACCCTCGATTGAGAAATCAACAATAATTGGTTCATTCGGCTCTGCACCTGAAACAAAGGAGTACTCTTCCTTCCACCTACGTGCCATGTCCTTGGTGATTTGGGCTCCAGCATACTTGCGTTGTACCTCTGAAATCAACTGACCATCGATGAAATCGCCTGCAAAATTTACATGCATTTGATCTTCAGGACTTGGTATCGTACCATATACTCGACAGAGGTCAGTTGTACCTGCACCAATATCGATAACAAGGCTGTGTTCAATTCGTTCAAGAGCATATGCTACCGCAAACGGCTCAGAAATAATCATGCAGGCATTGACACTACCCGATGCAGCATCAAAAATTGCTGACTTGTCGACGTGGCTAGCCTCAGCAGGTGCCCCAATAATTGCGACGACACGGTCATAGTCTTCAGGGTCAGCCAATCCAATGATATTGGTGATGAAGTGGTTGATGAATTTTTTATCTTCAGCTGTATCTTTAATCACTCCATGCTCTAGTGGTCGATACAAGTTCAATGCAAGTCGATTCTTAAGAGCATCCTCACCAAATAAAACGTCTCTTTTGAGAAAATTCTTAGCGATTTGATCTTTAGGTGTGCCAATTACTGTCAGCACTTTTTCATCGTGTCCATCACTGGAAACCATAACGGAGCGAAATGTCCCTAAATCTATCCCGATGTGAAGTGTTTCTCCTGCCATACAATCTGCCTCTAGATGATACCCATACTACCCGGTATTTCAACCATGCCCACGAACCAAGTGCAAATTCGTAGCCAAAACTAGACCCAATACTGGCAACCTTCGCACCACCAAGCATTGTATTCGGTGTATAGAGGTACATTGATTCCACACTCGGGACACTCTTTGACAACACTTTCTCCAAACAAATCAATGACGATTCGTACATGGTCTTGATCACTAATGCCTAAGTTCTGCCTCATTGCCCAAAGCATCTGATCCTCACTCGGAGTGATAATTCCATCAGCCAATGCAATTCCGACTACACGGTGATAGTCCTCATACAGTTGAACTTGACTGGGATCTAAGATGACACCGAGTTTTTCCACTGTCATGTTCTTCCCACCAGGATCATCAACGTAAATTACTATACTCTCAGGATCCAGTTGTACATCTCGTAATTCCAAGTTGACTGAAGTTCCTTCGGCGAAAGCGTGCACAAGAGTACTAGAGCGATTAATGATAGATGAGATGTTTCTCGCTGTTTCCATAAGTGTACGGCCACGCTTCCAACCCAAGGCATCATCCTCATTGATGACGAAAAATTCAGTACCACGGCCTGGGTATTCTATTCGGATTTCCTCTCCACCATCAAAGACGTTGTCTGACAAGTGAATCGAACCAACTTGAGTCTCGAGTAAATTATCTTCTTCATCGAATGCAATCATCAACGGTTTGCGTTCATCCTCGGCTGCATTGTATTGGCCCTGCATTCCAGACATCCACTTATCTTGAAGTCTGGTCAGAGAATCTCGTTGTGATGCATCCAATCCATCATTGACGCCCAATATACCGGCTAGCCCTTGGCCTGATTCCATTTCTCTCTTGAATTCGTCTATGCGCTCCGTATCGCGTGATATAGAGTCACGGGGGCCTCCGCGATGAACTTCAGCTTCAGGATCTTTCCATTCATAACCACATTTGACGCATTGCAAATACCCGGGGATACTGGACGCTGATGCATTACCTCCACATCGGGGACAATCCCCGTCTTCGGTATTCGAGAGGTTCTCACGGGCCTGTCGGCGTCCATCTCGTATACCAAAGCCCATGATGTGCCATTGTGACACCGCATATCAAGCCTGTTGTTCGTTCAATTCCATCGTTCCAACACTGTTGCAATGCCCATGCCCCCACCAATACACATGGTTGCCAACGCATAATCTGATTGCAATCGTTGCAGCAAAGCAGCAGATTTACCTGTAATTCTGCAACCGCTGGCACCAAGTGGATGACCAATAGACAATGCCCCACCATCGATATTGATTCGTTCATCGTCCATTGATAGACCCATGTCTTTCATACATGCCAAAGCTTGTGCACTGAACGCTTCGTTGAGTTCAATAACGCCAAGATCATCCATGCTCAAACCAGCTCGTTCAAGTGCCTTTTTGCTTGATGGCACAGGTCCATAGCCCATGAGTTCTGGTGCAACACCAGATACTGCTGTGGAGACTATCGATGCGAGTGGTCGCAAACTGTTCTGGATTGCGAACTCTTCAGAGCAAATCAACATTGCAGAAGCACCGTCCGTAAGGGGTGAACTTGTGGCTGCAGTGACTGTTCCTGATTCCACAAACGCGGGTTTCAATTCTGCCATTTTTTCTAGATTGGGTTCTCGCATGCATCCATCTTTAGAAATGCCATGAATAGCGACTATTTCGTCATCGAATAATCCATTATCCCTCGCATGAAGGGCTTTTTGATGACTAGATGCCGCAAATAATTCTTGTTCGGTTCTAGTAATACAATGTTTATTTGCGAGGTTTTCGGCTGTCATACCCATCCCAATGTAAGCATCAGGAAAATCTAATTCAATGTCAGGATGTAATGAGCGATTGAATCCACCACGCTCTAC
>MDSW01038880.1_pt1 | contig 11531 bp, 9 predicted proteins | sample 811171 | NCBI WGS metagenome assembly MDSW01 (sample SAMN05326641, study PRJNA326480) | marine metagenome | isolation source: seawater | place: Atlantic Ocean: North West | collected 2012
AAGTTTCAAAACGAAGACACTAAGTTTATGCCGCAAAGCCCTTATGCTATTGCCAAGTGTGCGGCTCATGAAACTGTGAGACTCTACCGCGAAGCGTATGATATGCACGCTTCCGCAGGCATTCTGTTTAATCACGAAGGACCGCGAAGAGGCGAAAATTTCGTAACAAGAAAGATTACAAAGTGGATTGGCGAATTTGCGGCATTCAAGAAAAACATTAAATTAGAATTTGCACTCAAAGATACTACATCCGATGAAGACAATATTATTTTCAGGTCTACTGAAAACGACGAAGAATTAGGTAGATTTCCAAAGCTGCGTCTAGGCAACTTAGAAGCATTTAGAGATTGGGGGTACGCTGGAGATTACGTGGAAGCGATGTGGATGATGCTTCAGCAGAACCTTGCGGAGGACTTTGTCATTTGCACCGGCGAAACTCATACTATTCGCGAGTTCCTAGACGTAGCGTTTTCTTATATTGATATCGCAGATTGGTCCAATCTAGTTGTTCAAGATCCCGAATTTTACCGTCCTGCTGAAGTAGATTACCTTCGTGGTGATGCTTCCAAGGCATTGAACAAATTGGGATGGACCCCGAAACATTCATTTAAAGATCTAGTAGAAATGATGGTAGATCATGATATACATAGCACAACTAGATCTGTCGCTGGTAGTGACCGATCTATCCAAGAAGTATGACCTTGGCTCACTAAATCGTAGATTTCCATTTGTAACCGTCAAGGCTGATGATCCTGATGACGCTTGTTTTATGGCTATAAAAAAACTTATGGACACTATACTAGATCAAGACGACTCAATAGAAACAAAAAAGTGGCTAAAAGAACTTAAATATGATATCAGAGTATTAAAGTTAGAATCTCATGAGAAGAAATTATGATGACCCGGTTTATAAAGAAGTAAGAAGAAGGGTTCTCGAAAGAGACAAAAGATGTTGTCAAATGCCTGGATGCGTTACTAAAAAACGTCTCCAGGTTCATCACATTAGACCTTGGTCTGCCGCATCATCTTTGAGGTTTGATACCTACAACTTGATTACACTATGCCGCTCCTGCCATGAATCTGTAACCGGGCAGGAGCATATTTATGAATCATTATTTTTACAGATAGCTTACGACAATGAAAGTAATTAGAGACACACGGGAAAAACAAGGTTGGGATTTTATTTTTTACGACAATATCGACATTGTCGATCAGAAACTTGACTGTGGTGATTATACTACAGAAAGTCTTAAAGATATAGTTGTTATTGAACGAAAAGCCTCTGCTACAGAAATAGCAAACAACCTTGGAAAGAAAACAGCTAAAGCTAGGTTCTATCGTGAATTTGAACGCATGGAATCTTTGACAAAAGCCTATATTGTTTGTGAGTTTTCTGAGTCTGATGTTTATGAATTTCCGCAAAATTCTGGAATGTCCAAAGCACAACTTTCAAGAGTTAGAATGAATGGTAGATACCTTAGAAAGCTAATTCATCAAATCGAAGACGACTGCCCAAATATAGAGGTAGTTTTTTGCGGCAACAGAGATGCTGCTGAAAAATTTACTTATGATACTTTAAGTTTTTGGGAGAAGAACAGTGGAACCAAATCTTGAACATATTCATAACCTTGGAATAGATTTATCAACAAACGCAATCTATATAGGATCAGAAGGCAGAGATGAAGAAGGAGAATATGGTGTTGACTTTGAAATGGCATCAAGGTTTATAAAAAACCTAAATCATTTGTCAAGCCGCATTTCTGCCGATGAAATTATCAAAGTATACATGATATCGTGTGGTGGAGATTGGAACTATGGAATGGCTATGTATGATGCTATCGTAGATTGTCCACAGCAAATTGAGTTTCATTCTATGGGTCATGCTAGATCAATGTCATCTATTATTCCACAATCTGCCGACAAAAGAATCATCTACAAACACACAGACTTTATGATTCATAATGGAAGTTATTCAGATGCTGGTGAATATACCGCAGTAATAAGTGCGATGGAGTATGGAAAGAGGTCTTGCGATTTAATGCTTGATATTTATGCTAACCGCTGCAATGGATCTAATTTCTGTAAAGAGAAAGGATTAGATTGGAAAGGTATTCGGAATTTTATTGAAGATAAAATGAAGCAAAAAGTTGATTGGTGGATGGATGCTTACGAAGCTGTTTATTATGGTTTTATGGATGAAGTAGCATGAGCGGCAAATTAAGTAAAGAACTAATACAAGAGCTAAATAATGCTTGGCTCAATATTAGTGTTGACGATAAATATGTTATCAATCCATTTGAGCGGCTTGTGACCGATGATCCAGATGAGTTTTATAAACGACTAACTTGCTTGTTTATCAACCCGGATTATTTTTCGTTTATTTGTAAGCACGTTCTCAATGTCGATTTGTTGCCTATGCAGGCACTTATTCTCAAAGAAATGTGGAACAAGAAGTTTCCGATGCTTGTTGGATCTCGCGGTTTAGGAAAAACATTTATCCTTTCATTGTACTGTATGTTACGAGCCATATTGATGCCTAATCGAAAGATAGTCGTCGTTGGTGCCGCATTCCGACAGTCGAAGTATCTGTATGATTATATGGAGAATATTTGGAAGAATGCTCCGATTTTAAGAGACATGTGCGACAGCAGTAGCGGTCCTAGACGCGATGTGGATATGTGTAGACTAACCTTGAATGGAAGTACCATTTCTGCACTTCCCATCGGCGATGGTCAAAAGATTCGTGGACAGCGAGCCAATGATATTATCGCAGACGAATTTGCGAGCATGTCCAGAGAAATCTTTGAAAATGTCATTGCAGGTTTCGCAGCAGTTTCATCTTCTCCTATTGATAATGTTCGTAGACTGGCCGCTGAGAAAAAAGCGGAAGAATTGGGTGTGGATGTGTCTGAGTTGTTTAAAACAGATGCAATGGAGCAAGGTAAATCCAACCAGATTATTCTGTCTGGTACAGCCTATTATGACTTTAATCATTTCGCGGAATATTGGAAAAAGTGGAAAACTACTATAGAAACCAAAGGAGATAAAAAGGCAATATCAAACAATATCTTCAATGGTGAGGATGTACCTCCATCTTTTAAATGGGATGATTACTCTATAATTAGAATTCCGGTAGATATGGTTCCTAAAGGGTTCATGGATGAAGGACAGATTGCAAGATCCAAAGCAACTGTTCATAATGGTATTTATCTAATGGAATTTGGGGCTGTATTCACTAAAGATAGTCAGGGGTTTTTTAAAAGAAGCTTGATCGAAGCTTGTGTAGGCACTGATTTAAAACCAGTCAAAATAGCAAGTGGAGAAGTATATTTTGATCCTCTTTTAAGGGGTAATAAGAATGAAAAGTATCTTATGGCTATCGACCCTGCATCTGAAGTTGATAATTTTAGTATTGTAGTTCTTGAGCTTCATACTGATCACAGAAGGATTGTTCATTGCTGGACAACAACAAGAAAAGACCATACCGAGCGAGTAAAGAAAGGTTTGACCAAGGAGAATAACTTCTATAGCTATTGTGCTCGTAAGATCCGGGAGTTAATGGGGTTGTTTAATATAGTACACATCGCTATGGACGCTCAGGGTGGTGGATATGCTGTTGCTGAAGCACTACATGATTCTAACCAAATTCAAGCTGGTGAAGTCGCTATTTGGCCCATAATCAATCCAGAAAAATCACAACCAACAGATGACGAACAAGGTCTTCACATTTTAGAGATGTGCCAATTCGCTAGATATGATTGGTACTCCGACGCTAATCATGGTTTGAGAAAAGACTTTGAAGATAAGATCCTTTTATTCCCAAGGTTTGACCCCATTACTATCGGACTTTCTATTGAGCAAGATAAGGCAAACGATAGATTATATGACACACTTGAAGATTGTGTTATGGAAATAGAAGAGTTAAAAAACGAACTATCTCTAATCGAAGTTACTGAAAGTGCTAATGGTAGATTAAGATGGGATACTCCTGAAGTTAAAATTGGGGTTGGTAAAAAATCTCGAATGAGAAAGGACCGCTATTCATCCCTTTTAATGGCAAATATGGCGGCGAGAAATCTCAAGACGGAAGAAACTCCTGGTTATAATTCTTATGGTGGGTTCGCAGCACAATATGGAAGCGGTAAGAATAAAGAAGACGCTACATTTAGTGGTCCCAACTGGTTTACCCAGGCTATGAATGGATTATACTAAATAAAAAACTATTTTTCTCTTGTTATGGCGTATAGATTGGTAACAGTTAGATTGTCAATTCAATTACATTCCAATTGAGGAAAAACTATGTCAGAAAAATCTCCTTTCATTCATTGGTCTACTCCGGAAGATTTAGACAAAGCCGCTAAAAATATCGACAGCTATGATGGTATTATGAGTGCCACAGCTAGTCGTCGCTCGTACATAGATATTGAGCCTAATATATCAGTAAGAACTGATTTTGTCAAGGATGATTATTATAGATTTAGACCGCACGAGGAGCCAGCAAGTAGCTTCAAACAGTCTATTTCCATGTGTATGAAAGCATATGATAAAGTCGGCATCATCAAAAACATTATCGATTTGATGGGCGACTTTGCTTCTCAAGGTATTAGCCTCAACCACAAAAATAAAAGCATTCAAAGATTTTACCGCAGATGGTGGGCAAAAATCAACGGCGTAGAAAGATCTGAGCGGTTTCTTAATATGCTGTATCGCTGCGGAAATGTAGTTGTATACAAGAGATACGGCAAAATCACCAAGAAGCAAAAACAGGAAATGTCCAAAGCTCAGGATATGATGGACATCAAGAAAATGTCTGTTACAAAGAAGACTCTGCCTTTTAGGTATGATTTTCTCAATCCTTTGTCTATTGAAGTAGAAGGTGGATACGCTGGTGCATTTAGTGGAGAAAAGATCTACAAAATGCGTCTTGCTAAAACTCTGTGCGATTCTTTCAAGAAGAACCCTAAGTTTTCAAAGAATCTTCCCGCCTCTGTTAAGCAGGCATTAAAGACTGGTGACAATAAGGTTGTTCTGGATTCTGACTCTCTGGAAATCTTCTACTACAAGAAAGATGATTGGAATATTTGGGCAAGTCCAATGATCAACGCCATTATTGATGATGTAACTATGCTTGAAAAGATGAAATTGGCCGATATGTCAGCTCTTGATGGTGCCATCTCTAATATTAGATTGTGGAGATTAGGTAATCTTGATCATAAAATTTTACCAAATAAAGGTGCAATTGATAAGCTGAGAAATATTCTTGCTAGTAATGTTGGTGGTGGAACGATGGATCTTGTATGGGGTCCGGAAATCGATTTTAAAGAAAGCAATACTCAGATCTACAAGTTCTTGGGTACAGAAAAATATCAGCCCGTTCTGAATAGTATTTATGCTGGACTTGGTATTCCTCCGACTCTAACTGGATTAGCTGGACAAAGTGGTGGATTTACAAATAACTTCATCTCTTTAAAGACTTTGATTGAACGTCTGGAATACGGGCGTGCATTGCTTGAGCAGTTCTGGAAGAAAGAAATCGAGTATATTCAAAAGTCTATGGGGTTTTCTTCTCCAGCTACTTTGCACTTTGAGAATATGATTCTGTCTGATGAAGCTTCTGAGAAAAACTTACTTATTCAACTTGCCGATAGAGACATCATATCTGTTGAAACACTAAGAGATAGATTTGGTGAACTCAACGAAATCGAAGAGTCAAGAGTTAAAACAGAAGCTCGTAAAAGAGAAAGAGGTCAAATGCCACAATACAAGGCTGATCCATTTCATAATGGCAATGTTGATACTGAATACAAGAAGATTGCTTTACAAAAAGGTGAGATCGGAATTGATGACGTTAGTGATCTTGAACCAAAACCCGTAGAGGAACCGGAAACAACCCCAAAACCTCAACGGCAAGAAGAAACTAAACAAACTCCAGATCCGCAAGGTGGTCGTCCTCTTTTCACAAAAGATAGCGAGCCAAGAAAGCAACGGCGGGTTTTGCCGAAGACCACACCTAAAGCTTCAGTTATGATTTGGTCTCAAGAAGCACAAAAGAAAATCTCTAACATACTCAATCCAGGTCTACTTGCTCATTACGGTAAGAAAAACCTAAGAGAGTTAAGCAAGGCTCAGTTAAGAGAATTAGAGGATATTAAGTTCAGAGTTTTGTGTAATTTGTCTCCACACGAAAAAATAAACGAAGAAAAAATACTAAAAGTTTTGGAAGAAAATCCAACGGCGAATGAAGTCCAAAAGACTACAAAAGCCAGCATTTTTACTGACTTTATGGATCAATCAGGCCGCGAGCCAAACATAGATGAACTTCGCCACATAAACAATCTATCATATTCTTTAAATTTTTTGAACGAAAAATAACATAAATAATTAGTTTATGGTGTAGTACCTGTTAGAAAGGTAGAAAAATGCATATATACGAATATGAAATCAATGACAATTTAAAAGAAAAAATCGAAAACGATAACTCTATCGCTTTTGATTGTGAGATCATAGATCTAGACCCCGCACTTAATATTGACGAAGAACACATAAAAAAATCTTTAGCATTTGTCGGCGTAGATGAAGACAAGCAAAAAGACCTATTTTATTTGAACTCTGTGTTAGTATCTGCTGGATGGAATAAGAATGATGACGTTTTTGCTGTTGATCAATTATGGGATGCTCGAAACACTCCTGTAAACAAACAGTTCAATTATATGCATGATGATACTGATATTATTGGCCACATGACCGCCTCTATGGTCATGGATCAAGAAGGTAATGTGATCAAAGAAAAAGACACACTGCCAGAAAAAATTGATATCGTCACAAGTGCTGTTATATACAAAACCTGGTCTGACCCGCAAATGAGAGAAAGAGTTCAAGAACTCTGTGATGGAATAGATGCTGGCGAATGGTCCGTATCTATGGAATGCATTTTTAGCGATTTTGATTATGCGATTCTTGGACCAGATGATGAAAATAGAGTATTGGCCCGAACGGAAGAATCATCTTTCTTGACAAAACATCTACGTGCGTATGGTGGTGAAGGCAAATACCAAGGTTATAAAATTGGAAGACTTCTTAAGGGTTTTTACTTCTCCGGAAAAGGTTTAGTCGCCAAGCCAGCTAATCCAAGAAGTATTATTCTTAGCAAGGATACCAATCCTTTTGATGCGAGTGCATCTGTACAATTTGTTAATTTTTTAACTGCTACGGAGAATCATGAAATGAGTGATAATACCAAGCAGATTGAAGATTTAACTGCTGAGTTTGAGGCGGCTAAATCTGAAATCACAGAAAATTTCGAGTCTCAGATTGCTGAACTTACTTCAGCTAATGAGTCTCTTCTTAGCGAAAAAGCTGATCTTGAAGTCAAAGTCAAAGAATTGGAAGATTCTGCTGCGACTATGCATGGTGACAAGGAAAAGATGCAAAAAGAAGCTGAAGCTTTTAAGCACGACATGGAGAAAAAAGAGGAAGAACTAAAAGGCATGAAAGAAAAGTACTCTGCCATGATGAAAGAAATGAAAGCTATGAAACGTGCCGCTATGCTGAAAGAAAAAGGCAAAGCTGCTGAAGAAATCGATTCTATTCTTGTTGACTTCGCCGAAGCTTCTGACGAAATGTTCGAATCTGTTGTTGCTTTGATGGCAGACAAAGACAAGCCAGCTCCTGCTCCAGCTCCTGCTCCTGCTCCAAAAGCACAAGAAAAAGAAGAAGAGGTTGTTGAAGAAGAAGAAGAAGAAGCTGATGCCTCTGAGCTAGATGAAGTAGAGGAAGTTTCCGAAGCTACTTTGGCTAATCCTGAAGAAGAAGTAGAGAATACAGCTATTGCGTCTGCGGCTCAATGGCTTCGTAAGTCTGTTTTAAAGTCAACTAAAAATCTTAAATAAGTAGAGGTGAAAAATGGCTCTCAAAGGTGATCGTAACGAACTTGACACTGACATTTCTTATTTTATGAATGAGACAGCCAGTCGTGGTGTTGTCGTATCTGTTAGTACTCAGGGTTCTGGTGCTGCGATGGACAACTCTTCTGCTGTTGCCACTGTTGCCGCTGAAGCTTCTGGTGCTGTCGCTCTTGGTGTTCTTCTGAACGATGTTGTTAATATCGATCAGACTCGTCAACACTTGAACTGGCACAAAGATGAAGTTCAGCAGGGTAGTAAAGTTACTATTCTATCTAAAGGTTTTGTTGTAACTGACCAAATTAGTGGTACTCCAACTGCTGGTGATACTGCATATCTTGCAGACTCTGGTAAGATTTCTGGATCTCAAGATGGTACTGCTCCAGCCGTTGGTCGCTTCCTTTCTACAAAGGATGCTGATGGTTACGCCAAAGTTTCTATTAACCTTCCTTAATCAAGACTAGAAAAATAGGAGAACTATAATATGTCATATTTAACAAAACCTGATGAAGATTTTATCGAATTGCTTCACAGAACTTCTTCTGATGATAGCAATATTAGAGGTGCTGCTATGGCTGAACTAGCCAAAGCCATCGAACTTCCACTCCGCGAAGGTATTCTTGTCGGAGATATTGCTGGTAGCATTTATGAAAGAATTGCCATGCCAGCCGGTAGCTCTACTGAGTTCCCACTTGATCTTCTTTCTCCTGGTGAGGAAAATGATCACGTCGCATATGTTGCTCCTGCTCACGGTCGTATTCCTGAGCGTACCGTTGAGGGCGACTATGTTATGGTTCCAACCTATACAGTTGCTAACGCAATTGATTGGCTGCTTCGTTATGCTCGTGAAGCTCGCTGGGATGTTGTAGCCCGTGCGACTCAGGTTCTTGAAGCTGGTTTCGTTAAGAAGATGAATGATGATGGGTGGCACACACTGCTTGCTGCGGGTGTTGACCGCAACATTCTTGTTTACGATGCCGATGCTGCTGCTGGTCAATTCACCAAGCGTCTTGTTAGCCTGCTGAAGGTTGTAATGCGTCGTAATGCTGGTGGTAACAGTGCGTCAGTTAAGCGTGGTGCTCTTACAGATCTTTACATGTCTCCAGAAGGTGTTGAAGACATGAGAAACTGGGGCGTTGATCAGCTTGATGAAACCAGTCGTAGAGAAATCTATGTTGCTGGTGATGGTGCTGGTGCTGTTTCAAGAGTATTTGGTGTTAATATCCATGCTCTTGATGAACTGGGCGAAGGTCAAGAATACCAAACTTACTACACAGATAGCCTGAGTGGTACTTTTGGTCCAAGTTCTGATGTTGAACTTGTTGTTGGTCTTGACCTGTCTGCTAACGACAGCTTCGTTATGCCAGTCAAGCAAGAAGTTACTATTTTCGAAGATCCAGGTCTTCATCGTCAGCAACGATCCGGTCTGTACGGTTTCGCTGAAGTTGGATTTGGCGTTCTGGATAATCGTCGTGTTCTGCTGGGTAGCTTCTAAGAACTATATTAGAGCTAGTGTAGAGAGGGGGGTGGATTTTCCACTCCCCTTTTTTATTTTTTTTACAAGAAGGTCTCCATAAGGAGTATATACTAGAGACCAAAAAACCCAAAAAAACAATATACGGGATGAAATATGACGATTTTCTTGCATAACAGAGTAAAAGAAACCAGTATAACCAGTGGTAGTGGAACAGTTACGCTAGCCGGTGCAGCAACTGGTTTTCAGGCATTTTCTAATGTTCTTTCTAGCGGTCAAAAAACATTTTACACAATAGAAAACTCTCCAAGATGGGAAGTTGGTATTGGAACATATGGCTCTGATAGTCTATCAAGAGATACAGTTTTATCCAGTAGCAGTGGCGGATCAAAGATCAGCTTATCTGGAAATTCCAATATCTTTATAGCATATCCATCAGAAAAGTCTGTCTATAAAGATGAAAATGATCAAGTAGTTGCTGGACCTTCTGGGGTTATACTGGCAACTGGAAGTCCTTCTTCAACTTCTAATACTTTGTATAACATAGGAGGATCTCTCTACTTTAATGGGTCTGCTATTGGAGGTTTAACGTATACGGCTGGAACAGGTCTCGTTCTAGATGGAGCTGAATTTAATGTCACAGATCCGGTTATTCAGTCTGGTGATAATATAAGCTTATTAAATAATGACGCCGGATATCTTACATCAGAAAGTGATACTTTACAATTAGTAACAGATCGTGGTGCCACCACAACCAACTCTATTCTGATAAATGGCAGTGAAGTTCAGGTTTCTGGTGATAATGTAAGTAATTTTGCCAATGATGCTGGGTATTTAACGGTACACCCCGTCATTTCTGCCGCTAGCAGTAGCGATAATTCTGGTCGTACTTATATCCAGGACATTATTCTGGACAGCAACGGGCATGTTACCGGAATAGCGGTTGCCACGGAAACTGTGGTAAATACAGATACGACATATACCGCAGGGACGGGACTGTCTCTCGCTGGTACTGAATTTAATATTGACGAGACTGTTATTCAGTCTGGTGATAATGTCTCCTTTTTATCGAATGATGCTGGTTATCTAACGGCACACCCGGTTATTTCTGCTGCCTCGTCTTCAGACAATAGTGGTAGAACATACATCCAGGACATCATCTTGGACTCTAATGGTCACGTCACTGGAATAACTACAGCAACAGAAACTGTGGTAAACACAGACACTACATATACTGCTGGTAGCGGTGTAACTCTTAATGGCACAACTTTTGACGCAAATGTCGACAATACAGTTCAAACAACTGCTCCCGAAAGTGTAACGTCAACAGCAAGTAGAACATATGCTGTTCAAACAGACGCTAGTGATAACCTTGTTGTTAATGTTCCTTGGAATGATGTCAGTGCTACGGGTGCTCATTCTGGAATTGCATTTTTTGATAGTGCTGGAAATGTAACTGAAATTCCTGGTTTTACTTATGATTCTGGAAACGGAATAATTCACTCAAGTGGATTTTTTGAGTATAAAGATTATGGTGGATATCCATCTTTGACTATTGGTGAAGACTGCACTTCAGATTTTAATGAACAAATACTAATTGGTAAAAACATATCTACTTATAGCCCACAGTATAGTAATGGTGCGGGTCAAATATCTATTGGTATTGGTAATACTGTTGGTAAATCGTCTGTGGTTATTGGAAAAGACAGCACTGGTGGTTCTCATTCTATAGGCCAATGTGTCAGCATCGGTTCTTTTATTACTGGTGGAGGTATGTATTCAGTTGCCGTAGGAGCCAGTTCGCGGGCTATTGGCAATAACGGCACCACAGCTATTGGTTATGGTGCTGAAGCTGAAAAGTATGGAACTTCTATTGGTTATCAAGCCTCTACAAATATGGTAAATAGCAATTCCTACGGTGTTGCTATTGGTCACTCAGCCACATCAGATGGTGGCGGTGTAGCTATTGGTTATAATACACATGCTTACAGAACCGCAGTTAGTATTTTTACAAATGGTCAGACTCATCGTAACCAAACATTTTTATGTGGTAATTCTACATCTCTTGGTAACACTAGTTACTCACAAGCCATGCACAATGTATATTTTGGTGCTGGCTATGAACATACCGCAGACATGAATGGCTATTATGTAAA
>MDSW01061348.1_pt1 | contig 11531 bp, 12 predicted proteins | sample 811171 | NCBI WGS metagenome assembly MDSW01 (sample SAMN05326641, study PRJNA326480) | marine metagenome | isolation source: seawater | place: Atlantic Ocean: North West | collected 2012
CCGAGGATGCGGCCCTTTACCCCCGCACGCTTCTGTCGGCGGGTTATTTCGAGGCCGTGACGTTCTCCGCCGATGATCGGGCCCGGCACGGGCAATACCAAGCGAACTCCAAGCGGGCTGAGTTGGCCGAGAGCAATACGGATATGGATTCTTATCTCGCCTCTCTGGATATGACCATCCGGTTCGCGCCGTTCGACGCCATCAGCCGGTCCCGCATCGCCCAGCTCATCAACAAGTCGAACCAGTTCAACCTGACCACCAAGCGTTATACGGAAGCCGACGTCGCTTCTATGGACGACGATACGGATCTGTTCACTTTGCAGGTTCGGCTCGAGGATTGCTTCGGGGACAATGGCATGATCAGCGTTGTGATCTGCCGTAAACAGGATGCATTCTGGGATATTGAAACCTGGTTGATGAGCTGCCGGGTTCTTGGGCGGAAGGTCGAGCAAGCCGTCCTTCAAGAAATTGCCTCACGCGCTAGCAATGACGGCGCCACGGAATTACGCGGGTGTTTCATACCGACAGGCAGAAACGAACTGGTCGCCGACCACTATGAAAGCTTGGGGTTTTCCGCCGCCGGCGAACAGGGAGATAACACTCTGTGGTACTTGAATTTAAATGATTTTCACATCGATCCGCCGCCCATGAAAGTGGTTCGCGCCGATGGCTAAACCGTGGATCTCAATTCTTTGGCTGATTTTCAAGATGGCCGTCTTTTCTTTTCTGTTTTTGGAGTCGAAAGATATAATCATGGTAGCCTACCAGAGGTTCTAAGATGGCACGCCTCTTTCAGGTGTTTGTGGCTTTGTTGTTCGCGGTCTTCGCCGTGGAGGCCTGCTTTCGCCTGATTATTTTCCCCGAGTACAAGGCTCTGCAAGAGGACACCTTTCAGCGCCATCCCGTCTTGGGGCACTTCAACCGCCCAAACCTTGAGCTCCGCCGGCTGAAGCCTGGGAACTACGATACCGTCGTCCATACCAACGCCATGGGGCTTCGCGGGACCGAAACTGATCTAAAAAAGGAACTCTCGGGCATTTGGATAGGTGGCGATTCCAATACCTTTGCGGCGGGCGTCGAGGATACGGAAACCTATGTTCACCGCTTGCGTGAGGTTGGATACCAAACAGCGAATATTGCATCTGAGGGCCACAACCTTTCGTCCCAGGCGCTGCTCCTTCGGTACCTTGCCGCCGAAGGCTATACTCCCCGCGCCGTTGTCATCGGCGTGAGCCTGTATCAGGGGGCTGTCGACCTGACGGAAGCGCAATACACACTTGCTGGTTCTCTTGATGCCGCAACCAAGAACACCGGAAGCGATGCAAAATCGACGTTGCTGAGCGGCTTGCGTCGGTTCGGACAGGCCCTTCCCACGTCGCTCCGGGATGTGCGCGCGGTACTTATAACCAACAGCGCCACCTACGGATGGCTTCGCTTGGGAATGTTGAACGTACCAGCGATCTATAACTGGATGAAGGATTCCGGGTTGCGGTCCGATCTGAATGACGTGGTTTCAACGGATCTCGATTTCCTCAGACCGCTTGACGAAGCCAATCCTGCCACTGTCCGGATATCGTCTACCGCCGATTTTGCCAAGCAGCTCGGTAACTGGGTAAAGATGACATGGGACGTGCCTTTCGGAATCATCTTGTTTCCCGCATACCATCAGATGTACCCGGAACGTTTCCGGTTGAAGGATAGCAGCCTTGACCCCATGCGTCCCCTGACGGCATTGACCGCGGCGCTCAAGCGAAACGGCGTAGCAGTGCTTGATTTGCTGCCGGCCCTGAAGGCGTCTCAAATCGGATCGCTGGTCTTTCCTGATGATGCTCACCTGAATGCGTCGTCGCACGACCACGTCGCCAAGGTGGTGGCGCACTGGCTTGAAACTGAACTCAGTATCATGCCGTGATCGCTAATTTTTCCGACATATCGGTTCCCAGTTTGGGCTTCTTCGTGCTTGGGTTGGCGCTGGTGCTGCTGGCCTGGTCGCGTTACCGCGAGAACTTTGCGCCTGCGTTGCTAGCCGCCAGCCTCATCATGGTTGCCTCCTGGCTGTCGCCAATGGATGCCGTCGTGCTGGCAGGCTTCATTTTCCCGCCCTATTTGGCCGTCCACGTTCTATGGGGTCGGCAGGAGAAGGCGCCGTCCGTTTTCATTGGTGTCGTTGTCGTTTGGGAAGTGCTGCTGTTCATCGTGTTGCGGCGTTACGAATGGGTCGGATGGATAGATTGGCTCGACCACCCTGTGTCGATAATTGGGTTGTCTTACATGTTGTTTCGCATCATTCACTTGGTCGTCGAGGCACCTAGCCTTGGTGCGTATCGTATCAGTCTTGCCGCCTACCTATCATACGTTCTGGCATTCTGGACCCTTATTTCAGGCCCAATCCAACGCTACGACGATTTCGCGCGGGGCTTGTCATCCGTCGGTAGACCCGAACTGGACGAGCTTCTTTCAAGCTCCCATCGCATGGTCAACGGGCTGATCAAAGCGTTTCTTATCGCGCCTGTATTCCTCAAGGCATCGGACATCGGTTTAGTGACCAGAGATGACGCGGACGTCATCGATTTTGCCGTCGTGTTCTACGCCTACCCGATCTATCTCTATCTAAATTTCTCTGGCTATACGGACGTGGTGATTGCGCTGACAAGGCTGTGCGGCGTCAATACCTTGCCGGAGAATTTCAACCGCCCCTACCTGGCGCGAAACATTCAGGATTTTTGGAAGCGATGGCACATGTCCTTCGGGGTCTGGATCACGTCGTACATCTTTACGCCGCTGACGAAATGGCTGCTCACCCGCGGCGATATAAAACATCATGGCCCGCTGACGGCCCTTTCGGTGATGGTGACCTTCTTGATCGTCGGCGCCTGGCATGGTGCCACCACGAACTTCCTGGTTTTCGGTTTGCTGCACGGCGCCGCGGTGATGGCTGCCGCACTTTACGGTCTTGGGCTGAAGAAGGCCCTCGGTAAGACCGGCCGCAACGCCTTCGAGGCAAAGCCGTGGGTTCGGGGGCTGGCGGTGGTACTCTGCTTCCACTATGTTTGCGCAACCCTAGCCTTAATCCCCAATCAGATTTCTGATATTGTCGGAGCGCTTGGGAAATTCCTTGCCTGATGGAGGGATATAGATGAGTAAAATATTCGGTTTCGTCCCGGCCCGCATGGGCGCTAGCCGGTTTCCCGGCAAGCCGCTTCATCCGATCTTAGGCCGGCCAATGCTTGAGCACGTGTTCGAGCGCGCCCGCATGTTTGAGAGATGGGATCTTCTGTCTATCTGCACCTGTGACGAGGAAATAAACGATTGGGCAAATTCCAAGGGGTATCCCGTGATCATGACCTCTGATACCCACACCCGTGCCCTCGACCGGGTTGCGGAAGCGGCGGAAAAATGCGGTCAGACGGTCGGCGATGATGATATCGTACTCAATGTCCAGGGTGACGAACCGATGATGCGGCCGGATATGATAGCCACCACCATCAAGCCCATGGAAGCCCGGCCGGAGGTGCGCGGCACCATGCTAGCTATGGATATCATCGATGAGGAACAGTACGAAAATCGGGATATCCTGAAGATCATTCACGATCTGGATGGCCGGGTTCTGTACACGTCACGCCGTCCCATACCCTATTGCAAGCCGGGACAATTTTCCCGTGAACTAGAAGCCAAGCGGATTTACGGCATCTTCGGGTTCCGTTGGGATTTCCTAAAATACTTTACCAGCCTTGAGGAGAGCCCGCTGGAAATTAAGGAGGCCTGTGATTCCAATCGCTTGTACGACAATGGCCAGCATCAGCACATCGCGCCCTATCCCTTCATGCCGAGTTACTCCGTTGACAGCCCAAGCGATATAGTCAAGGTGGAAGAGAACATGAAGACGGATTCCTTGTGGGGAGCTTATTGAATTGAGTCTCTCCGGCAAAAAGGCGCTGGTCACCGGTGGCACCCGCGGCATTGGCGCAGCTATTGCCAGCAAGCTTCTCGACCACGGTGCGGAGGTAGCCGTCACCGGGACCGCAGCGGATGGCATCGGCCCTGATGGAACCGGTTATGAGGTCATCGATTTCGCGGATGAGGCGGCAACAGGCGTATTTGCCAGAAAAATCGCTGGCATGAATTTGGACATCCTGGTCAACAACGCCGGCATCAACAAGATCAGCCCATTCGTCGATATCGATCCCGGAGATTTCGCTCGAATTCAGCAGGTCAACGTCAATGCGCCGTTTCGGCTCTGCCAGGCCGTAGTACTGGGAATGAAGGCCAAACAGGCGGGTAAGATTGTCAACATTTGTTCCGTATGGGGCAAGATCGCGAAAGCACAGCGGGGCTCCTACGCGACCTCGAAGTTTGGCTTGGACGGCATGACCGCGGCGCTTGCAGCAGAAGTGGCCGAGTACGGCATTCTTGCCAACAGCGTAGCGCCCGGTTTCATCGATACGGAATTGACGCGGAGCGTTCTCGGCGAGGCCGGCGCGGTGGAATTGGCGGGCACGGTACCGATGAAACGGCTTGGTCGGCCCGAAGAGGTCGCCGAACTCGTGGCGTTTCTCGTCGGGCCTCTAAATACTTACATATCCGGCCAGAATATCGCCATCGACGGGGGATTTACGCGCGTATGACGTGGCTCAGAAGCCAACGGCAGGGCATGGATATCCAGTCCCACAAAGGGCCTTATCACGTCGCCTTTGACCAGGATGGTTTGGCGGCGCTGAACGCAGATATCCAAGAAGGCGTTCATTTCATCATCGATTCCCATGTAGCAGAGCTCTACAGGAGCCAAATGCAAGCGATACTCGGCCATCCGTCCGTATTGCTGATCGAGGCGCTCGAAGACAACAAAAGCCTGGAGAAGTTCCCTGGCTACGTTGAACATCTAGTCAAAAACAAGTTGCGTCGGGACCACAGAATAATTGCCATTGGCGGCGGAATTATACAGGACATCACCTGCTTTCTCGCCGCGACGCTACTCAGAGGCGTCGAATGGCATTTCTATCCCACCACCTTGCTAGCTCAAGCCGACAGCTGCATTGGATCGAAAAGTTCTATCAACTGCGGCAGTACTAAGAACATCCTCGGTACATTCACCCCGCCCAAACATGTGGTGATTTCGACACCGTTCCTGAAAACCCTGGACGAACGAGACGTTCGCTCCGGGGTCGGCGAGATGCTGAAAGTCCAGGTGATTGACGGCCCCGAGAGCTTCGATGCCATTGCGGCTGATTACCAACGGTTGTTCACCGACCCGGCTGTAATGAAAAGATATATACATCGCTCACTATTGGTTAAACAGCGCTACATCGAGATCGACGAGTTCGACCGCGAATCGCGAAATATCTTTAATTACGGCCATTCCTTCGGTCATGCCATCGAGGCGGCAACTGCCTTCGCCATTCCCCACGGCATCGCCGTTACCATCGGCATGGACCTAGCGAACTGGATTGCGATGCGCCTGGGCGTTGGCGCCGAAAACCATTTCACGCGCATGCACCCGTGCCTGCGGGCGAATTATCAGGGTTTTGAGCGCACTCCTATCCTGATGGACCCGTTCCTTACGGCGCTCTCCAGGGATAAGAAGAACGTCGGAGAAGGCTCCGCCGTACTGATCTTGCCGGATAAAACGGGGCGTGTGTTCAAGGACAACTATGCCTCCGACGGAAAGTTTGCGAGACTTTGTGAAGAATTTTTGACCGAGGTACGGCCGTGACGAAAGTCGCCGTTACCTCGCGATCGTTTTCCCGCCACGAGGTTCTGTGCGGGGAACTTCAAGAGCGTTATCCCGATACCCGGTTCAATGACGAGGGGCTCTCGCTGAGCGGGCGTGGTCTGATCGAGTTTCTACAAGGCTGCAATAAAGCGATTATCGGCCTTGAAGTGTTCGACCACCAAACTTTTGCCGCGCTGCCCGAACTTAAGGTGATCGGCAAGTACGGTGTTGGCCTGGATATGATCGACCTAGACGCCATGCGTGCGGGCGGCGTCAAGTTGGGTTGGGCCGGCGGCGTCAACCGGCGCTCGGTGTCGGAATTGGTCATCTCCTTCGCAATCGGATTGCTGCGCCACGTGCCGGCGGCACAGGCTGAAGTCCGTGCCGGCACTTGGCAGCAATTGATCGGCCGGGAACTGACGGGCAAGACATTCGGCATCATCGGCTGCGGCCATGTCGGCAAAGACGTGGTGAAGCTGCTAAAGCCTTTCGGCTGCAAATTGTTGGCCAATGACATCAAATCTTTTCCTGATTTCTATGCCGCCCATAACGTCCGGGCCGTTGACATAGCGACTTTGCTTGAACAATCCGACGTGGTGAGCATTCACACGCCACTCGATTCTTCGACCCGCAACATTCTGTCCGCTGAACGGCTGCAACTGATGCGGAAAGACGCCGTGTTGATCAACGCGGCACGTGGCGGTCTGGTTGACGAGGTGGCATTGAAATCGATGTTACAGGAAGGCCGGCTTGGCGCCGCGGGCTTTGATGTCTTCCATATCGAGCCGCCTGAAGATCCCGAGCTTCTAGAACTTCCTAATTTCCTTGCCACGCCGCATATTGGCGGCTCCTCTGAGGAGGCAATTCTTGCCATGGGGCGGGCCGCCATTGTTGGGCTAGATGATTTTGGTGACCCCCTGGAGGTGGCGCAGTCTTGAGTTATGCGGACGCCTGGAACCTGCCTAAAGTTCAGGAATTTTTCGAAACTGCCCGCGCCACAACCGCGCAGGCTTATGTCTCTGAATGGTTTTTTTTAGAGGCCAAATTGAAAGAAGGGCTCTCTGTTTTGGACATCGGCTGCGCACAGGGTGGGCTGGCTTCGGTACTGTCTGAACACCTGTGCGATTTTTCCTATACGGGCGTCGATGTAAGTGATGAGATGATCGCCCGAGCACGCCAGAAGCATCCCAGGCACACCTTCCATCATGTCAGTGAGGACGATTTTTCTACGCTTGGAGATGCTACCTTTGATCTCGTCGTTGTCCTTGGCATCCTGCATCTTCACGAAACTTGGCGCGAGACATTAAAGGCTGGCTGGCGGCACACAGGTGGCTGTGTGATCACGGATACCCGTGAATATACAGGGCCAACCATCGAGGATAAATCTGTCTCGTGGTTCAAAATGGATTTTGGTGGCGGCGACGCTGAACATGAGGCGATGCGCCTGCCCTATATCGTGTTGAATTCAGCCGAAGCTCTAAGAGCTGTCAACGAGATTTGCGACGGCGCCGTCAAGACCAGTCACTATGGCTATCTACATCCTGTCTCCGATTCAGCGGTCTCACCGGTTAAGGAGGTTATGGCCAATGTCTGGTGTATCGAGAGATAAATGTCCGTCACCCTTAGCGCGGATCAGTCAATCCCTGCGGAGGGTTTCGATTGGTGTGTGACGATTGGTGTCGGGGGCTCCGACCCGGCTCTCGCCCATCTTTTTGAACAAACTTTCACAGAAATCATGCCGGAATGGCAACGTCTGGCGAGGCAATGGCGAAAATATTCCGACGCAATCCTTTCCCACGCTCCGTCCTGCGCACCGAATTCAAGTGATTTTGGTTCTATGCTAGTTTGGGATCACCTGGTTCGCACCTGGGCGCAGGGCAGGCAGAGGATTTTGGTATGCTGCGACGACCCATGGCTTTTCCGTCAACTGGCGGCCCATGAGGGTGTAATAACGGCCACGCCGCCGCCGGCTTTGTTCGTCCGCTCAATCCTTTTAAGGCTACAGGGCTTTGTCGCTCGTATGGCCCTTGCAGTCAAAGCAGTTGGCCAGGCCTTGGCTTGGCGCGGTCAAGTGTCGGTGGCTAAAGACGCCCCATTTATATTGGTTTATGGCCATTCGGCGAGCGACGCCGCCGGTCTAGACGGTTATTTCGGTGCTGCAATGCGAAAGTTTTCAGAATTGCAACGCGTGCAGCACACCGATACTCCCACGCCACTGGCGCGGAGACTGGTGGCAGACGGTCGAACCTACAGCTTAAACGCTTGGGGCTGCCCATTGTTCGCATTGAAATTGCTCACTGCCTTCTGGAATCCGCCGGCTAAAGATGAATATTCCTGGTTAATACGCCGGCTGCAGGTATTTGAACGCGCATCCGCACAGGGGGCGGCAATCCGATGGCAAACACACTGTCAAGAGCGCTGGATCGCTGCAGTGAAACCATTGGCCGTAGTTTGGCCCTGGGAGAATCACGGCTGGGAACGCGCTCTCGTCAAAGCCGCCGCGGCACATGGTGTGCGCAGTATTGGCTATCAGCATGCTCTGGTTGGGCGTCAGGAGTTGAATTACATTGATAGCGGCGCAAGCCCGGATCTAATTTTTTGTGGTGGCGCGGTCAACGCCAGACAGTTGAAGCGTTTTGGCCACACGTCGGCACGCCTAGTTCTGGCCGGAGCCATACGTTACGCCACTCCCATCAAAATCAATCAGGATCAGGATGGCGATGTTGTTTTTGCCCTGCCCTTTGCGCGATCAGTGGCGCGGGAAATGATTGATATGGCAAAACAATTGGCCGCCCAGGGCTACAGGGTGTTGATCAAGGATCATCCCATGGCGCCAACGGCTCTAAATTCCAGTGGGATAGAGGCCGTTGATGAATGGGCGTCGTTGGAAAAGGTTTCTGTTGTGGTTTACGCTGCGGGAACGATTGGCTTGGAAATGGCCTTGACCGGAGTGCCGGTGGTGCGATACCGACCGTCGGGGTCACTCGCCCTGATTGCTGAACCGGATGGCATCGATTTACCGACTGCCGGCGCCGGCGATTTGCCCGCGATCCTGGCTGACCCACCCCCACCGCCAAAGCTCGAAAGAGACGTCATTTTCTCAGCTCCCGATTGGGACCGATGGCGGGAAGGGCTTGGCCTTAACGGAAACAACCGGTAATGCTTCACTTCGCATTTCCACGAGGGTATCGATGAAAGCGGTTATTCTTTGCGGCGGAAAGGGTACGCGTATTCGCGACGTATCCCAAGATCTACCGAAGCCAATGATCAAGGTCGGCAGTAAGCCCATCATTTGGCACATAATGAAAGGGTATGCCGCCCACGATGTGGCGGATTTTGTACTCTGCCTAGGCTACAATGGAACCAAGATAAAGGAGTTCTTTCTCAACTATCGCATCCAAGAAAGTGACGTCACGGTGTGCCTTCGCGACAAACCGAAAGTTGACCTACACGGTGGTTTTGAAGAAGAAAACTGGACCGTAACGCTTGCCAATACTGGCGAGGAGAGCCTGACTGGACGTCGTATACGATTGATCAAAGATTACATTGGTAACGACGATATCTTTTTATTGACCTATGGCGACGGTGTCAGCGATTTGGACATCGGTAAAGCCATCGCCTTCCACAAGGAGCACGGTAAGGTCATGACCGTCACCGGTGTCCGTCCACCTGGGCGATTTGGTGAGCTTGCTTTCGATGACGCGGGCCAAGTTACGGAGTTCAACGAAAAGCCGCAGGCCACGGGCGGCTGGATTTCTGGAGGGTTTTTTGTCTGCAACCGCAAAGTCTTCGACTACATGGGAACGGACAACGTCATGCTAGAAGAAGAGCCGATGCGGGCCATCCAGGCGGCGGGGCAGCTTATGGTTTATCGCCACGAAGGCTTCTGGCAGTGCATGGATACATACCGTGATTACAAACTACTCAATAGATTGTGGGAGACCCAGTCCGCGCCGTGGAAGACTTGGTGATGAAGAACCTCCGCGAAACTTTCGCCGGTAGGCGTGTTTTGATCACTGGCGATACAGGCTTTAAGGGCTCTTGGTTGTCGTTATGGCTGTCTGACCTAGGCGCCGAGACTTTTGGCTTCGCCTTGCCGCCGGAAGGCGAAACACCATTGTTCGATGCATTGGGTATTGGCGAGCTTATTACTCATCATGACGGAGACATTCGTAATTATGCTGACTTTGAATTGGTGATGAAAAAAGTCGCGCCCGAGTTAGTTATTCATTTAGCGGCTCAGTCACTGGTCATGCGCGCTTACAAGGAGCCAAAACTAACAATCGATACCAATGTTGGTGGCTCGCTTAACCTGCTCGAAGCGGTGCGGCATTGCGATAGCGTCAAGGCGCTGGTCTTTATTACTTCGGACAAATGCTATCGCAACAAGGAATGGGTGTGGGGCTACCGGGAAAACGATGAGCTTGGCGGCGCTGATCCCTACAGCGCGTCGAAGGCGGCGGCTGAGAATATCTTCGCTACTTTTCAGGATTCTTTTTTTTCGGATAGGCCGGGCTTTGGCGCGGCCAGCACGCGCGCTGGAAACGTCATTGGCGGTGGCGACTGGTCCGAAAACCGGATTATCCCAGATATCTCTCGGGCCTTGACCTCAAATCACCCCATTATCTTACGCAGCCCGAACGCGACGCGGCCCTGGCAGCATGTTTTGGAACCCCTGTCGGGTTATCTGTTCGTCGCCCGTGACCTATTAAATGGTGGATCCGCCGGGGAATCATATAACTTTGGGCCGGATACGAATTCGGTGATGACTGTCAAGGAGCTCGCGGATGAGGCGGTCAGATTATGGGGCGCCGGCGAAGTGATCGCCGAAGCCCCGAAAAACGCTTTCCACGAAGCCAACCTTTTACAGCTTAATACCGACAAGGCGAAAATTAACCTGAACTGGCTGCCGGTCTGGGGAGTTCAGCGTTCTGTCAATGAAACTGTCGCCTGGTATCGCGATGTGTACGCGGGGGATACGCCGCTCAGCGTTACGCGAGCACAGATTAAGGCCTTTATGAAAGATGGCGAATTGTGATTGACGGGGTGGTCATTACGCCGCTTCAAGTATTTGAAGATCAGCTTGGCGCGGTGAAAAAGATGATAACCGCAGACAGTCCATCCTTTGCCGGATTTGGTGAAATCTATTTCTCCTCCATCCAGCCCGGTAAAATCAAAGCCTGGCGCAAACACAAGCACATGGTAAGTAATCTGGCCGTGCCCGCCGGCAATGTTCGGGTTGTGCTTTTCGATGCGGAAACCCGGAAAACCCAGGAAGTTATTTTGGGTGACCAGAATTATGCCTTGCTGACCATTCCCTCTGCCGTTTGGAGCGGCTTTCAAGGACTGGGGCACAGAGTTTCGTTGATTGTCAATTGTGCGTCAATGGCGCATGACCCAAACGAATCAGAGCGGCGGAATGCTGATGACCCTCTCTTTCCGTACTCATGGCCGGATCTCGACAGTTGAGAGTACTGGTTACTGGCGGACTTGGTTATATCGGTGGAAGGCTTTGCCATCATCTCATACAGAAAGGCTATGATCTGGCTATCCATTCACGCCGTACTAGCGGGCTTCCCCAATGGGCGGCGGGCAGTGTCTTTAACCATGACCCAGCGGACGAATGCCGGAAAGAAGACGTTGTGATCCATTTGGCGGGCCCCAATGAAATAGATGCGGCGGCAGACTCCAAAGGTGAACGAAAACAAGCTGCAGAGAGTATTCAACGGATATTGGCTGCCGCGGAAACTGCATCAGTGAAAAATTTCATCTTTTTTTCTACGATCCATGTCTATGGCGCACCCTTGGAAGGGGTCATCGA
>MDSW01047432.1_pt1 | contig 11530 bp, 9 predicted proteins | sample 811171 | NCBI WGS metagenome assembly MDSW01 (sample SAMN05326641, study PRJNA326480) | marine metagenome | isolation source: seawater | place: Atlantic Ocean: North West | collected 2012
CAGTCAAGAGGCTAGCCTTTCACCAGATTGGCAATTGCGACCTCTGGATTAACATCGGCTTCATAGTCCACAGCAGCAATATTAAAGCCAAACAAACCTAAAAAATCCTGCTTGTAACCTTCAAAATCCGTCAAACTATGGAGATTTTCAGAGGATATCTTAGCCCAAGATTCAGCTACTTTATCCTGTATGTTGGGTCGCATTTCAAGCTCATCCATCCTCAAGCGGCCTTCATTATCCAAGCGTGGGTTATCGCAATATAAACCTTCTGTAAACAATCTATAAAGCTGTTCAATACAGCCCTCATGACTTCCTTCTGCCTTCATTTCTTTGAACAACATAGCCAAGTAAAGGGGCATAACAGGAATTGCTGAACTTGACTGAGTAACGACGGCCTTGAGTACTGAAACTCTAGCATCACCTCCTGTCTGGGCTAGTTTCTCCCTGATTGAGAGTACTTTGGTGTCTAAATCCTTTTTTGCTTGCCCAATAGTCCCATCCCAGTATAGATCCCAGGTCATTTTCTCGCCAATGTAGGTAAAAGCAGTAGTTTTTGCACCATCAGCAAGGACCCCTGCCGCGCTAAGTGCATCCAACCACATCTGCCAGTCTTCTCCCCCCATTACAGCGACAGTATCTTCAATCTCCTTGGTCGTGGCTTTCTCTAAACTAAACTCCTGGATAACCTCTTTGTCGGTGTTAATGCCGAGCATCGTTATATCTTTCCCCACCGGTTTTAATGTTGAGTTAAAAACTTCTCCGGTAACTGGATGCTGTCGCCGAGGTGCGGCCAGACTATAAATCACAAGATCAACCTGACCCATATCTGATTTTATTGTTTCAATTGCGGTTTTTTTTATGTCATCTGAGAATGCATCGCCATTGATACTTTTGGCATAGAGACCATCTTCTTCAGCATATTTATGAAAAGCGGCGCTATTGTACCAACCTGCAGTGCCCGGCTTCCGCTCCGAGCCTGGTTTTTCGAAAAACACACCAAGGGTAGAAGCCCCTGAACCAAAGGCTGCTGTAATTCTAGCGGACAGCCCATAACCCGTTGAACTGCCAATGACTAGCACTCTTTTGGGAGCATCAATACTCTCTTGAGCTCTAATATAATCAATCTGGTCGCGAACATTCTTTTCACAACCAGATGGATGGCTAGTAATACACATGAAGCCGCGAACGCGAGGCTTAATAATCATTCAAATATCTCCGCTGATAGCTAATTTATCGTCTTATCCGACTCTGTCTATGATAACCCAATGGTCGCCCTTCTCGTATTGTTAGCGCTAAAAAAGTCACAAAAGCATAGCTTTTAAGGAATAATATTATTTGATCATAATTGGATCTGTGGCCGTAAACTTTTAGAATGGCCGAAGCTTTTTTTGCATCAACGCTATTATACTTCATCATGGCGAACTAACCCCATATATCCCCTTAGATATTAACATTATTGGATTAAATGAAATGAAGGATTTGTCTTATCCATTTCTCCGCGATACCTTTTTGCAAGCTCTTGAAGATAGTGGCAGTGTTTCTGCAGAAACCGGATGGACGCCAATCCATCTTGAACTTAAAGACAAAGAATTAAATTGTTTCATGCCCCTGTATTTAAAAGATCATTCAATGGGTGAATATGTGTTTGATCACGCCTGGGCCAATGCATACCATCAGAACGGATTAGATTACTACCCTAAATTAGTCACTGCCATTCCATTTACTCCCTCAACTGGAAGTCGCCTTCGAAGTGAGCAAGTTGTAACTCAAACGCAATGGGGTCAACTAGTTGATGAAGTCACTAATATTGCGGAAGAGACCCAGGCATCAAGTTGGCACATTCTTTTCCCCAATGATAGTGACCTATCCCTGCTCCACGACCCCAGGCTATTGAAAAGATCTGGGGTTCAATATCACTGGTTTAACAAAGGTTATGACTCTTTTGATGACTACCTTTTGGCAATGACTTCTCGCAAACGCAAAATGATTAGAAAGGAGCGTCAGGAAGTTATCAATCAAGGGATTGACGTCAAAATTTTGTGTGGCGACGAGATCACTACCGATCTATGGCAGCTTTTCTATCGACTATATGAGCGCACATATGCCAAACGGAATGGAACTCGAGGCTACTTAACGTCTGATTTCTTTCGACAGATAGCGATCAAAATGCCCGAGCAGATAGCGATGGCTGTCGCAAATATCGAATCTGAACCCATAGCGTGTGCACTTTACCTCTTTGACAACGACACCCTTTATGGTCGCTACTGGGGGAGCCTTGGGGAATATCCGTACTTACATTTTGAGCTCTGCTACTACAGCGGCATTGAGTTAGCCATTAAAATGGGGCTGCAGCGATATGATGCCGGAGCTCAAGGAGAGCACAAGTTAGTGAGAGGGTTTGAGCCGGTACGAACCTTTTCACTACACTGGATACGGCATCCTGAGTTCAAGGACGCTATCGCGCGCTATCTTGAGCAAGAAAACGTTGCTATCCAGCACCATATTGATCAGGCTTTAGAGATGTTGCCATTTAAGAAAAGCTTGTAACAAGACCACCTCTTACCACTCTCCAGTGTTGCTCATGGATGCCCAAGGTTCCGATGGAGGCAAAGCCTTTCCAGCTTGTAGTAGCTCAATAGAAATGCCATCAGGAGATCTAACAAAAGCCATATGCCCATCTCTGGGAGGGCGACTGATAAGAACTCCGTGATCCGCTAATCGAGAACAAGCTGCATATATATCATTTACTCGGAAAGCTAAATGGCCAAAGTTTCTGCCACCCTCGTAGGGCTCTGGATCCCAGTTATGCGTCAGCTCTAACAAAGGCGCATCTTTTTCAATTGCTGTCTTTGAATCGTCCGGTGCGGCTAAAAAGATTAGTGTAAAGCGACCTTTTGCAACCTCATATCGCGAGATTTCAATCATACCGAGCGCATCACAATAAAATGCCAAGGAACTTTCGACATTTGATACACGCACCATGGTGTGCAAAAACTGCATGTTAGCCTCCTCGAGGGTCTTCGAAACTATAGAGCTAGGTGCCTAATATCACTTAACAATTTAACTATCTGAGTCATAAATCGACCCGCATCACCACCATTGATTAATCGGTGATCATAGGAAAGTGCCAAAGGAAGCATCAAACGTGGTTCAAAGTCATGCCCGTTCCAAACAGGCTTCATTTGAGCTTTAGACACACCAAGAATACCCAATTCAGGGGCGTTAACAATTGGCGTGAATCCATTTCCACCGATGGCTCCTAAGCTCGAGAGCGTAAAACAGCCTCCTTGCATATCGGAGGGCTTAAGTTTTCCTTCTCGCGCTTTTTCTGCCAACTGTGCCACTTCCCCAGCGATCTCCCAGATCCCCATAGATGAGGCGTTACGAATAACCGGAACCACCAGTCCACGCGGTGTATCTACGGCCATTCCGATATTACAATATTGCTTTTGAATATAACTCTCGCCGTCTCCTACAAGAGATCGGTTAAAGCCAGGATTATCTTCCAAAGCAGTGGCAATAGCTTTTACAAGAAAGGCTACTGGTGTCACACGAACACCACGCATCTCGCCTTCAGCTTTCAGTGATTTACGAAAACTGTCCATCTCAGTTATATCAGCATCATCAAACTGGGTTACATGAGGAACATTCAGCCAATTGCGCTGCATATTGTTGGCTGTGACCTTCTGAATTTTGGTTAACTTAACCTTTTCAATCTCACCAAACTGGCTGAAATCGATCTGCGGGATTTCAGGAATTCCAGCACCAGTATCTTGACCGCTCTCAGCAGCCCCACCAGACAGTGTTCGCTTCACATAATCATTGACATCGTCCTTCAAGACGCGTCCTCGAGGACCACTACCTGGAACGCTAGTCAGATCTACACCTAATTCTCTAGCCAGCATTCTGACCGCAGGTCCTGCATAAATATCATCCGCGCTCTCTGAATCAGCAAAAGGTAAATCAACCGCGGAAGAAGATATAGCGACATCAAACTCAGTCGCCTTCTCTTCGATTTTTGCTACTGGTGCAGCTTCCGGTGCTACAGCAGCTTCTGCTGCATCCTCGACTTCAGCATCCAAAGATTCAGCAGCCTCATTCGACACTTCTTGGCTTGGATCAGCCTGAATTTCAAGCTCTGCTATGGGGTCACCAACTTTGACAGTGTCACCTTCAGCAACCAAATACTTAACCAACTGACCCTCGTGAGGGCTTGGTACATCCATGGTGGCCTTGTCAGACTCCAGAACCAGCAAAGAATCCTCCACCCCAACAGTGTCGCCCTGGGCTAGACTTAATTCAATCACATCTACAGATTCGGCCCCGCCAAGATCTGGAACTACTATCGTTTCTATTGCCACTAACAAATCCTCGTACTAGTAAATTTCATGCTACCTTACTAAAGCCTTGATAAACAAGATTTACATGTAAAGCGGGTTCGTTTTCTCCGGGTCAATAGAAAACGATTCAATTGCCTCAGATACTGCAGATTGCTCAATAATCCCTTTATCAGCCAAACCTTTCAGCGCTGACACGACAATAAAGTAACGATCTACCTCAAAAAAGTGACGCAACGTCTCGCGACTATCACTCCGCCCAAACCCGTCTGTGCCTAACACATGCAGGGAACTGGGTAAGTATCGCCTCAGTTGTTCAGCATAGGCTTTCATATAGTCAGTCGCGATAACAATAGGATCTGAAATATTACCCACCTGCTGTTCCACATAGCTGAGCTTGGGTGTTTCTGTAGGATGAAGTAGATTCCAACGATCAACCGCTTGACCTTCTCGAACTAATTCATTGACACTGGTTAGACTCCAAATATCGGCTTCTACTGAGAATTTTTCTTTTAGTATTTCCGAAGCCGCAACAACTTCATTAAGAATAGTACCTGCCCCCATTAAGGTAACCTTCTTTTTAGACGTCACTTTTTGGCTACGTTTTAAAGGATAAATACCTCTAACAATTCCTTCCTCAACACCTTCAGGCATAGCGGGCTGAATATAATTTTCATTCATCGTAGTCAGGTAGTAAAAATAATTTTCTTTGTCCTCAAACATACATTTGAGACCACTTTGAATAATCACAGCCAACTCATAGCTATAGGTAGCATCATAACTTTTGCAGTTAGGGATGGTATTGGCCAATATTAGGCTGTGGCCATCTTGATGCTGAAGCCCTTCTCCGTTTAACGTAGTTCTCCCAGCAGTAGCGCCGATTAAAAATCCTCTAGCCTGACAATCTCCCGAAGCCCAGGCAAGATCTCCGATACGCTGAAAGCCAAACATTGAATAAAATATATAAAATGGAATCATTGGACGAGAGCTAGTACTGTAGGCCGTCGCCAAAGCTAGCCAAGCTGACATTGCGCCCGCTTCGTTAATACCTTCTTCTAGAATCACGCCTTTTTTGTCTTCTTTGTAGTACATGATCTGCTCTCGATCATGAGGCACGTATTTTTGTCCTGCAGAGGTATATATACCTAATTGGCGAAACATACCCTCCATTCCGAATGTGCGAGCTTCATCGGGAACAATGGGCACTACGTACTGGCCTATATCTTTATTTTTGATTAGAGTAGACAAGATTCTCACAAAAGCCATGGTCGAGGACATTTCTCTCTCGCCACTACTATCCAGCTGTTTATCAAAAACTTTTAGTGCGGGAACAGACATCTCTTCAAAATCAGATTTCCTAGCGGGCAATGGCCCACCAAGAGATGCTCGTCTTTCGTTCATATAAATCAATTCAGGACTATTTTCCTCTGGACGATAGTACGGCACTGTTTCCAACTGATCATCTGAAATAGGAATTCCAAAGCGATCCCTGAATATCTTCAAATTTTCAACATCCAGTTTTTTAACTGAATGCGTGTCGTTGGCGGCTTGTCCACCCGCACCAAGACCGTAACCTTTCACAGTATGGGCCAAGATAACGGTGGGATGCCCTTTACTCTCAACAGCTTCAGAATATGCCGCATAAACCTTATAGGGATCATGTCCACCCCGGTTTAAAGCCATAATCTGGTCATCAGTCATATCTTTAACCAGCTCAAGTAGCTCAGGATACTTACCAAAGAAATGCTCTCGAGTGTAAGCACCTCCGTTGTATTTATAATTCTGGAGCTCTCCATCACACACTTCATTCATTCTTTGCAGTAACAAGCCACTCTTATCTCGCTCTAAAAGCTGGTCCCAATGTCTGCCCCAAATAACTTTGATAACGTTCCAACCCGCTCCTCTAAAAACTCCCTCTAATTCTTGAATAATCTTACCGTTACCACGAACTGGTCCATCCAATCGCTGTAAATTACAGTTGATGACGAAAATCAAATTCTCCAGACCTTCTCTACCGGCCAAAGAGATAGCTCCAAGGGTCTCGGGCTCATCACATTCTCCATCCCCTAGAAAAGCCCATACTTTTCGATTGCCTCGGGCAACCAAATCTCGAGCTGACAGATAACGCATCACATGAGCTTGATAAATAGCCTGAATGGGGCCTAGTCCCATCGACACTGTAGGAAACTGCCAATAGTCGGGCATTAACCAAGGGTGGGGATAGGAGGATAGTCCTGTTCCATCCACCTCGCGGCGGAACTTATCTAGTTGCTCAACACTCAGACGACCTTCTAAAAAGGATCGTGCGTACATGCCCGGTGAACTGTGCCCTTGAAAGAAAACGAGATCTCCAGGCGTATCGTCTGAGGATCCGCGGAAAAAATAATTAAAGCCAACATCATAAAGGGTCGCTGCTGATGAAAAGCTTGCTATATGACCACCAATACCCTCACTTTGTGCATTAGCTCGCATCACCATAGCTAGTGCGTTCCATCTGACAAGCGATCGAATTCGACGCTCCATAAAGAGATCGCCCGGCATTATTTTCTCTCGAACTGCTGGAATCGTATTACAAAAATGAGTCGTCACCGACTGAGGAAGGTCTATTCCATTTTCTGTGGCGCGAGCATTCAGCTGCGCGAGAATGTAGCTGGCTCGATCATCCCCCTGTGAGCGGCAAATCGAATCAAGTGCTTCCAGCCATTCGCGGGTTTCTGTTGGATCTAAATCATCCATGTATACCACCTTCTTGGTTAACTTTTATTTTTGTACAGACGAGTTATTTAATGTGACATTAGGCTAACTTATATAACTTTAAAGCAAAATCTTAACTGCATATGTAGTATAACTACAAAATTACCGAAATTAAAGAAATTTAACATTAATGTCCTTTGGGAAATGACGCATAATATTTCTTTAATTCATTGTTTTATATACATATTTAAAAACTTTTAGCTAAATAGTTTAACTACATATTATGCTAAACTCACCCAGAAAGAGCGATAAACAGTCCACTTCTACCGTACATTACCCGATTACAATTAAGATTGAACGGTGGACTAAACTCACCACGCGAGGAGAAAGACTTAGAAGAATTCGTTCGCTACGTTGGATCAGAAATCGATGTATCTGGCCAAGCATTAAAAATAGCTTTGACCAATGTTGCCAAAGGAATGGCAAAAAAGACCCCCCAAAAACCCCATAACCCACCAAACAGGAGCACTGCCACTATAATCGCAATTGGATGGAGATTAACGACCTCAGAAAATAACAAAGGAACCAACACATTGCCATCTAAGAACTGGATAACCCCATAACTGACAAACAGCCACAAAAACTCCGAAGAAAAGCCCCATTGCATATAACCCACCAAAAGGACAGGGAAAGTCACCACTGTAGCTCCAATATAGGGAATCAGAACCGAGAGACCCACTAGCAAAGCCAAGAGCGCAGCGTAATTAAGGCCGAGAATCAAAAAAACGAGATACGACAAGGAGCCAACAATTAGTATTTCAATAGCCTTGCCCCTAATATAATTAGCAAACTGAATATTCATCTCTGACCATATCGCAGTCATTACAGAGCGTTTTTCAGGTAGCATTCCAGCGATAAAGGCTAACAATTTTTCTCGATCGCTTAGCATAAAGAAAACTAAAACAGGCACTAGCAACAGATAAAGAGCCACTGCGAACAAACTAGGGAAACTACTTAGGGAAAAACTCAGTATTTGCTCAGCAACGTTGGCCACCTCTTGAGATACTCGTACCCAGATCAAATCAAATTGCTCTGCAGTAACATAGTCCGCGTAACGCTCGGGTAAGTCGATCAAGAAGTCGCGAGAACGGCCTATCATGCTCGGCACTTCCCCTAGCAAAAGTGATAACTGTCGCCCTACGATAGGCACGATGCCAATAACAATAGCAACCAGCCCACACAAAAACAAAATATATGAGGTCAAGACTGACACCCGCCTTGACACCCCGGCACGACCCAAGCCATTGACAACCCCCTGCAGTAAGAAAGCGATGATCATAGAGGCAAAAACAGGGCCAAGAAATTCACCTACAGTCGCAAGCATTACTATAAATACAATCATCATGACACCGAGAAACACAGCCTCCTCATTACCAAGGTACCTACCTAACCATTTACTCAGGATTTGCTTCATTGTCCTAACTCGCCTTTAAGGTGATTGAATTCACTTGCCAATTGCTGGATTTGTATATTTAACTATAGAACATGAAACTAGCTAAACTTTCAACTGTCGAACTCTTATAAATTATCCGTTACAGTAGATAGGATGACTTTTTATACCACTTTACATTTTGGACACTGATATTAACCGACCAGCCACCTCAATCACACAATATTTCAGGCCCCTATGGCTAAAGAGCATCCTGCTCTGCTTTCTGTGTCTGGTAATGCCAGCTTTTAATACTACAAGCGACGAGATAAAGCTTCCTGTCCTTGGAGATAGCCTCTCTGGAATAGTGTCAAAGCAACAAGAATTCCAGCTTGGTCGCACATGGCTCAAAGTATTTAGGAGTCGAGTTCGTGAATTTGATGATCCATTAATGCAGCAGTATTTAGAAAATCTCATATACAATCTTGCAACCTACAGCGAACTTGAAAACCCTAATATTGAGCTAGTAATAGTCAATAACCCAACGATGAATGCATTCGCTGTACCTGGAGGAGTCGTCGGAATTCACACCGGACTCTTTGCTTATGCCGAAAATGAAGATCAAATGGTTTCTGTTCTTGCTCATGAGTTGGCTCATCTAAGTCAGCGTCACTTTGCCCGAGGAATTGAATCACGGCGTAACTCTTCTGCTGCCACCCTGGCAGGGCTGCTCACTGGCCTAGTATTAGCTGCGACTGTTGGCGGTGATGCCGGAATGGCTGCAATGGCCGCAACTCAAGCCATGACGTTAGAAAATCAACTTAGATACAGTCGATCTAACGAAAAAGAAGCTGATCGCTTCGGTCTGAGGACTATGGAGAAAGCTGGGCGCGATCCAGGAGCGGTTGGGGACATGTTTGAAACTATGCTTAAGCGTCTCCGTTATTCTGGCGATCGCCCCCCAGAGTTTCTGCTGACACACCCGGTGACGGAAAAACGAGTCTCAGATGCAAGAGCGCGCACGATGGGCAACTCAATGCGTCACCACCCTGACCATCCGGATTATTATCTGATGAAAGCACGGGCTGAAGTCGCTATGGCAAAGACTCCAGCTGACAGCATAAAACGATTTAAAAAACAGTTAGACGACAATACCCAACAAGAGGCTGCGGCATATTATGGGTTAGCTTTAGTCTACATGCAGACGGGTCAATTTAATGAAGCCCAAGCAATTCTGGGCAGGCTCGTGAAAGAAAACCCATATCAACCCGCTTTTCACTACAGCAACATAGAATTAGATATCGCACAGCAAGATTATAAATCAGGACTGAAAAAACTTGAAGCGCAGTTAAATAGGAACCCAGGTAACTACCCTCTTCTATCACTAAAGGCTGAAACTCTGTGGTTAGATCATCAGTATGAGGGAGCCGGCGAAGTTCTATCTCTCTTAGCTAGAGACCGAAACCAAGATCCAATGGTATGGTATAGATTAGCTGAGGTTAGAGGGCTCGCTGGAAATATCTCTGGCGTTCATCAAGCAAGAGCTGAGTATTTTATTCTTGTAGGAGCTTTTTCATTGGCACGAGAGCAGCTTGGGCTTGCTCAAAAACTTACCATGAGTGACTTCAAACAGTCCGCGATCATCAGGCAGCGTTTGAGAGATGTCGTTTCAATGGAAGAGCGAGCAGAAAAACTCTAGGAGAGGTGTAGAGCCTTAAAATTCATCATTCGATCTAATGATTGGATCGCCTGCTGTGCTATTTTAGAATCAACAAAAATTTCATTAGTGCCATTTTCAATACATGACAGCAAGTTGTCTAAACCGTTCATTCCCATCCAAGGACAGCTCGCGCAACTCCTACAAGTCGCTCCACTACCCCCGGTAGGCGCCACCAAGAGCTCCTTATCGGGAACCGCTTGTTGCATTTTATAAAAAATGCCCTGATCTGTCGCCACTATCATCTTTTGATTAGGCAGCTTCATAGCAGCATCAATTAACTGAGAAGTTGAGCCCACAACATCAGCTAATCTGACTACGGAATTTGGCGACTCCGGATGAACCAAGACTGCGGCTTCAGGATAAATATTTTTTAAATTAACAATCCCTTTCGCCTTGAACTCTTCATGAACTATGCAACTTCCATCCCACAGCAACATGTCTGCCCCTGTTTCCTTTTGGACATAATTTCCTAAGTATTTATCAGGAGCCCAGAGTATCTTCTCCCCCTGGCTGTCTAGATAATCAACAACCTCTAAAGCAATACTCGAGGTCACAACCCAGTCTGCCCGCGCTTTAACTGCCGCTGAAGTATTAGCATACACCACCACTGTTCGGTCAGGATGTTGATCGCAAAAGGCAGAAAATTGATCTTCTGGGCAACCAATATCAAGAGAACAGGTTGCTTCAAGAGTCGGCATTAAAACACGCTTGTGGGGAGTTAGTATCTTAGCCGTCTCTCCCATGAATTTAACCCCAGCAACAACAAGCGTCTCGGCACTATGGCTGTTACCAAATCGAGCCATTTCCAGAGAATCAGACACTATTCCGCCAGTTTCCTCCGCAAGTTCCTGAATCATGGGATCTGTATAATAATGAGCTATTAAAACGGCATCCTTTGCTCTAAGTTGAGCTTTTATCTCAGCTTTCAGTGCATTCAGATCACTTACGTCTGACGAATTAGCCGATGGAGAACGGCTTAGGTAGTCCTCCACGATCAGTCGCTGCTCTTCGACCAATTCTCCAGCTGTATGTTGTTGTGCGCTCATTATGCATCAACCTCAATCACAATAATTAAAACCGCGACAACCAATATACCACGGCTGTCACCACCACCAGTAAAACGACAATTGCGGCTACCGCATCCGCTGCAGAGTCACCATTTTTTTTAGATACATTTTCTTCATTCATAGTGTTTGACCTAAGCGTAAATTTTAGGGCGGCATTTTAACAACCTCTGGAGAAAGTGTCTCACTTTTGTTTCGGTTTAATCTCAAAATTCGACTAAAAAGGCGTGATTTCGACGAATAACTTGCTGCGATTAAACTGCGCTGGATGCAAGTCCATTAGGAA
>MDSW01111924.1_pt1 | contig 11530 bp, 9 predicted proteins | sample 811171 | NCBI WGS metagenome assembly MDSW01 (sample SAMN05326641, study PRJNA326480) | marine metagenome | isolation source: seawater | place: Atlantic Ocean: North West | collected 2012
ACCCAATTATACATATCCTTTAAATCTTCTCTATTTGGGTGTCCAGATACATGAACAAATTCATTTTCTTCCGATATTACTTCAATACCTTCTCTTACCAAACTATTGTGAAGTTTAGAGAGTTTTTTTTCATTTCCAGGAATAATTTTTGATGAAAAAATTACTGTATCATCTTTTTCTATATATACATCAGGATGTACATAAGTTGCAATTCTCATCATTGCACCCATAGGCTCACCTTGGCTACCAGTACAAAGATAAATTATTTTTTCTCTTGATATTTTTTTAGCATCTCTAGGGTCAATCGGTTCAATTACATCTTTTAGATATCCACACTCTCTTGCTGCTTTGTATATTCTATGCATAGATCTACCTACTAAAGAAATTTGTCTTCCAAGTTTTTCAGCACAATAAAATATAGACTCCATTCTAGCCACATTTGAAGCAAATGAAGTAACAATAATTCTTTTTTTTAAGCGACTCATAATGTTCATCAAACTTTTTCTGACATCAAGTTCTGATCCAGCTCTTCCTATGCTAAATACGTTTGTTGAGTCACAAATCATTGTAATTACACCTTTGTCTCCAATTTCTTTTAATCTTTTTCCATTTATTTTATCTCCAATTAAAGGGTTTGGATCACACTTCCAGTCTCCAGTATGAAGTATATTGCCTGCGGGTGTTTCTATTCTTAAACCATTAGGTTCAAGTATTGAATGTGTTAGTGTAATAAACTCAATTCTAAAAGGATTTAGGTTTACTGTTCCATTTAAGTCAACTATTTTTAAGCTGCTTCCTATATCTATTTTTTTTTCTTTAAATTTCTCTCTAATTAATGCTGCTGTAAATGGAGTAGAAAATATTTTACATTTAATTTGTGGCCAAATGTGTGCTATTGCGCCGATATGGTCTTCATGAGCATGTGTTAGTATTATACCTAGTAAATCGTCTTTTTTATCTATTATAAAACCTGGATCTGGGTATATTAAGTCTATACCAGGAACTGTATCGTCCGCAAAAGTAACACCAATATCTACAATTATCCACTTATGGTTATTTGGTTTACCATAAGCAAATAGATTCATATTCATGCCTATTTCACCAGATCCTCCAAGTGGACAAAATAATAATTCTTCTTTCATAAACTATTTAATTTAGCTGATTTTATAAGACCTTTTAAAGTTATATCTTTATCAATAGTTGCCTTTTGACGCAAAGAATTTACAAACAAATTTGCAAAGCCTCCAGTTATAATAACCTTGAATGTTTTGTTGGTTTCCTTTTTAATTAGTTCAATAATATTATTTATTAAACCCACATATCCCCAAAAAAAACCAGATCTAACGGCTGAAACTGTATTTTTACCAATTACAGTTTTTATTCTTTTTAAATTTATCTTTGGAATTAAAGTTGCGCGTTTTATTAATGTACTAAGAGATGTATTTACTCCAGGAGCAATAATACCACCTAAATAAATATTTCCAGTTATAACATCGAAAGTTGTGGCAGTTCCAAAATCTAATACAATAAAATTTTTTTTTCTAGATGCAACAGCAATAGAATTTGAAAGTCTATCAGATCCAACCTGTTTTTTGTTTACTTTAATTTTGATTAATTTTTTTAAATTTAAACTTTTAAGTTCAATACATTTGGATTTAAATTTCTTATTTAAAAATTTTTTAATTAAAAAAAACTTATTCGGTACAACACTACAAAAAAGTGAGTTTTTAATAATAATTTTTTTTTTAAGTAAAAAAGATAACTTATTTGTAAGTAATGAATTATCAATTTTATTAGTTGATATAATGAATTTTTTTATAATTTTATAATTTGAATTAATAAGGCAAATTTTTGTATCACTATTTCCTATATCTCCTATTAATATCATTTAAAAAAATCCTTTTGATTTAAAAAAGTTATTATAAATTAACATAAGTTGTTCGGATACTTTTTTGGTATTTAATTTTTTTTTAGTTAACTCATATAAACTAGTTGTAGGGTTTTCTTTTATATTTGGGCTTTTTATCAGATTCAATCCAATTCCCACGATTAAATAATTAATTCCCTTTTTTTGTACCTTTTCTTGCAAAATACCACATATTTTTCTTCTATTTACCAGTATATCGTTGGGTAATTTTAGTTTTATATTTTTTCTATAATAACAAGATATCAATTTCATTACTAAGTTTACATTCAACTTTGTAAGTTCCTTTATAGTTAAATCTATATTTTCTAAACTATAAAAAATTGTAACAAATAAATTTCCTTTATAAGAAATCCATTTTTTTCCCATTTGACCTCTACCATTTTTTTGATTTTCAGCAATAATGATTCCACTTTTAATATTTTTTTTTCTTATTATATTTATTGCTGTATCATTTGTACTGTTTACAGATTTGTATTTAAATTTTTTTATAGTCATTAAATTATATTTATTTTTGAAACTAAATTAATTATTATGCTTGGATAAGCAAAATATAGAAGTGTAAGCAATGTTGAAATGGCTAATGATATTTTTACCCCATAGTAATTAATTTGATCATATTTTTCTTTAGGAGGATCAAAATAAATAATTTTAATAATTTTTAAATAATAGAATGCTGCAACTACAGTTGAAACAAGACCAACTATTGCTAAAAAATACATAGATTCTTCAATAACAGATACAAAAATATAAAATTTGGCAAAAAATCCAGCTAAAGGAGGTATTTCAGCTAATGAAAATAATAATATTAGTAATGATAGAGAGAGTACTGGATGGTTCTTCGACAATCCTGACAAATCATCGAGTTCATCGAAAAATTTATTATTTCTTCTCATCATAAACAAACAACAGAAAAAACCTAGATTCATAATTAAATAAATGCACATATAAATGATTGAATTTTGAATTCCGGAATTAGTACCCACTGCAAGACCAGCAAGAGCATAACCCATATGTCCAATTGAACTAAATGCTATAATTCTTTTTAATTTTTTTTGTCCAATAGCAGAGACAGCACCAAATATCATTGATGATAAAGATAGAAAAATTATTATAGTCTGCCATTGATCAATTAAATTTATAAATGGAACATATAAAAATCTAATAAATACTGTTAATGCTGCTATTTTAGGAGCTAAAGCAAAAAATAAAGTTACTGCAGTTGGAGAGCCTTCGTAAACATCTGGGGCCCACATGTGAAATGGAACTGCTGATATTTTGAAAGCTAACCCAACTAAGATAAATACTAGGCCAAAAACATTTTTAGTATCAGATGATAATATATTTTCTGAAATTAAATTAAAATTCGTAGTACCTGAAAAGCCATATATTAATGAAAAACCATAAAGCATCAATCCAGATGATAAGGCACTAAGAATAAAGAATTTTAATCCTGCTTCTGAAGATTTTACATTATTTTTATCAAATGCTGCTAATACGTACAAAGCTAAAGATTGTAATTCTAGACCAATGTAAAAAACAATCAAGTCATAGGAACTAATCATTACCATCATTCCTAGTATTGAACACAGTATTAAAATAGGATATTCAATGTTAGATATCTTTTCTAGTTTTGTATAATCGTAAGAAGAAATTAAAATAAAAATTCCAGAAACTATAGTTATAATTTTCATAAAAGTAGATAAGTGATCAATTTTATAGCTGTTATCAAATAAAAAAATCTCATAGTTGTGTGGCAAATTGATTATAAGTCCTAGAACAACAACTAAAGAAATGACAGTAAGAAAATAAACAATACTTGAACTATTTTTTTTAAAAACACCAAAGACTAATAAAAACATTATACTTAATGAGATGAAAATTTCTGGGATTATAAAATTTATGTTTTCCATATTATTTTAAAAGAGATATTTTATAATTATACATTTCAATTAAATCTCTAACAGATACCTCAATTGTTTTTAATAAAGGTTCAGGGTAAAAACCAAAAAATAATGTGGGTACAGCCAGTAAAGTAAGGACAAAAATTTCTGATTCATTTAAATCTGGCATTTTTTTTAATTCATCGTTAATTAATTCACCGAAAATAACTCTTTTGTATAACCAAAGCATATAAGCTGCACCTAATATAACTCCAAGAGAAGCTATTGTTGCTACTAAAAAACTTTTTTTGAACGTACCTAAAAGTATTAAAAACTCTCCTACAAAACCGCTTGTACCTGGGAGGCCTATAGCTGCTAATGTAAAAATCATAAAAAAAACAGCATACTTCGGCATTATTGTTACTAAACCTCCATATCTAGAGATTAATCTTGAATGCATTCTTTCATAAACAACGCCAACACACAAAAATAATGCCGCTGAAACCAATCCGTGACTTATCATTTGAATAATACTACCTTCTAAACTTTGCTGTGTTATAGAAAAAATTCCAAGAGTTACATATCCCATATGTGCTACAGATGAATATGCAATTAATTTTTTCATGTCTTCTTGCATAAGCGCAACAAAGGATGTGTAAATAATTGCAACTAAACTTAAAAAATAAATAAACGGTACAAAAAATTCTGATGCTAACGGAAATAATCCTATTGAAAATCTAATAAATCCATAACCTGCCATTTTGAGTAAAATTGCTGCCAAAACTACTGACCCAGCAGTTGGAGCTTCAACATGAGCATCTGGTAACCAAGTATGTACGGGCCACATGGGTGTTTTTACTGCAAATGAACTAAAGAAAGCTAACCATAAAATTTTTTGATACTTGCTATCTATTCCTAAGTTGTATAATTCAATAATATCAGTGGTTTGATTTGTCCAATATATGGTTATAATAGCAATCAACATCAGTACAGAGCCCAATAAAGTAAATAAAAAAAACTTAAATGCAGAATAAACTCTTCTAGGCCCACCCCAAATTCCTATAATTATAAACATTGGGATCAAGCCACCTTCAAAAAATAAATAGAAAATTACTAAATCTAAAGAACAAAAGACTCCAATCATTAAGCTTTCCATAAATAAGATAGCAATTAGAAATTCATTCAACTTATCTTTAATCGTTTTGTTTACTGATATAATGCAAATTGGAGCTATAAAAGCTGAAAGAACAATAAATAATATCGATATCCCGTCTACTCCAACTTTATAATTAATAAAGCCTTCGAGCCAAACTCGATTTTCGATAAATTGAAAACTTGATACACTTGGATCAAAGATATACCAAAGATAAATTGAAATAATAAAATTTACAAATGAAGTGAATAAAGCAACATATTTAGATGTTTTAAAATTGGATTTATCATTCGATTTACTTATTAGTATAAATAATGCACCTATAGTAGGTAATAATATTAAAGAAGATAAAATAGGAAAATTCATTTAAATAACAATCAAGTAGGTAAGAAAAGCAGTAAAACCTAAAAGTATTACGAATGCATATTGGTAAATATAACCACTTTGAAGTTTAACTGCTCTATCTGATATTTTTTTGATTAAACTAGATATTCCATCAGGACCAAATCTATCAATTATTCCTAAATCTATATATTGCCATAGAAAAATTCCAACTTTTTTTGACGGTTTTACAAATAAATAATCATAAAGTTCATCAAAATACCATTTATTTAAAAGAAAATTGTATAAAGGTCTGTTTTCTTCAACTAGCCAGTCAGTTACTTTTTTATTTTTTACAAACAAATAATAAGAAACAGGAATAGATAACACCACCAAAACTGGAGTAGAATATACAATAAAGTTTGGAGAATGATCGGTACTTAAAGGAATTAAAAATTTAATAGAGTCTGTCCAAAAATAATCTGCGCTATCGTATCCTATAAATAATTCATTAAAAACATAGCCGGCTCCTATTGATCCTATTGAAAGTAAAGCAAGTGGTAATAGCATTGTATAAGGACACTCGTGCATCATTTCAAATTTCATAATTTTATTTCTGTAATTTCCATGAAAAGTTTTAAAAATTAAACGCCAAGAATAAATTGCTGTTAAGAAGGCAGTAAATATTCCAACATAAGATGCAAAAATTCCTAATTCACTACCTTTTAAATATGCAAATTCAATTATTGCATCTTTGGAATAATAACCTGATAAAAATGGGAAACCTGTCAAAGCAAGTGTGCCTATGATCATAAAAATCCAGGTATAAGGTAATTTTTTCCATACACCCCCCATATTTCTAATGTCTTGTTCATTTTTGAAAGAATGAATAACTGATCCAGAACCTAAAAATAATAAGGCTTTAAAAAAGGCATGAGTAAATAAATGGAACATAGCAACATTATAAGCACCAACTCCAGTTGCAAAAAACATATAGCCTAACTGGCTACAAGTTGAATATGCTATAATTTTTTTTATGTCATTTTGTACAATTGCAATGGTTGCTGCAAAAAAAGCTGTAATAAATCCTACAAAACAAATAATATTTAATGCTAATTGTGAATATTCAAAAATTGGTGAACATCTAACAACCAAAAAAACGCCTGCGGTAACCATTGTTGCAGCATGGATTAATGCGGATACTGGAGTTGGGCCTTCCATTGCATCTGGTAACCATGTGTGAAGGAAGAACTGAGCTGATTTTCCCATAGCACCAACAAATAAAAGTATGCAGATCAAATCTATACTTTTTATATTTATACCAAGAAAATAAATTTCATGATTTACAAAATCGGGTACTCTAGAAAAAACTTCATTATAGTTAACTGTACCAAACAAATAAAAAATTAAAAAAATTCCTAGCGCAAAGCCAAAATCACCAACTCTATTTACCAAAAAAGCTTTAATTGCTGCTCTATTAGCTGAGTCTTTTTTAAACCAGAAACCAATTAAAAAATATGAACAAAGACCAACTCCTTCCCAACCAAAAAAAAGTTGTAAAAAGTTGTCTGAAGTTACCAAAATAAGCATAGAAAAAGTAAATAATGAGAGATATGCCATAAATCTTGTTTTATGTGGATCATGTGACATATAACCAATCGAGTAAATATGTACTAAGGAAGATACTAGACAAACAACAACTAGCATAACAGATGAAACTGCATCAATTTTGATTGACCAATTAACATCTAAAAAACCAGAATTTATCCAATTTATTATAACTAAATTATTTTCATAATTATTTAAAATAGTTTCTTTAAAAATTATGAAGGATAAAAATGCAGATATCGAAACTAATAAACTAGTAATAATTTCTGAGTTTCTTTCACCTATAAAACGTCCAAAAAAACCTGATAATATAGCCCCAATCAAAGGTAAAAATACTAAAGTATATTCCATATTATCCTTTCAAAGCTTTTATTTCTTCAACATTTATAGTTTTTGCATTTCTATAATAGACAACAATAATTGCTAAACCGATTGCTGCCTCAGCAGCGGCAACTGTTAAAATAAATAAAGTAAATATTTGACCACTTAAATCATTTAAAAAAATTGAAAATGCTACTAAATTTATATTTACTGCTAAAAGAATTAATTCAATACTCATTAATATGACAATAACGTTTTTTCTATTTAAAAAAATTCCTACTATTCCTATTGTGAAAATAGTTGCGCTTAAAATTAGATAATGTTCTAAATTAACACTAGTCATCAACTACTACTCCTTTTTTACTTGGAACATCTACTAATTCAACACCTTCATTTTTTTCTCTTGAAACTTGTTTTATATAACTTTGTTTTTTAATTCCTGATCGTTTTTCAAAAGTTAAAATAATAGCCCCGATCATAGCTACAAGTAAAATAATTCCACTTAATTGAAATAAAAGAATATAATCAGTATATAAGACGCTTCCAATAGAATGAGTATTGGTTGTAGTTTCATTTAAATTAATTGATGTAACGGGAAGTAAATCAGGTTTGTATTCCCACCCACCTATTACGATTATCAATTCAACTAAAACAACTAAACTAATTATTAAACCAAGTGGCATGTGAGAGTAACCTTGCTTAGATTTAAACCATTCATTCTTTTGTTGGGCAACATTGAGCATCATAACTACAAACAAAAAGAGTACTGCAACTGCTCCAACATATACAATTAACATAATCATGCCTAAAAACTCAGCGCCGATCATTATGAATAAACATGATATACTTATAAAATCTAAAATTAGGAAAAATGCTGAGTGAACTGTATTTTTTGATGCAATGACCATTATTGCAGATAAAGTTGCAATTAAGGAGAAAGTATAAAAAAATATTGTGTGAGCTATCATTGCTAATTTACCTATATGGTTTGTCAGCTTTAATATTGGCTGCTAAAACATTTTCCCATCTGTCGCCATTATCAAGAAGTTTTTGCTTGTTATAATAAAGCTCTTCTCTTGTTTCGGTTGCAAATTCAAAGTTTGGTCCTTGAACTATCGCATCAACTGGGCATGACTCTTCGCAAAGACCACAATAAATACATTTTAGCATATCAATATCGTATCTAGTTGTTTTTCTGCTTCCATCTTCTCTTTGAGTAGACTCAATAGTTATGGCTTGTGCTGGACAAACTGCTTCACATAACTTGCAAGCAATGCATCTTTCCTCACCATTTGGGTATCTTCTTAAAGCGTGCTCGCCTCTAAATCTTGGACTTATTTTTCCTTTTTCAAATGGATAATTGATTGTCTTTTTAGATTTAAAAATTTCTTTAATTGCAATTGATAATCCAGAAATAAAATCAATTAGAAATATTATTTTTAAAAATCTTGATATTTTCATTTTAAGTTATTGGTAGTAAGTTAAAATAGTAAAGATATGAAGCTGTTAAAACAACCCAAAGAAGTGAAAAAGGTAAGAAAATTTTCCAACCTAATTTCATTAATTGATCATATCGATATCTTGGAACAACGGCTTTGACTAATGAAAAAAGTAAAAATAACAAAAGTATTTTAAAAATTAACCAAAAAGGTGAAGGAATTAAGTCAAATGGATAAATTTCTATTGGTGATAACCAGCCACCAAGAAAAAGTATTGATCCCATTGCACACATGAGCAATATATTTGCATACTCTCCTAACCAAAACATTGCATACATCATTCCTGAATATTCAGTTTGGTATCCTGCTACTAATTCAGCTTCGGCCTCTGGTAAATCAAAAGGAGGTCTATTTGTTTCTGCAAGTGCAGATATAAAAAAAATGACAAACATTGGAAATAAAGGAATTACAAACCAAATATCTTTTTGTGCTAACACAATATCTATTAAATTTAAAGATCCAACGCAAAGTAATACATTTATAATAATAATTCCTATTGAAACTTCATAGGAAACCATTTGTGCTGCAGATCTAATTGATCCAAGAAATGGGTACTTAGAATTTGAAGCCCACCCTCCCATAATTATTCCATAAACTCCAAGCGAGGATATTGCGAACAAATATAGTATTCCAACATTTATATTTGATAAAACTAAAGTTTCACTAAATGGAATAACTGCCCATGCAACTAAAGCAAGTGTCATTGTTATAATTGGTGCCAATATAAAAATAACTTTATTTGCACTTGCTGGAATAATAATTTCTTTAAAAATATATTTTAATGCATCTGCCAAAGACTGTAACAAACCAAAAGGTCCAACAACATTTGGTCCTCTTCTTTTTTGAACAAATGCCCATACTCTTCTATCTAACCACACTACCATTGCTACACTAACTAATACAGGAACTAATAAAAAAAGTATTTTGTAAACTTCATTAAACAGAATATTTAAATAATTTAACATATAATTAAGTTCCTGTTAGTTTTAAGTTTATTTTTTCATTTCTACATTCAGACATTGTTTTAGATGATCTAGCAATGGCATTAGAATAGTAATAATCTACATCTTTAACAAAAATTTTTTCTTTACAAAAATTATTAGGAAATTCTAAATTATTATTATTTTCCAAATTTTGTAAATTCAAATAATTAGACATATTTTTTTCCAAGCTTTTTTTTGAATCATAAAGTTTTTTAGAACTAATATATTTTGATAATTCATTTATAATTTTCCAATCTTCTTTAGATTCTCCTGGTGGATAGTTTGCTTTATGGGCTTTTTGGATTACGCCTTCCAAATTAGTAAATAAACCATCCTGTTCAGTGTAAGTTGCCCCAGGTAATACTACATCAGCAATCTCAGCTCCTTTGTCTCCGTGGCTACCTTGATAAACTATAAATTCTTTTTTTTTCTTAAAATTTAAATCGTCTGTTCCTAATAAATACACAAATTCATAAATGTTATTTTGTAAATTATTTAAAATTTCATTATTTCCATTTTTATTATAAAAAATTCCTAAATCTAAAGATCCAACATTAGACGCGCTGTTTGAAATTAAATTTAAAGAATTCCACTCTTTAGAAATTTTATTATTATTTATCAAAAATGATTTCATAGATTCATAAGTACTAATACTAGATTTTAATAGAAAATAAGATTGACCAAAAATCAATAAAGGTTTTTTAGATTTTGTAATTTTTTCTGAAAGGATATGATTATTTTCAGAAATTTTTTTAATAGTCTCGGTATCTCCATTAATTATTTCATAAGGGTATGTTAGATCTCCAACATCAGTTAAAGATAAAATTTGGGTTTTATTTTTAACAAATGCTTTTCTTATACGAGCATTAACAATTGTAGCCTCAAACCTTGGATTAGAACCTATCAATATAATCAAATCACTTTTTTCTATACCTGAAATTTTAGAATTAAATAAATAGTTTTCTCTTTTATTTGTGTTTAAATAATAATGATCTAGTCTTGACTCGTAGTTTTCGCATTTAAAAATTTTTGAAAATAAATCTTTGAAAATATGTGAAGTCTCCATATTCACCATATCACCTACAAACCCGCAAATTTTGTTTGGAGAAGTTTTTATAATTTTTTCTTTAATTATTTTAAATGCTTCGCCCCATGTGGATTTAGCTAGTTTGTTATTTTTTTTAACATAAGGAACATCTAATCTTTGATTGCTTAAACCGTCGCAAGCATACCTTGTTTTATCTGATATCCATTCTTCATTAATGTCTTCATTAATTCTTGGTAGTATTCTCTTAACTTCCCAACCATAAGTATCAACTCTTATATTTGATCCAACTGCATCCATAACATCAATAGTCTCAGTTTTTTTTAGTTCCCAGGGTCTTGCTTCAAAAACGTAAGGCTTTGAAGTTAGTGCTCCAACTGGGCACAAATCAACAACGTTACCTGACATCTCTGACTCCATTGATTTTTCCAAATAAGTAGTAATTTGCATATCTTCTCCTCTTCCAATGGCACCAAGTTCTGTAACTCCTGCAATCTCTGTAGCAAATCTTATGCATCTTGTGCAATGTATACACCTTGTCATTTGTGTTTTTATTAACGGACCCAAATTTTTTTCAGGTACTTGTCTTTTATTTTCTTTGTATCTAGATTTGTCAAAACCATAATACATTGATTGGTCTTGTAAATCGCATTCTCCACCTTGGTCACATACAGGACAATCTAAAGGATGGTTTACTAATAAAAATTCCATTACACCTTTTCTTGCTTTTTCTACTAATGGTGTGTTTGTTTTTATAACCATGCCGTCTGCAGCTGACATAGCGCATGAAGCT
>MDSW01022354.1_pt1 | contig 11529 bp, 9 predicted proteins | sample 811171 | NCBI WGS metagenome assembly MDSW01 (sample SAMN05326641, study PRJNA326480) | marine metagenome | isolation source: seawater | place: Atlantic Ocean: North West | collected 2012
GTCATGCCCACTGGTAGAGATAGTAAAACCACCTCCGTATTAATAGAACCTGTCTGAACGAAAAAAGTACCGGCTACTGCTATGACACCAAAGAAAATAAATACAAACACTTCACCGAAACCGCGATACCCATAGGGCCATGGACCGCCGACATAGGTGACACCAGCAATAATCCCAGAAAATCCTATGACCAATACAACCCAACCCGCACTGACTATGAGATATAGGCCTGGAATCATAGCCAAGATGAAAATAAATATCACCGCACGAAATAATTGTTTTTCCGTGAGCAATCCACTCGCCGCCGCACGGGCAGGACCTAATCGCTCTGGTCCATCAGCACCACGTCTATAATCCGAGAGATCATTGGCGAAATTGGCCGCAATTTGAAGAAGCAAAGCACCAAGTAACGCGGCCACCGCAGGCAACAGATCGAATCCATCTACTAATCCGGACGCAGCAGCCCAGCCAACAATAACCGGACTCAAAGCGGCGGTGAGAGTTTGAGGGCGTGCAGCAAGAAAGTAAGCCTGGGCACGACCCCGTTGCGAAGCCTCACGACTAGAACTAAAAACGTTACTCATAAGTCGTTGACTTCTTCAAATATTCAGCCATGAAATGGGAGTCTTGTGAACTTCCCAAAATCAGGTTTCCGCTTCGACTCTAGAAATGCGTTTCGTCCTTCTTTTGCCTCGTCGCTCGTGTAATACATCATCGTGAGATCGCCCGCCAGAATTTGAAGTCCCGTAACGCCATCGGTGTCAGCATGAAATGCGTTTTTCAAAAACCGAATAGCGGTTGGAGATTTCTCATTAATTTCGCGTGCCCAATTCACTCCTTCTTCTTCCAATTGATCCAGTGGCACAACTGTATTCACAAGCCCCATTTCCAAAGCCTCTTGAGCATCGTATTGCCTGCACAGAAACCATATTTCCTTGGCTTTCTTCGTTCCAACTTCGCGAGCAAGTAAACTCGAACCATAGCCAGCATCGAACGACCCTACTCTAGGTCCGGTCTGCCCAAAACGGGCATTTTCAGCAGCTATCGTCATATCACATACCACGTGCAACACGTGACCGCCCCCTATCGCATATCCCGCCACCAATGCAATCACGGGCTTTGGCATTTCACGAATAAACCGTTGTAACGGCAAAACATTTAGTCGAGGTCCTTCATCATCTTCGTAGCCTGCATGACCACGCACTCGCTGATCACCACCTGCACAGAAGGATCTCCCTCCTGCGCCTGTAAATAACACCACACCGATTTCATCATCCTTCGCAGCGTCAAAAAAAGCTTCGCTAAGTTCATCAAGAGTCTGTGGTCTGAATGAATTATGTATCTCTGGTCTATTAATAGTGATACGCGCTATTCCTTCAGCCTTGTCGTAGAGGATGTCCTCGTACTCCTTTACTGATTCCCAATTGATGTTACTCATTATTCCTCCAGTTCAATTCAGTGTCCCATTTCTCCTACAGATCAACACGTTGTCGTAATAAAAAATCCTTAATCACTTTGTGAACCAGTTCCGGCTTTTCTATATGCGGTGCATGGCCCGCATCAGCGATGAGTTCTAGCCGACTGTCCGGAATCTGTTCATCCATCTCTCTTGCTATCTGACTATATTTATCATCTAGGCTACCTGCTATCAACAAGACTGGCACGTTAATGCTTTCAAGCTCCTCACCTAGCCAAGATTGAGCCCCTGTTCCCATTCCCCGCAGAGAGTTTGCAAGTCCGATTTCCCGTTGTGCCAAACGCTGAGCTCGAAGGGCTGTTCGTGAAGATTCAGATAAATTAATCTCCTGTGATTTCCATAACGGCATCGATTCCCAATGACTCACAAATGCTTCAATACCATCTTCAATGAGCAACTGAGCTAATTCTTCATCCGACTCTCTTCGTAGATCTCTCTCCTCACAAGTCGGAATTCCAGAGCTTGCGCCCTCAAGAATCAATCCAGAAACTACATCTGGATGCCGCTTCCACACCTGTAACGCTGTCCGCCCACCCAGTGAATATCCAAGCCACACTGCTTTTTCAATCCCTATCGATCGCACGGCTGAAACAAGCTCATCGACGGCATTATCCATTAAATAGTGCTCGATCTCTGGAGGAGATCCTGATCGGCCATGCCCAATGAGATCGAATGAAAACGTACAAAAGCTATCCTGAAGCTCCCGAACTAGGTCCAGCCATGTTGTTCTCGATCCGGTAAATCCATGAAGCATTACCACCGGTGGTCCAAACCCGTATCGGTCGTAATAGAGAGCCAGTCCGTTAACCTCTGTATATGTCATAGTCGAATATTAGATGTTCCAAACATTATTTAGTCTTTTGCGGTCAGAGAGACTATATCGGACGCCTCTTTCCAATATTGCCTGTGCAGCGCAAAATTTTCAGACCTATCCGTCTTAATCTCAAGAACAGCCAACCCTGGTTCTGCAAGCAGACGAAGGAGCCCCTCATGAATGTTTTCATCTACTTCCAGTGTTTTATACTTTCCACCAAATGCCTCTACTAGTGCTTCTAGCTTTAGATTATGTGGCGCACCCCACCACTCTTCAAAATCATCATCCATTAACAGTGATTGTTGAGGCAAAAATGAAAAAATTCCGCCACCCGCATTGTTAATCAAGATTATCTTTAAATCCAGATCATAACGAGAGGCAGCCCACATCCCGTTTGTATCGTGAATAAATGAAAGATCGCCAACAACCAAAATTGTAGGAGCGCCGGTGGTGGCAGTACCCGCTGCCGCAGACACTACACCATCAATTCCACTTACCCCTCGAGTGCCATAGATTCTGCTCGCGATGTTATTGGTTGAAATAAAGGAATCTGCATCCCGAACCGGCATGCTATTCCCAAGTATTAGAGCAATTTTAGTGTCCAATTCCTCACTAAGAGCAATAAATATGCTCCCCTCAAAACTATTACCACAATCTTTAGAAAATCGCTTCGAATATTGCTGAATACGAGCATTGTTACGACACCAATTATTCAAATAATCTGTGGTAGTGGTGTTCGTATAGGGCAGCTTATGCCTTACGGCATCAATAAATAGCTTTGGAGTGCATCGATATACCGCAGCTGTTCCATTCTCATCTCGATAGCCTGCATAAGCTGGAGATGCCTCATCAATGACTATCTGATCGGCATCAGAATTCAGCAGCCAGTCATTCAACACTTTTGAAGTCGGGATCGCCCCAAATCTAAGTACAACCTCGGGTTTCATCTGCTCAGCGAACCGTGACACACGTAGTAACGTGTCTGCCGTAGTTATCAGATTACTAAAATCATAGGGACCCCATCGTAGATTGCTCATCGGGTCGGCTACGATAGGCCAGTTTAATAATTCTGATAGTTCAAAAATTCCTGCTGAAGACAAACCTGTTAACTCAGGGCCACAAAGTATGATGCCTCGCTCACTATTCCGAAGACAATCAGTTATAAGTTCGATTTGATAGTCGTCTGGCTGTATCTGCGGCACATTAGAAAGCACAGAATCCGGTCCTGATGACCAAATTGAGTCATCTTTTGTACCCGAAAGTAATGGCTCACGAAACGGTATGTTGATGTGCACCGGTCCATTAGGTGAATCCATCGCCACACCAACAGATCTACGAGCTGCTGCGCTCGAAAATTTAATTGTTTTTTCCAACACCGAAACATCAGCTATAGGTAATTGCACATCCCACTTGACGTGATCGCCGAATATACCGACCTGCTTAGCAGTTTGATTAGCGCCAACCTCTTGCAACTCAGCTGGTCTGTCAGCTGTTAAAAAAATAAGCGGCACTCTAGAAATTCTGGCCTCCATGGCTGCAGGAAGTAAATTAGCAACGGCGCTACCTGAGGTCACACTTACAGCAACTGGACGATTACTCGCGCGAGCAATTCCAAGAGCAAAATAACCAGCGGATCGCTCGTCGATATGTCGCCATAGCTTCAACCGATTCTCATCACCATGTAGTTTCTTATGCGCGTTAATTAGGCTCACAGTGACAGGGGTATTTCGACTACCAGGACAAACAACAAAATCACGCACCCCAGCACCGATTAGTGCTTCAATAAAGGCATCAGTCATTTTCTCGTGGGGCAGGATCGATTGTTCAATGTCCATCCCGAGTACCTCCCAAAGCATCAGTCAGCGGCTTAAATTTTAGATTTACCTCGTGTAATTCAATATCGGGCTTCGACTGGCCAACAATGCCGTTTCCCGCAAACAGCCAAGCCCTCGCCTCTTCCACAAGGGCAGAACGAAGCGCAACCGCAAATTCCCCTCTACCTTTAGAATCCATCCATCCAATCGGCGCCGCATACCATCCACGATCAAACTGCTCGTGTTCCCCAATCACACCCCACGCAATCTCCCTGGGCGCGCCGCACACAGCAGGAGTAGGATGAAGCACCTCAACTAACTTCAGTAAGCTAGAGCCGGCTTGAGCCTGGGCCGTAATTGCTGTGGAGAGATGTTGAATATTATTCAAGCGCCGAAGTCGAGTCTGCTCCACAGTTACCGAGTCGGTAAGCGACCTCAAACGATTTGAAATTTCCAAAATAACTTCGTCGTGCTCAGCTATATCCTTGTGAGAACGCGTCAGGGTTAATGCCTTCTCTGTGTCCGCAGGCCTGTCTGCGCCACGACCTATCGATCCAGCCAAGGCTAATGATTTAATACTCTCGCCATCAAGAGAAACAAGTAATTCGGGTGTAGCACCTATGAATGACAGTACTCCTCCCGTATTTCTCGGGATCGAAAAACAAAAGAGAAAACACTCAGGATATGAACTGCGTAGAGATTCCAACACCGATGCTACTTTGAATTTTCCTGTCAGTGTCTTTCGCGTGGCTAAAACTGCCTTCCTATATTGATTTTTTCGGACTCCTTTTGAAATAGCATTAACGGAACTTCTCCATGCGTCATCATCCACGTCGGTCTTAACCACCGCCATTGATTTAGACTTGTCACCACAGCTCGAGGCGTGTGATTTTTGGAACTGCGTGAGAATCGAGATTGCCTCAAAAGACGACACGCCTGGAGACACCGTCAAAAATGTGACTGTCTCATCTGAATCTTGATTTAGCAGACATTTCGTGAAAAGAATTTTTGGAAGGATCATATGACCGTATCCAAAATCCTCCCAGACCTCGTCGGGTTCGGTATTTTTGTTAAACCGAAAACCACCCAATACTGTAGGCTCCGTTATCGTCGACACTTCCTGAGTTGGTCTGACAACAGTGACTGATAGAGCCTTACGCACCCGATGATCTAATGACGATATTTCTTCACCACAACCGAGCTCGAATATTTTACTGATACCAATCCCGCATAGAGCAAACGACTCGCTCGCTTTTTCAAAATATAAAAAGTGAGAATCAATGTGATCTTCCCGATCGAGGAGAGTCTCGATATTGAAGGTATCGGGCATGACATATTGACGAAAACAATCTTCGGAAGCAGATGAATTTATAACATCAGAGAAATTCATAGTTATCACACTCATTCACGACAAACTCTATTTAGTCTAAAAGCCAACAACTTATTCAAGTCTACCCCAGCGTGGGTTGTAGCTCCCACCATCTCTATTACACTGCCCTCAGAGAAATAAAATTAAGGATTAAATATTGAGTTCAGAACACTCGACTCCCAGCCAAATCGAGGATCTTGACAGCTTACGTGGCGTAAATCCAACAATTATTGAGAGCCGAATTCGTCAGTATGAACAACTCGGTGATCATCGAACTGGACTGCCAGGAGATGATGCCACTACGGAATGGCTTGCCTCGGAGCTGTCTAACCTAGGAATTGAGCCAATAGTTGAATCATACCCATTTCCACTATTCGAATATAAAACAGCGGAATTAAGCGCTGATGACATTCACATTACCGGAATTCCAATGTTTGATGGCGGCGTGACTGGTCCTCAGGGAGTGCAAGGAGAACTTGCAGATGATTCCGAAGACGATCTCTTCGGCAAAATAGTCATAGCAAATTCAGCTATCCGAAGAGATGTTCGATGGATGGAGCCACATGCCAAAGAGCATTATGAAAATATCGCCCAGAGAGGCGCCGTTGGAGTCATTGTTCCCACAGGAGATCCCGATGGAAAGATTGTGTTGCGGAACGCTGAATCGATTCGTGCGGCATTTGAATTACCTGTACTGCAAGTAGAGCCAGGCGCCATCAAACAATTACGATCCCGTCTCATTATTGGCGGATCAGCAATACTAACAATCGACGCCCATCGACTTTCTTCCACCGCCACAAATGTTATCGCAAATCTAGCATCTGCCGATGCTAGCGAGAAGCCTGGAATCGGCATAATGACACCAAAATCTGGCTGGTTTACATGCGCAGCCGAGCGCGGTGGAGGACTCACGGCTTGGCTCGCAATTGCAGAGGCAATGAATAAATGGCGCGATCGCCCGTCTTCCTTCCATTTTTCGGCCACGGGAGGTCATGAACTCGGACACCAAGGTCTCATTCACCACTTAAAAACGTACAAGTCAGATCAAAGTGGTATGACACATCCGGCGCATACATGGCTTCATTTAGGAGCATCAATAGGCGCAAAGCATGTCGATGTAATGAGAGGAACAAATGCAATCGAAGGAAAGATGAAGGGGGCTCGAATCAGTGCAAGTTCTGAATCTCTTATGAATTTGGCCGAATCTTCTATTAGTGACGCCAATATTAGCGCCTTCGAATATTTACCGGATCCTGTGGGAACACCAGTGGGCGGAGAAGCTCGAGATATTGCATCGCGCGGCGGAAAGTTCATTTCGCTTAGAGGTGGACATCACTATTTTCACTCACCACAAGATACAGTTGATATCGCGGTAGATCCTCAAAAGGTTTCGCGCTGGATTAGAGCTGCTATTTCGGTGACATCTCGACTGGCTGAACAGATGGAAAATTAGGGAGAACATAAATGCCAACAATAAATTCAATCAACGGACCAATCTCAATCGATGATTTAGGTTGGACACTATCTCACGAACATCTCACAAACGGAACATCCGGAATGCAAGATTTGCCGGGTATCTGTGATACCCCAGAACGCAAGCAAGAAATTATAGATCGATGCGTCGAGGCACTGAAACGCGCTAAATCCAGCGGTATAAATTCAATGATAGATCTCACCCCCTTCGACTTAGGGAGACAGGCATGGCTTTTCGAATCGATCGCGGAGCAGCAGGCTGAACATGATATGAATATCATTTGTGCAACTGGGGTATATCGCTGGATACCTTCAATTTTCTTCGCGTGGGATATCGATGAAATTGCAGCCTACTTCTCAAGAGAACTCACAGAAGGTATTGCCGGCTCAAGCATTAAAGCTGGAATAATAAAATTAGCGTGGGATTTTGAAGCCCGATTAGACGAGGGACCAGGATCGCCCCGTGTGCAATTAGAAAAAACCGCGCGAGCAGCGGCACGAGCTGCCCAGGCAACAGGGTCACCAATCTCTTGCCATACTCGGGCAGCAGACAAACTTGGTTTGCCGCTACTAGACATTTTTGAGGACGAAGGCCTTGATCTGGGCGCCGTCACAATCGGACATTCGAATGACACATCTGATATGACTTATCTAACCGAAATAGCCCGACGAGGCGCGGTGGTAGGGCTCGACCGTTTCTTTTCTACAGACGAGAAATATGTAGCGGAGAGGAGCCAGATTGCTCTTAACCTTGTGCAGGCCGGATACGCAAAACAGGTGTCACTTGGTCATGACGGATCTCCGGCTGGCTTCTTTGGTCGATGGAAGGAGGCTGATGCCGTAAACCTCGACGTCTGGAAGCTCGTACCTGATTATGAAGTCCCATGGCTACGTGATAATGGCGTGTCAGATGTAGATATCAGGTCAATGACCGTGGATTCGGTTGCCGAGACATTTCTAGCCGCAAGGCAGTTAATTGGTTAGATCTATTTTTATCCGAGTTTAGAGAGAAATCCAAGTCCTAGAAGCGTTATACTCGGCTGCGCAAGGAAAAATAACAATCCTTAATTTCAGGTGGGAGAATTAAAATGATCGAAGGATATCCAGAAATACCAAAAACGGTTGGAGAGCTAAAAGCATCGCCACAAATTCCGGACTGGGCTGCAATGAGAGAGTCTTGGGACTGGAACGATGTTTGGGAAGAATTAGACACGCCTGACGGGCTCATCAACAAGGCCTATGAATGTATTGACCGACATGCAGATGGCGCGCGCGCTAACAAAGCGGCCATTATTTGGCAAAGTGCCTCAAATGAAATTGAGACTTATAGCTATTCAGACATGAAAAAGCAAACGAATAAAGTAGCTAACGCTCTAAAAAGTATTGGCGTTGAAAAGGGAGAGCGTGTCTTCCTTCTTGCTGACAGAATTCCTGAACTATATTTCTCATGTTTTGGAATTCTGAAAATCGGTGCGATTATGGCGCCACTTTTTTCAGCCTTCGGACCGGAACCAATCAAAGATCGTATTGATCGTGCTGAAGGTTGCACGGTCATCACAACACCTAAATTGCTACCCAAAATCAACGCAATACGTGATCAGTTGCCCTCTCTACGAAATGTAATCGTGATTAATCATCGTGAAGGTGGAGACGTTGCTGACAGTGATATCTCCTACTCATCAATAGTTGACCCAGCATCTGAAGACTTTGAAATTGAAAAAACTGGTGCGGAAGATTGGTCGGTCATGCACTTTACGTCCGGTACCACAGGCTTACCAAAAGGCGCAGCACACGTCCACAACGCAATAGTGAGCCAATACGCGACTGGCAAGTATGTTCTGGACTTTAATGACGACGATATCTACTGGTGCACCGCTGATCCTGGTTGGGTGACTGGTACATCCTACGGCATGTTTGCTCCTTTCTCTAACGGGGTAACATCCGTGATAGATGAGGGAGGTTTTGGGGCTAAAAGATGGTATGAAGTAGTCCGGAATCACAAGGTTACAGTATGGTACACCGCACCCACGGCCATCCGCCTGCTAATGCGTTCGGGCGCAAATGTAGCGCGTGAGTATGATCTTTCATCACTCAGATATGTGATGTCTGTTGGTGAGCCACTTAACCCCGAAGGAGTCGTCTGGGGAATCGAAGCGTTCGATCTACCTATCCACGATAACTGGTGGCAAACCGAGACCGGCGCGATAATGTGCGCAAACTATCCCTCAATGCCTATTCGACCAGGGTCAATGGGTCGCCCCTTCCCGGGCGTTCATGTGACCGTAGTTGACGATGAAGGAAATGAGATTAATGAGGCCGAAACAGAGGGTGCCCTCGTTGTAAAACCTGGTTGGCCGTCACAGTTTCGAACCTACTGGAACGATCAAGAACGATATGACTCGAGATTCATCAATGGCTGGTACTATACAGGCGATCGAGCCAAGATGGATGCCGATGGATACATCTGGTTTTTGGGTCGAGATGACGATGTTATCAACACCGCAGGTCATCTAGTTTCTCCTTTCGAAGTGGAAAGTGCATTGATCGAACATGAGGCAGTGGCAGAAGCTGGAGTTATAGGAAAGCCCGATGAAGTTGCCATGGAAGTTGTGAAGGCCTTTGTTACATTGAGTGAGGGGTTTGAAGAATCTCCAGAACTGATGCGTGCTCTGAATCGACACTGCAGAACTCGACTTGGACCAGCCGTCGCGCCGCGCGAAATTGCTGTGATAGATATCCTGCCAAAAACAAGATCGGGTAAGATTATGCGCCGACTCCTAAAGGCCCGTGAGCTAGGTTTGGATGAGGGTGATACGTCGACTCTTGAAGACGACTAATAAATTACGTGGTCTGGGCAGTCGGGAGTTACATCATAACTTCTGACTGCTTATGAACCCTTAAGAATTTAAAGAACTATTAGACTTCACGTTTGGCGTACCGGCGCCAACCAAATAAAGCCATAGCTGGCACCGCTATAACTGATGACACCAGCGGTTTAATACGGAAATCAGGCTCAAGTTCAATTGCCTGTCCTAAGCTGATACTTGTATCTGCTGATATTTCAGATGGGGTCACGCTCATAAAAATGACGGCGTCATACGTCGCGGATGGCCACCAGAGAAAAGTTCTAGCAACATAAGATACTGTCTCCCACTCCGCAGGTGCAGTATCCGTCAAACCACGGATCAACAACTCAAGCAATATTAGTAGCGAGGCAATGATTGGCAGACCAAGATTTAGGCCTATCACCACTAACACCGAAGCCACAGCCCCTCTGAATAATGCGCCGCAAAACAAAATTAACGTCGTGCTAAAAATTCCAGTGATAAGAAAAAAGAAAAGACCCCATAAAAACCATCCGAGGTTAATTTGATGGCTCCCATCAAATATAAGTAATCCCAGAAAAAAAGTAATAGCAAAGCCCGTTAGCCATAGGACTCCTACCGAAACGAAATAAAATATGGACTTGCTGATGAGTATCTCCGCGAGTGAGAATCGCAACCTTAGAAATACGGAACGCTCCGTATTGCTATCAATAGCAAAGCTTGATGCTGCGATACCTGTCCACAGCAGAATTGGAATCCACGCGAAAGCCGTATATAAATCGAGTGTTTGATCATAGGTGAATGACGAGGTCGATGAACGCTGGATTAAAAAGCCAATTAGAGTCGCAAGTAAGCTTGCCAAAAGAAAGAAGCAAGATAACGTCCAACCGCGCCACGTTCTTGAAAGATGTAGTAGCTCAACTCGCCATAGATTCATCAGGAGCCCTGCTTTTCTGCAAGTGAATTATTGGAATCTATCGTCAATAGTTCAAGTATCGAGTCCTCAAATGACTGTTCACGCGAGTCATTAAATGTGTCAATTGAGCCGTCATAGAGCATTCTTCCGTTATTCATCACGGTCATCGAATCGCACACTGATTCAACATCACCCAAAATATGAGTAGAAAAAAGCACCGTTGTTTTTCCTTTTAGTCCAGACACCAAGTTCAACACTTCACGACGGCCAAATGGATCTAACGCTGAACATGGTTCATCCAATAAAAGGAGCTGCGGCTCTGATATCAATACCGTAGCGAGACCCAGACGTTGTTTCATACCTCGAGAAAAACCGCCCACACGCCTATCGGCAGCCTCCTCCAATCCCACCTCCACTATCACCTTATCGATAGCTCCTACATCGACACGATCTCTAAACGGGTACCGGGCTAAATCTACAACTTCGCGAGTCGTAAGAAATGGGAAAAAGTCAGGGGTATCTGGTAATAGTGTCACTCGATTTTCTGAGATCCCATATTGAATATTGCCATGAGTCTTTTGTCGTAATCCCACAAGAATAGACAGCAATGTTGTTTTGCCCGCGCCATTAGGACCGACTAGTCCGTGCACCGCTCCGTGCTCAAGCTCCAGATTCAGTTCATCAAGCGCTCGCACTTCACCGAATTCTTTCGTTAAACCGGCAATATTTAGAATTGGTGTCATGAGAACATCACCTACCCAACCGTATTGTTCATTCCCACATCTGGAAGCTAAACTGTAGTACTACCGAATTATATAAGAGGGATTTTATGCCAGATCAA
>MDSW01188573.1_pt1 | contig 11528 bp, 9 predicted proteins | sample 811171 | NCBI WGS metagenome assembly MDSW01 (sample SAMN05326641, study PRJNA326480) | marine metagenome | isolation source: seawater | place: Atlantic Ocean: North West | collected 2012
TGCTGAAGATGCTACTCCTGCTGAAGAAGAAGCACCTGCTGAAGAAGAAGCACCTGCTGAAGATGCTACTCCTGCTGAAGAAGAAGCACCTGCTGAAGAAGATTCTGATAAAAAATAATTTTAATATAGCATTTAATGTATAAGAAAGATTGCTTCTTAATTGGATCAATTTTTAAACTACATGGTTACAAAGGAAACTTTGTTATCTATAATGAAAAAAATTATTCATTTAATACTAATGAAATAAAACATCTATTTATTGAAATAGATCAAATTCTTATTCCTTTTTTTATTGAAAAATTAAGCATCAATAAAACAAAAAACATTTTAATAAAGGTTGAGGATATTAATTCTGAAAAAAGAGCAAAAAAACTCCTTAATCTAAAGGTTTATTTTCCAAATAAATATCAAATCAAAGATAAAGAAAAATTAGATGACAATGATATTAATGGTTTTAAAGTAAATGATATTAATTTAGGGTTTCTTGGTTTTATTAAAAATATTGACACTCAAACATCTCAAAAATTAATATATGTATCAAATGAAAATAAAGAGTTTTGTTTTCCAATGAACGAACACTTTATCAAATCAATAGAATTTTACACAAGAACTATTTTTGTAGAGATACCAAAAGAAATAATAGAATTAAACTAATTCTTCTATAAAATCAATATCATTTTTAGCTAATTCTTCTAGAACAGGACCATATATTTCTTTTGATGTGGGGATTTGAACTCCTTTTAATTTAATCGTTTTATTTAAAATCAATTTAACTGCAATTGCAACAGGCAGACCAACAGTTTTAGCCATAGCTGTATTTCTTTGATCATCACCATAAACTACTAAAGATGAATTTAATCTATAGTTTTTCTTCTCAAATATATACTCAAATTGATGTTGCATTACAACCATATCTTTGTCATCCTTTGATAAGGATAATTTTTCTTCAGTAATCTTCTGTAGAATTTGTGCAGGAGTAGCATTCTTTATTTTACATAATTTATCAGAAAAAATACCGAGCCATTCAAATTTTTTGAATTCTTCTGAATTTATATTAATAGACAAAAATTTACAAAAATTTTCTTCAATTGACAAGTTAGATTCTTGGGGCAAAAACAAAGAAATATAACCTTTATATGTAAGGTTTTCTGAATTATTAATCACGTAATCATCCTTAGTAAGACCAAGTTTAACAAAAGAATTCCATGAATTACAAAAACCTACTTTTCTGAGGGTACCTCGATACATAGTTTCTATTTCATCCAATCCATAAGAGAGAATATAAGATAAAGAATCTCTATTTGCATAAGCTTCAAACGCTCCTTCTTTAAGAACATTTATTGATTCAATCTTTTCAAATAATGATTTATAACTTATTTCTTCAATTTCATTTAAATGCAGATATTTTGAAGTTCCTTGGCCTGCTAAAATCACATTTCTGGGGTTCCAAGTAAATTTATAATTCCATGGATTATTATCAGAATCAGGGTGAATTAAACCACCACAATAAGATTTAAAAGATTTTAATTCAGCACCTCTTGATTTTAATTCATCAATAACCTTCATTGCAGACATATGATCAATCCCTGGGTCTAATCCTATTTCATTTAAAAAGATTATATTATTAGTTTTAGCTGACTCATTAAATTTTTTAATTTCATTTGAGACATATGAAGCTGTTACTAAATCTTTCTTAAATTTTAAACAATCTTTTGCAACAATTAAATGCATGTTTGATGGAAGCATTGAAACAACAATATCTGATTTTTTTATCTCAACCTCTCTTTGTTTGTAATCATTGACATCAAAAAAAATAGCTCTAGAATTTTTATGATTTAATGAAGCAGATTTAGCTAATTCAAGATTATAGTCAGCAATAGTAACTATCCAACCACATTTAGAACTTTCATTTAGTAGATAATCAATTAATATAACTGCTGATCGACCAGCTCCAATTACAAGAATCTGTTTCATGAATTTTTTTGGCTAATTTATGGTTTTATCAAATATCACAAAAAGATTTATAAACTTATGTATTAATTAATTTTAAAAATTAACTTTGTACGCTCTTAACAGGAAATAATATGTCTGAGACAGTAAAAAGAGCACAAGAAAAACTCATATCTGATCTAGGTATTAGAAATGCAAAAATTCACTGGAATCTTACTCCTGAAGAGCTTCAAGAACATGCTTTAGAAAAAGGACAAGCTAAATTAACATCACAGGGTGCTATCACCATTAATACGGGTAAATTTACTGGAAGATCTCCTCTAGATAGATTTATTGTTAAAGACTCTATAACTGAAAATTCTGTTTGGTGGGGTGATATAAACATTCCTTTTAGTGAAGATAATTTTGATCAACTACATAAAAAGATGATTAATTATCTAAGTTCTAAAGAATTATATGCTAGAAATTCATATGCTTGTGCAAATGATAAATATAGACTAAATATCAGCGTAATCAATGAATACCCTTGGAGCAATTTATTTGCGTACAATATGTTTCTTAGACCCTCACAATATGAGCTTGAAAATTTTAATCACGAATGGCTAATTCTTAATGCTCCAGGATTCTATGCAGAATCAGAAATTGATGGGACAAGACAAGAAAATTTTGCAATTCTAAATTTTTCAAAAAAAATTATTTTAATTGGTGGAACAGGATATACTGGTGAAATTAAAAAAGGAATTTTTTCAGCATTAAATTATATTCTTCCTCAAGACAAGGATGTTTTATCAATGCATTGTAGTGCAAATACAGGAAAGAATGGAGATACAGCTATTTTCTTTGGATTATCTGGAACAGGTAAAACCACATTGTCTGCTGACCCTAATAGAAATCTAATCGGAGATGATGAACATGGATGGGATGGTGATACAGTATTTAACTTTGAGGGAGGTTGTTACGCCAAATGTATTGATCTTTCACCAGAAAATGAACCAGATATATATGCAGCTGTAAAAAAAGGTGCATTATTGGAAAATATTGAGTTTTTTGAAGGAACAAATAAAGTTGATTATTCAAATACTAATATCACACAAAATACCAGAGTTTCATATCCAATAAACTTTATTAAGAATATAGCTACTCCTTCTTCAGGAAGAAATCCTAAGAACATATTTTTCTTAACTGCTGATGCTTTTGGGGTATTACCACCTATTTCGAAACTAACTCCAGGACAAGCAATGTATCATTTTATTTCTGGATATACTGCAAAAGTTGCTGGAACTGAAGCGGGGGTTAATGAACCACAAACAACATTTTCAGCTTGTTTTGGCGCTCCATTCATGCCATTACATCCTACAAAATATGCTGAAATGCTAGGTAAAAAAATGAAAGAATCTGGGGTAAATGTATGGTTAATTAACACCGGTTGGTCAGGTGGTGAATACGGAACTGGAAATCGTATATCTTTAAAACATACTAGAGCTATGATAACCGCTGCATTAAATAATGAATTAAATAATATTGAATATTTAACTCATGAAGTTTTTGGACTCAACATGCCAAAGTCTTGTCCAAATGTACCATCAGAAATTTTAAGTCCTAAAAATACCTGGGAAGATAAAGTTGCTTATGATAAAAAAGCTAATATTTTAGCTAATGCATTTAATAATAATTTTATTCAGTTTTCTGATCAAGCTAATCAAGAAATTTTGAATGCAGCTCCAAAAATCAAATAGTTTGAATTTTTTCTCTAAAATTTTTCTTCTTTTTATAATTACCACTACTATCATTGGATGTAAAAAAGACCCCGTAATATTTGGCAACAATACCACTAGAATTGCATTTGGATCATGTGGAAGTCAAAATAATGATTTACCAATATTTAATGTAATTACTGATCATAATCCAGATTTATTTATTTTTCTTGGAGATAATATTTATGGAGATACTGAAGACATGAATGTGCTAAGAAATAAATACAATCAACTAGGTAGCAAAGCAAGCTATCAAAATATGAAACAAAATATTCCAATTATTGCAACATGGGATGACCATGATTATGGTTGGAATGACGCAGGAAAATATTATAAATATAAAGAACAATCAAAAGAAATTTTTCTTGATTTTTTTGAAGAACCATTAAATTCAACTAGAAGACAACATGAGGGTATTTATCATGCTGAAACATATAATATTGATGATAAAAAATTACAAATTATTTTGCTTGACAATAGAACATTTAGAAGTAATTTAAAAAGTTATGATGGTGAAGTAGATGAAGATGACAGATATACATATAGTCTTGACTATGCAACTCAAGAAAGCCCTGACTCAACTTTGTTAGGCGAAGAACAGTGGATTTGGTTAGAACAAGAATTACTTAAGGCTGCAGACATAAGATTGATTTGTTCTGGAACTCAATTTGGAATTGAATATAATGGATATGAGGCATGGGCAAATTTCCCCCATGAACAACAAAAATTATTAGATATAATTAAAAGTACAGGTGCTAACGGAGTTATGTTTCTTACTGGTGATGTGCATTATGCTGAACTATCAAAATTAGAAGAAGAAAACCTATATCCAATTTATGATTTTACCTCTAGTGGACTGTCATCAACATGGGATTTTTCTACTCCAAATAATAACAGAATAAAAGGACCTATAATGGAAAATCAGTTTGGATTTCTAACCATTGATTGGCAAAAAAGTGATCCAGAAATAAGCATGGAAGTTTGGGATGTAGATAACACTTTAAGATTTAAGCACACAATATCTTTATCTGAGATAAGTTTTTAAAAAATGCAACTATTCTTCTCTCAAATAACAGATAACAGGGTAAATTTTTCTTTGGATGAGAAGAAACATTTAACAAAGGTTTTAAGAAAAAAAGTAGGTGATGAGCTTTCAGTTATTGATGGCAAAGGTTATTTATATATAGTTAGAATAATTTCACTAGAAAAAAATTCATCTCAAATAGAGATAATAAGAAAAGAAAAAAAAGAAAAAAATCACAATTATTATTTGCATATTGCTATAGCTCCTACTAAAAACATAAGTAGATTTGAATGGTTCTTAGAAAAAGCTACAGAAATTGGAATTGATGAAATTACACCAATTATTTGTCAGAGATCTGAAAGAAAAAAAATTAATATGCAAAGATGTAATAGAATACTTATATCTTCAATAAAACAATCTTTAAAATTTTACAAACCTAAATTAAATGAACCATCTAATTTTAGTGATTTTATAAAAGAAAAATTAGAAGGAGATAAATTAATTGCACATTGTTTAAAAACAGAAAAAAATAAAATCAATAAATCAAACCAAAAAAAATATATAATTTTAATTGGTCCCGAAGGCGATTTCACTGAAAATGAAATAACTAATGCATTAAAAAACGGTTTTAAAGCTACAACGCTTGGAAATAGCAGATTAAGAACAGAAACTGCAGGAATAATTGCGGCTCATTCAGTAAATTTACAATTTCAGTAATGCTAGTAAGAATTATTTTCTTTGTTTTCATTCCATTCTTTGTTTTCTCTCAAAACACTTATTCATTAGCAGTTTTAAAATATAATGGAGGTGGTGATTGGTATGCAAATCCAACAGCCTTACCTAATTTAATTGAATTCACAAATAAAAATCTTGGCACTAACATTAAAAAAAATCCAGAAATAGTAGATGTAGGCAGTTTAGATATTTATAATTTTCCCTTTATTCATATGACTGGACATGGAAATGTTATTTTTAACAATGAAGAAGCAAATAATTTAAGGAAATATCTTCTTTCTGGAGGATTTTTACATGTAGATGATAATTACGGTATGGATGAATTTTTTAGAAGAGAACTTAAAAAAGTATTTCCTGAAAAAGAATTAGTTAAAATTAATTTTAACCATAATCTGTTTAATCAATCCTATAAATTTCCAAATGGTTTACCAAAAATTCATATTCATGATGCCAAACCAGCTGAAGCATTAGGTGTTTTTGATAATGGCAGACTAATATGTTTATATACCTATGAATCTGATTTAAGTGATGGTTGGGAAGATCCGGAAGTTCATAATGATAGTTATGAAACAAGATTAAAAGCTCTTAAAATGGGATCAAATATTATTGAATATGTTTTTAAAGGGATAGATTAAATCAATTCCTTATCAATACTTAAATTTTTTAGGAAATTTATAGATTTTTCAATATCATTATTTAAAACTCTATCCTTTTCAAGAAACTTAACTTCATTTCTATATATTTCTATAATACTTTCAATAAATTCAGATGATGATTCTTTTCTAAAAGATATTGCCTGTGAAGCATTAAGAAGCTCTATAGCAAGAATCTTCTCAAGATTATTTACTACCTTAAATAACTTAGTAGCAGAATTTGCTCCCATACTAACATGATCTTCTTGACCGTTAGATGACACAATACTATCAACTGAAGCCGGAGTAGATAATTGCTTATTCTGACTAACAATACTAGCAGCAGTATATTGTGTTATCATCATACCCGAGTTTAAACCAGCATTCGAAATTAAAAAAGAAGGCAGTCCTCTTTCTCCTGAAATTAATTTGTAAGTCCTCCTTTCTGATATTGAACCCAGCTCAGAAAGTGCTATAGCTAAATAATCCATAGACATTGCTAAAGTTTGTCCGTGAAAATTACCTCCTGAGATAATCTTATCTTCATTTTCAAAAATATTTGGATTATCAGTTACGGAGTTAATTTCAGTATTAAATATCGACTCAACATGTGAAATAACATCTTTTGTTGCTCCATGAACTTGAGGTATACATCTAAAAGAATATGGATCTTGAACATGTTTATCTTTTCTTTTTTGAATCTTACTACCTTTTAGAAACTCTCTAATATTATTTGCTGTTTTTATTTGTCCTTTATGAGGTCTTACTTTTTGAATTAATTGATCATACGCATCACCTCTACAATCAAAAGCTTCCAATGAAATTGTGGAAATTAAATCAGCTAAATATGAAAGTTTTTTAGCTTTTACCAGCACCCAAACTCCATAAGCACTCATAAATTGAGTCCCATTTAATAATGCAAGGCCTTCCTTGGATTCTAAATTTAAAGCACTCCAGCCAAATTCTTTTAAAACTTTAGATGTATTTTTTCTTCTATAATATCCATTATTACTAACTCCTGGAACATCTACCTCTCCCAATCCCAATAAGGGAAGTGACATATGCGCAAGAGGAGCTAAATCTCCAGAAGCTCCCAAACTACCCTGTTCATAAATAACAGGAAGAACTCTTTCATTATACATCTCAATTAATCTCTCAACAGTACTTAAATTTACTCCAGAATTACCATAAGACAATGATTGAATTTTTAATAAGAGAATAAGCCTTACCAATTCACAGGGAACCTCCTCACCTACTCCACAAGCATGTGACATAACAAGATTTTTCTGTAACTCACTTAAATCTTGCTTAGAAATTTTTTGATCATACAATGATCCAAATCCTGTATTGATTCCATATATAGGATCATTTGCAGATTTTATCTTCTTATTTAAATAATCTTTTGAGCTTTTGATTCTTTTTTTTGCTATTGAAGAAATAGCAAGTTTTAAGTCTTTAGAAATGATTTCATTAATTAAATCAACAGATAATATATTTTCACCAACTTTATAAGTTTTCATCTATGATAGAGTCTTAATTAATTCAGAAACCTTCATTTTACTTTGATCCCCACTTCTCATATCTTTAATTGTTAGTTGTCCCGACTTTATTTCGTCTTCACCAACCATTACAACAAATTGAACTCCCTTGTTGTTAGCATAATTCATTTGTTTTTTAATCTTATCAGCCGTTGGATATAATTCTGAATTAATATTATTATCTCTTAGTTGTTTCAATAATGAAAGACAAAAAGAGGCTTCTTCTTCTCCAAAATTTAAAAACAATACTTGTGAAGAAACATCAATATTTTCAGGAAATAAATCAAGTTCATCCATTACTAAAAATATCCTGTCAATTCCAAAAGAAATACCAACACCAGATACATTATCTAGACCAAATATGCTAGTCAATTCATCATATCTACCACCCCCGGCGATACTACCTATATTTATATCTGATGATTTTACTTCAAGAATTGAACCAGTATAATAATTAAGTCCTCTTGCTAAAGAAATATCAAATTTTAATTCAGAATTTTTAAGACTTAACTTGTCAATTTTTTGGATTATATAATTCAATTCTTCTACTCCCTCATTTCCTATTTCAGAATCAATAATTAAACCCTTTAAATCATCTATATTCTTTATGTTTAAAAAACCATCAAGAATATCTAATTTATCTTTTTTAACACCAATTTTAACTAATTCATTTTTTACATTATCAACCCCTATTTTATCTATCTTATCAAGAACAATCACAAACTCATTAAAAATATTTGTAGCTGACATCATTTCAATCATAGCAGACAGAATCTTTCTGTTATTGATTAAAATTTGAATATTAGGAATATTTAAATCTGAAAAAACATCATCACATAACTGAATAAGTTCAATTTCATTCAATAAAGATTTAGAACCTATAACATCTGCATCACATTGATAAAACTCCCTGAATCTTCCTTTTTGGGGACGATCTGCTCTCCAAACATTTTGCATTTGATAGCGCTTAAAAGGAAATGTAATATCATTTTTATTATTAACTACAAATCTAGCAAAGGGAACAGTCAAATCATACCTTAGGGCCTTGTTAGCTATATCAGCTGATAAAGATTTTGAAGTAGTTTCTTTATCAATCTTAGATTTAGACAAAAAATCACCTGAATTTAAAATCTTGAAAATTAAACGATCTCCTTCGCCTCCATACTTCCCTGTTAATGTTTCAATATTCTCCATAGCTGGCGTTTCAATTGGAGCATAACCATAGCGTTCAAAACAAGATTTAACTTTTTTGAAAATGTAATTTCTTCTAAACATAACTTTAGAAGTAAAATCACGTGTCCCTTTAGGTATTTGAACATTTGCTTTCATAATCTGCAAATTTAATCAATTAAATATCTTTCCTGGATTTAGAATATTATTTGGATCAAACAAATTTTTAATCTGTTTTTGTATTTCTATTTCTTTTTTAGAAAAAACAACATCAATAAATGGTTTTTGAACTAAACCAATCCCATGTTCTCCACTAATTGTTCCTCCAAGCTCTTTTGTTAAAATAAAGATTTCTCTAATCCCTTTATGAAGCTCATTATTCCATTTATCATCTGACATGTCACCCTTAATTATATTAACATGTAAATTTCCATCACCAGCATGACCATAGCAAACAGATTTAAAACCATATTTTTCACCTATTTCCTTTACACCAATTAGAAGTTTAGGCAATTCTGCTCTGGGAACTACTGTATCTTCTTCCTTATAAATAGAATTTGATTTAACTGCCTCTCCAACTAATCTTCGTATTTTCCATAATCTTTCCTTTTGTTCTTTACTTTCTGCAATTAAAATCTCTCCACAATCAAATTCATATAAAACTTCAGAAATTTTTTCACATTCCTTGAATATTTGATCTATTTCATTACCATCAACTTCAATAAGAAGATGAGCTTGAACATCATCATTTATATCCATCTTGATATCAGTATATTTAATAGTCCAATTAATAGCATCTCTCTCTATAAACTCTAATGCGGAAGGTGTAATTCCATTCATAAAAATTGCAGAAACAGCTTCACAGGCTTTTTCTGCAGACTTAAAGGGAACTAATAGGCTAATATCTTTTGAAGGTAAAGGAATTAATTTGAAAACAATTTTAGTAATAACTCCAAGTGTACCTTCACTACCAACCATTAATGATGTTAAATCATAACCCGTTGAGTTTTTTAAAACATTAGCTCCAGTCCAAATAATTTCACCTGTTGGTAAAACAACTTCTAAATTCAAAACATAATCCTTAGTTACACCATATTTTAAAGCTTTTGGCCCACCTGAATTTTCTGCCAGATTTCCTCCAAGAAATGATGTTCCTTTGCTTGCCGGATCTGGCGGATAAAATAACCCTTTTTCTTCAACAGCATTTCTAAAAACTTGATTAATAACTCCTGGCTCAACAGTTGCTTGCATATTTCTTTCATCAATTGAAATAATTTGATTTAATTTCTCCGTAGATAAAGCTATTCCTCCCATAATAGGTAAAGAACCACCACTCAATCCTGTTCTAGCACCACATGGTGTCACAGGTATTTTTTCTTTATTACAATAAACTAATATTGATGATATCTGTTCAGTATTTTGTGGCTTTAAAACGATATTAGGTGGAAATCTTAAATCTTCTGTTTCATCATGTGAGAATTCTTCTAAAGTAACTTCATCTAGAAAAACATAATTACTTCCAATTAATTCTAGAAAAAATTTAATATTGTCACTATTAATTTTAGAATAAGTCATAAAAAAGTATTATACAAAATTAAGTAAATTAGCATTCTATAAAACAAACTTAAAGTTAATGCAAAAAAAAATTCTTTCAATAATTTTATCTCTTTTAACCTTATTAAGTTTTTCACAATCAAAAGAAATAACTCTTGAAGATATTTGGGAAAATTACAATTTTTATCATAAAAGTTACAGAGGATTAAATTCTATGAATGATGGTGAGTTTTATACTCAAATAAAAAATACTGAAGAAGGACAAGAAATCATAAAATATAGTTTTAAAAATGGAGAAAGAATTGTAAGGATTTTTAAAAGTTCAGATTTTAAGATTAAAAGAATTAATAGCTATTCACTCAGTGATGATGATAGATTAATGTTATTGGCAACTGAAACAGAATCAATATATAGGTATTCTAGAAAAGCTATCTATTACGTTTTTAATATTCAAAACAATAAACTAAAAAAATTATCAGAAAATAAAATTAAATATCCAACATTCTCACCTGATGGTTCAAAAGTTGCTTATGTATATGAAAATAACTTATTCATTAAAGACATTACAAATGGAAAAGAAACTCAAATCACTAATGATGGTAAAAAAAATTATATTATAAACGGAGCATCAGATTGGGTATATGAAGAAGAATTTAAGCTTGTAAGAGGTTTCGAGTGGTCATCAGATAGTAGGACTATTGCATATTACAAGTTTGACGAATCACATGTTAAAGAATTTTCAATGGATAAATTTAACGGAAATTTATATCCTTCTCAAGTAGTTTTTAAATATCCAAAAGCTGGAGAAGACAATTCTACAGTTAACATATTCCTTTACAGTCTAGATAAAAAAGAAAAAACACTGATTTACACTGAAGAAGATTATGAATATATTCCAAGAATAAAATGGTCTAAAGACCCTGATATTTTAACCATGATAGGTTTAAACAGACATCAAAACAAACTTGATTTTATTGTGGTAAATTCCAAAGATGGAAGCAATAATATTCTTTTTAGTGAGGAAGACAAATATTATATTGATATACATGACAACCTCACTTTTTTACCTAACAACTTTTTTATTTGGACTTCAGAAAAAAAAGGCTATAATCACATCTTCTTAAAAGGATTAGATGGAAGTGAAGAACAAATTACTTCAGGATCATGGGAA
>MDSW01070052.1_pt1 | contig 11527 bp, 9 predicted proteins | sample 811171 | NCBI WGS metagenome assembly MDSW01 (sample SAMN05326641, study PRJNA326480) | marine metagenome | isolation source: seawater | place: Atlantic Ocean: North West | collected 2012
ATGTCCAAGTTTGGATTTTTTTCAAATTGAGCATCGAGTGCATCTGACCACCCGAGCGCTCCGAGTGTATATTTTGCTCGCAAGTCATGACAATACTTGTTTGCAGGGTATGCTTCGTCTCCAACATTTCCACCAAAATGTGGAATTATTTCTGCCTGTTTAGTCGGTATGTTGATATTCACACCCATCACATTTTGTGTACGAAATGCCGGATCGGATTCCTTTACGAACCGTAACCTAGAAACTCCAAATACACACTTATCTGCCCCCCAATACTCGACATCACAAGCAGAAGGCGATTTTTCTCTGCAAAACTTGTCCATTTCATAATTTCTTCCAATTATCAAATTAACATTGCCTTGTGTCAGATCAAAGTCCCGCGTGCCTTGGTTGCACACCTCTGTCATAGATTCGAAAAATTTTACGTGATCGGGGGGGGGACATTGATCATCCACATCTGCTTTTTCGATCTGCCACTCTGGGCCGTGATATTTTATTCCCGGCTTTGTGTGATGTCTCAAAGCATGCACGGGGAAATCGACGCCAAGCAGTTTATCTGTCAGTTGCGGAAACAACCACCCAGGAACACTCTGCCCATACAAAGATAAATACCGAATTTCATCATTGGGATCATCAAGACAAAAGGCTTGATATGGATCAGTATCACAATCTGAGGACGTGTAATGTTCATACTGTTTACCATCTCGAATGTCCTCGTAATGAATGTCGAAATATGTCACGGCATGATTCTTCTTGTGGAACTTGATTGAGATATGTTGATTGTTTGGACCACTGTGAAAATAATTGTAAGCCGGTCGCTTCACATAAGGCGTCCATGCAATGCTGTGCTGCTCATCCAACCTGTCATAGCTACCGTCATTTTTCTTGGCGTACGTGTACTGGAACTGTTGATCCACGTCGTCGTCTTCTGTGTTCTGTGAATATGTGTGTTTTTCCAGATGGTGATTGAAACGTATTGCATGATCATCGTTAATCACATCTTTAAAGCCAACAAAATCATACCCGTCGAACGTCAAAGAAAGATCCCGCAACATTTTATCATTCATAAAAACTGATTGGTAAACATCTTTGGCATGCCTTGCCGGCTTCCAAACCCTTGTTTTCCATGTTCCATCGTTGCCACACGTGCAGGCGTCGGGGCTTATAGAACCCGCAGGCGATGACAAAAATCTGGCCTGCCACTCAATTAATTTGTTTTCGTTCTTCATGTCAGACTCCCAGGATGCTTGTAACCAATCGTCGCTTGCCAAGTCTTGATAACTTTGAGGATAAAATCTTGGCACTGCATAATGGCCCCAACTTTTTTCCCCTCGAAATTGTTTGTACATAGCCAGATCTTTCTGAAATTTTGAGTTGTCTTTTGAATTTATGGCACCAAAAAGAAACGACGAAACATATTTCATGTAAATTTCAGACTTGCCATAAAAACCACCAAAGTGCATGTTACAATGCGTGCATTCAAACGGCGACGGCATTATAACAGGCCCATAGTAACTGTGCCATCGCTGTGCTAAATCCGTATCAGGATTGAATTTGGTCTCAATATAGGGATCATTTCTATTATTTTTTAATCGTGAACGAGCTTCGTCGGGATGTTCTTCCTTTTTCAAGTGTTTCTTGTCGCCAGGATTAATGTACGCGTCAGCATTACTCGTCAAAAAGAAATCCTTGTCTTTCCAATTTAGCTCCCAAAAATTTCCGTCATAACTATCGAACTTGTATTCATCACCCTTGTGTTCCTTGTGAAAATCTTTCCACTTGGGCTCGACAAACCGAAATGCTGTAGCATCACCAGCGGAGCCTATGGTAAATTCGTCTGCATAATACCACATGATCCGCTTGTCTGGAACCATCCAGTGATTTTTGACGTTTCTTTCCAGTGGCATATTCATATTGGCTTTGTTTTGGGTCAAGATTTCGCCATGTTTTAAAAAATGCGCAGGCTCGTAATCACCCATATTAAATCCCGTGTACAAGTTTTCATCATTGTCATCATCTTTGAAATCTTTCGAATTGTGAAAATTGAGACGTCTATGATCGTCATCCGGAGCTACACCATAGGAAACATAATCATATCCGCGAACTTTCCAATACATCCTGTGCTCATGTGGAATATTTGGATACGACAAGCGAAAATAGGCACCAGAATAATCAAAGCGTGCGGGGCTTTGAGTATGGCCAAATACGTCGGCTGGCGACAACGTGACCCAGTTTTTGAAAAATCCAAATGGGCACTTTTCACAGCAAACATAGCCATTCTTATGTGATCTAAAACCAGCATTATATCCAGTGATTTCCTGGTTCGGAATTCGGTTTTGCCACACGTCACGGACAAAATAGCCCTCCGGGCAAAAAAACTTCCATGGATTGCGCCCGCCAAGTTCGTTGCGAACACCAGGTTTTTCGTCGTCGGGTTCTGTAGTGTAATCTTCGCCAGGTTCAAAACTTAGTTTCTCAGACAAGATCAACGTTCGCTCCTGCCCTGCAAACGTTTTGCCAGACAATTCTTCGCACCGAAGCTTGGCCATGCAGCGTTCATACATTTCTTGGTGTGCCGCTCTGTAACTCTTATCATATTGTTCATGTTTTACATTGTGCCCACGCTGCCACTGCCAGTAACCACTAATCTCCATGGAACAGAGCCAGTCGGCGTTTTGAATGTAGTTTAATCTATTAACGTCACATGTATGCCACCCATCGTCGCCCTCATCTCCAGGATTTTTACCATCTTTCTCATGCAAGGAACAACTTTTGTACAATCCATAGTAATTCTGTATCCTAATGACCGGGTGCCTCCAGACCAAATCATAATAAAACTTGACATTGAAAAGTTCATACGTGTTGAACGAGTCCCACAATTCCTGATCCTGAGCATATACGCCATTGACAATCTCGGCAGGGTAGCTACCAAACCATCTAAAATCTCTGATGTTGTCATAAGTGATTTTCTGGCGCCAGCGAAATCTCTCATCTGCAAGCCATTTCTGCAGTGTGTCCATCTTTATCACCCGGTCGCTATTTTTGATATGATCAAAAACATGAAACCACCAATGTTTAAAGTTTGCCAGTTCTCCTGCACCAAAATACTCGTTGCCAATTTCAGTCCCTAATTTAGCTGCATTGTGTTCATTTGACGCCAAGTACCGAAGCAGCGGCATATTGAATTCGCGTAAATACGTGTCTATGTGAATGGTTTTGTATTCTTCATAAAAGTAAAATGTTTCTCTGTTCTTTTCGTATGATTCACCACTAAACCCGTAATATTTTCGAGTCGTGGACGCTTCATACCCACAGTCGTGCGTTTTATATCGAGTATTCGAAGAAATTTTATGTGGACAGAACGTATTTGTTTTGGATTCGATCAATACACAGCAAGAAAAACAAGATTGATCCCCGCACTTCCAATAATTATTTGACCTGCTGTTATCTAGATCCGATATTTCGTCTATTTTGTTTGTTTCGTCAGTTTGTGAGTTTTCATTTTGTTCCTTGTCTCTTTCCTTTGCTGTAAATGCCGGATACATGACATACCCTGTTGGGCAAAGTCCTCCATGTAATCCCAACAATAAACGGAAATCTTTTTTTCCGCTCAATGCACTGATTCCTGTTTGTCCAAATCTGTAATATTCCCCATAAAAAGACTGTACTTGTTCTTCACAATGTTTCTGTTTTTTGCAAATACGCCTCATATCAAAGTAACCTTCTTGATCAAATCTCATGGCTGGAAGATCATCCGCCCACACATCAGTCTCATGTCGCATACGATAACTGTCGTGGGTTCCCGGAAGCACGTCGCATCCATCCCACTTTGCTGTCAAGGAATTGCTTGGAAGTCCTCCAAAATTGATGTCGGATGCAATAAAGCATTGTTTCCTATAATCATCTGAGCCTTCGTCATTAAATTCATCCTCATTAGGCCATTTCATGCCAGAAGATTCGTATTGTTTTGTTTTTAACCTGTCACTATAGCTTTCTTCGGTACCCGCAACCCATCTCTCTTGACGAATCATGTATTTTTGAGTCTCATGCCATTGGTATTTAGTGGGATTAGACATTTTTTCCAGGGTATGACTCAATGGTATGATTTGGCCCTGTATGTCAATGTGTTCTCCATAATTGTAAGTGCTCAACGGATCACCACCCGCCCAGAGTTCCATGTCCTTGTACTTGAATTTCACTGGTACTTTGCATTGTAAATTCGGTCTCAACTCTGAATCAGTGTAAAAAATGGCGTCTGTAAATTGTTCTCCTGTTTCAGCCTTCAATGTAGTGTCCAAATTTTCTGGTTCTGAGGTATATGGAAATTTTAAATTCATCCAATCATTTTGTTGGGTAGTTTCCGTATTACAATAACAGGGGCCGGCTTCCACGACTCCTGCATATGCCAGAACACAAAAACACCACAAAGCACTCAACGCCAACGTTTGTCCCATTTGCGAGTTGCCTTTCGTGGCGCTGAATCGTCTACTGTATGGTATATTTATATATATTTGAAAAAGTCGGTTTATTTGACAATGTCATGCGATGTCATGTGGTCTTGATTTGAATGACATTTGAGCCCTGGAAAGTAATTTCCTTGGCATTCCAACACCGCACTGAAAATATAGAAAAAAAATACACACAAACAAGATCGCATGTTTTTGTGACCCGACAGCATGAAACTCGACACAACACTTCACATTATCGTGGCGTGCTTGCTCGGTGCTGGAATTTACGGCGAGGTCTTGACGAAGGAATACATCCAAAACACATCCAAGGATAAGAATCTGTTTCTGTACTTTCACGATTCCCCATGCCCAGCATGCGAGGTGCAGTCTTCCCCCCTACACCCACTCAAGCTTCGCATGTGCCACAGACGCGTCAACATGCATATCTAATACTGGTTGGTGATAATTTTTCAGGGCGTGAATCAAACATGGAGTACTCTCATGAAAAATTTGGCCAACTCTTCTACCGTTTTTGCCTCGGAATGCCGATGCAGCACAGAATGCCGTGATCTCTGTGACCAATTCAGAATTTCAGAATACCCCACCGTCCTTTTCGGGGAAATGGAGTATATGCAAAAGTATCTGGGGGCACTCCATTTGGAAAACCTTGAATATCACGCCAAACAGTATCTCAACGTGTTATGTTCCAAGACCAGAAACCATACATGTACAGAAGATCAGATGGCAGACCTGCACTTGATCAAAAACATGTCATTTAACGACAAAATGGAGACAATGAAAAATAGCATGAAGAAAATGCAAGAGGTCGAGAAAAAATTCAAAAAGCGTTCCGAGTACATCCAGAAGAAATACGAAGAAATCGTACAGGACAGGAAAAAAGAGGAAGAAGAGATTACCAAGTGGCAAACGCGGGCTATTAAGCGGGACGTTCTTGAAGTTGCTAATTTTTCGTTTGATATGTTTTACTAAATGATTACGCCCTCGTGCTTGATTGTGGCTGGATCAAAGGCTTGCGCCGGCTCTTTCTCCAGCTTCTCCCATTGGTTTTACCAATAAACACCTGATCTATCTATACAAAATGACTACGAGGTTTTATCGCCGTTAAGTGTTTTCTGAGAATTTCAATGTGATTTGGAAACGGAATACCTACCTGTTCAAAGGGGATTTCTCAATAAAACAGAGTCTATCAAATGTGATTATTTTTATGCTATTGCCCTACAAATTCTTACACGAAAAAACATTGTTATCCAACGTACTACGCTGACAAGCGGTAGCGCAGGCCAATCTTGAGGTTCAGCGTGTGCGGGCGCTGCAAGAGCACGTTGGCATACAGCGACTTGAGCTCGTTGAGGTCGTCGACGCTATCCACGCCGTCAAACTCCATGCCGACGAAGCACTCTGGGCAGAGGTCGGTCCACTTGGTGTTGTCGACCTTGGAGAACGTGACGGTGAGTTGCGACATGTCAAAGGTGCGACTCGACTTGTTGAGGATGTTGGTCTTGATCCAGCGCGAGGCCGCGTCAAAGGCGGACCGCTGGACATGCTTCCTGTTTTATAGGTAAAAACCGTTAGTTTGGACATAGGGACCTTACGAAACAGACTGTACTGGCTCAGTTTAAGGTATGAGGCCTAGCATTACCGCGGCAACGCCACAAGTTTACGCAAAGTGCGTCTTACCAATTAGGCGTGGAGCTGGCGGTGAAAATGGCGGAGGTGACGCCAAAAACCTCGGGCCGCCGTTCGAGCATCTGCAGAGCCGGGTGCTCATTGTGCACGAGCATGACCTCGCTCTCTGGGACAATCATGGCCATCAACGTGTCCAGGTTTTCCATGTTCCACTTGGCGTACTCGGCCTGCCATGTCAGGTGCAAGTTTTCATCACCCCGCGATTCAAAAATGGACATCGGCGTGCGCATTTTGCTTTTTGCGGGAATAATAAAGTTGAAGGCGTCCCCGCTCGCGGTAAACTCCTGACACGGAAAGCCATTGACGCGAATCCCGATGGCAAAAGGAAATTGATTCTCAGTGCCCGGGTCGATGCACATGGACTGCAAGTGCACGCGCCGGAGCACGCTGTTGACGTCGCCGATGCTGTTGTCGGCCTTGGTGAGGTGCTCCGGCAGGATAATGCTGCGCATGGCCATCTCGTTCATGGTGAACTTGCGCGCCTGGATGCCCTGCATCTCGAGCCATGTGAGGGACGCGGTTTTGGTCAGAAACAGGCTGCGGTGATAGTCCTCACTGTCAGTACCCTCGCCTGGCAACGCAGCCATATCCGCGCACGCCGACCCCGGGTCACTATATAGCCTTGCGAATCACGCGGTAGAAATCACCGCGCCCCCGGGTGGATTTTGACGGACGTGCTGAACCGGACGATCCATGCGGGCACCGTGAATTTATGCAAGCAATGGTCTCGTGAAGCGCGCTGCTGGTGGATTTGACGCACGTGCCGAACAGGAATATATATGCGAGTGTCGTGAATTTGTGCACGGAATGGGCTTGTGGGGCACGCCGCGCAAGTCGCATGCAGCCCGCCTCAGCGAAATCATTCACTGGAAATTTATTGCAAAAGTTCATCGGGGTATGAAGGTGCGCACGGTGGGGGACAACCAAGTGCTGCTGGAGGACACGGACGAATGGTTGCACAAGGACTCGCAAATGCTGCATATTATGTATCCCGAGGCAGTTTTGTTTGACGTTTATTCATGTACGTCCTACGAGACTTCCATCAGCGGCCTGTGCATTGCCATTACTATTCTACCATATTCACGGCTGTGGACGGTGCTGGGCTGGCTGCACGCCATTTTTCTGTCCATGATTGGAATTCTCTGGCTATTTGTAATGTACCAAACACACCCAATGCACCCCTTTGCGCAAATGTCCGCATAGGTTTCGCGCAAGTGACGACCGAGGAAACTAAAGCAGCCTACGCCACGCCGCGGGGCATCGCCATGTGACTAACCAACGCAGGCGCGCTTTGCGCGTTCGCATGTGAGAGCTCTGTCCTTTTGTCTCTCTGCAGCTGTGTTTTCCACATCAAAAACTCAGAAGACACTTCACCCTCATTGACATCCTGCACCGGCTCCTCGTTTAACTCACTGATTTGCATGTCGAGTGAGTCCAAAAGGTTCTTTTCCTGCTCAATTGTATTTGAAATCTGCTCGAAGCCATTCAGGAGACTCTCTGAGGTCACGTCATCATGTGCCACCTCCCTTGCCATGCGGTGCGTGTCTACCGTGTAATTCAGCACCTGCTTGATTTTTTCAATGTTTTCCTGACTTTCGATGGAGCTGACGGTGGCCATGAGCGTGCGAGAACTCTTGTCCAGTGCTCGCTTTTGTATTCTTACTTCGCGTATGCGCTGAAAATAAATTTTCAATTCCACGTCAGAAGCCCCCGTCGCCATCACCTGGCGCGCTTCTTCTTGATACTTTTCCATTTGCAGGTCCAGTTCGCCCATTTTCATGAGAATTTCAAACATGCTCTCCCCCAAATGGCACATGGTCTGCAAACGATTAATGTTGGAAAAGTTTTTGGACGCGTACCGGCTGCCCACCACCCACGAGGACCGGGTCCACATGTTTACCGAGACGGTATCGACGCAGTCCGTAAACGAGCGACTCACGGAGGAAAACCATGACATGGACCGACCCCCAACCGTGCCTCCCGCCAATTTATAGCCTCACTCGCCCATCGCTTTCAATGCACGCGGCATTCAAGTTCAATAAGGACCGGTAGTATATATTCAAACAGCACGCCAAAAATGGCCGGTTCCATGTACATTAACCGTGCGATTCCACTCCGAATCGCCAACACAAAAATGGTGCCCGACCGCATTGAGGGCGAGGATCGGCGGTTGACACGAGCTGGCAATGTCATGACGTACAATATTATGACGGAGAACAGCGTCAGCATTCAAGAGCTCAGTGACATGGGCGTGTGCATTATGCAAGTCTTGATGCTATGGGGGGAAGCACCAGGGGCACAAAACTTGAATTTTCACGGACTGCAGCTGAGCGGGCTGGTCATCTTGACGAAGGCCATTCGAAACGAAGTCATTGGTGCGCGATTCCCGCAGCTGTCTTGGTTTTCAATGGGGCTGGGTGTCAAAGAATTACTGCATTTAAAACCAAAATTTGACGTGCTCAAGACGTTTCGCGTCACGGCGGAGCAACTTATTGCCAATAACGCCCATGATCAAGGGTCCAACTGGCAATTAATATTTGGGTGGAACGAACAGCAATGGAGCGAGCTGGGATTTGACCGGGAAAGTCTCGCGAGACACGTTGCAGCCGACAAAACCGCCTCAAACGATATGAAGAAACGGCGTCTGCAGTGGGGACCGCCACAACTGGCGTATTTTTGAGTTTGGGAGTAACTGCAAAAAGCAATCCAGTTAGAATTGCCTAGAGAACAAGACGTGATTTTGCCATGCTCCGGCGTCAAGACTATATACACAGTGAGAATGCGTTTGCGGGTGTCGCATGACGGAAAATGCAGATGAAATTGTGCAGCTGACCTATGCAGACATCAAATCAATGTACAATGACGTGGTCGTGGAGTTTAACGAGCTTCAAACGGAAAATGAAAATTTAGAACACATTGTCACCAAAGCGTATGCGTTAGTGAAAGACATAAGAAACAAAGCGCAACGCGTCAGCACAGAGTACACACTCTCGGTAGAATCCAGTGCGCACTTGAAGTACGTTGACAGCGTATGCAGTGAGTTTATCTGGGGACATGATCTGCAAGAGGACCACGAAAACGAAGAGCAGACATACAAGTTTTTATTTGCAAAAAACAGGCAAGATTTTGAAGACTTACACGGCAAGACCAGAGTCGCGGTGCAAGAGTTGGAGCACACCCGTCACCAAAAAACAGAAATCGATCGGGAGATCCACAGTCTACAAGAAACGCAGGCTCGGTTGACCCGCAAAATTATGGAAGAAAACAAGGCACTGGCAAAACTAGAAATGAAGCGCCAGGAAACCGAGACTCAGCTGAATCGGGCCAGGGACCACAAACAACAATTAGAGGCAGACGCGCAGAGCATCGCCTCAATCATCGAAACAAAGACGGAGCACTTTCACGAGCTGCAATCCACAATCAAATTAGAAATGTGCAAATTTCTCCAGTACAAAACAGAAAACCAAAAACGTGACGAAATGCACTCTAATGTGACCATGCTCGAAAAGAAGAGCGAGAGAAAGATACCCGCGGTGCCTGTGGATGCTTTGGGACGCATCTGCATCGAAGACGGCCTGAGCCGCATGATGCGCAGAGGACAACATCAGGAACCCTTGGATGATCTTCAAGTGAGTGACCAGGACTTGCGCGGTGTGTTTTCTACCCTCACACACATTGAAGAAGTCATGTCAGAGACAGAGGGTCGGTTGCAGGCTATTTTTGATCAGTGTGACATGAATGTGTAAACCAAACTAAACTTAAAAAAAAATACACAATAAAAAATAGACTCCACATGGCTCAGTGAAGTTTTGTTTTTCAAAGCAATACCACCATGACCACCTTGGAAGTGACATCACATGTATTGAACATCAAAAAAATGACACAGACCCGTCAAAAGCAAATATGCTCCTTTGTTCGTTCAAACATGCACATTGAGTTTGGAGACGCTCAATTATCAGCGTTGGACTGGTGCGTGTGCATTACGACGCACACGAGTGATGGCGAAGACAATATGCACATCATCGGTATTCTGTTTCTGAAGCTGGAACGCGACGAATATACCAGGAGAGAGTTTCAGATGTTTCTAGTCTATGTGCGTCGGGGTTATCGTCGAATGCGTGTGGGAACTGAGTTGCTAAACACGGCCAATACACTTTTACGCCGAAGCGATATGGTTCGGGTCAATGTTGCCGACGTTGATTTTGAGTGCAACGCCGTCAACTTTTTCTACCATAATGGGTATTCCAGAAGATTCAACTCAGCTGACGGTAGATATTTGTACTTTTCTCGCGAAGAGCAGTGGTTCAGCAGCTACCAGCCGCTTTTGTTTTTCTTTATTGTTGCCGTTTGTTGCCACGTGCAGCACATGTTTGTAACATCGAATGTGTTGCTATGATTTTTTATTTGACCCAAGTTATAATACCATGTTTTCTGATCATGTATGTATGATTAACCCAAAACTGCAATTTCCAAATCGAATAAAAACTTACAAACAATCGAGGATGACTTCTACAAAAATCGGTAGAATGCCAAATTCAAGTGTCCAAAATGGTCTAGCAACCGCAGCGTTTCGTCATGTCGTAAGTGAATGATCAAATGTATCTCTTTGTTACCATAGTCTGTCGCATGAATCTCCATTTTTCGGGTCTTGCATAGTATTTTAAATGTTCCTTTCCGTGTCGCAAATTGACTCAACTCTTGACCCGACACTTCACATATTTTCACAACAAACCACTTGTCACCGTAGTACTTGGCTGAAACGTTTGTGCGTACAAAATTTGTCTCGTCAAATCCAAGAAACATGCCACGCAATTAGCATGGTGGTGTGGTCATCCAGTTCAAGTTTCACTTTATGAATGGTGTTTAAAAAAATTAAAAAAAACTTTTTTATTGACCATAGACGTGACTCAGCCTGGTCTCAAGTTTGGCCTCACATAACTCGAAAAAAAACTTAAAAAAAAAATTTTTATCAACCACGGACGGGAGTGAGCCAGGTTCCAAGTTTGGCCTCAAATAGACCTGCCCAGATTCGCCGCGCGTTAACTGTGGACGAAGCCAAAGACGATGACCATGATGTTGGTCGTGTCTGTCTGGAGAACTATAATGTATCACAATTGAATCCCGATTGCACACATGATGATTGTGTTTAGGAAACGAGAAGGCCGCACGTCTTACACATTTTGAGTCTCGGCACATTTGCAAAGCCAAGCAGTGTCATCAGAGACTTGTTCTCTCGCACCCGGCCAGGCACAGCAACCAGTGCTGGAATGGATTGTGCTTGTGTAAATACGGCTACGTTGTCGTCATATTCATTGGCGGCTTCCCCGTACCCAATCAAGCCAGGCTGGTGCTTACCACAGAAAAATAAAAAT
>MDSW01153895.1_pt1 | contig 11527 bp, 6 predicted proteins | sample 811171 | NCBI WGS metagenome assembly MDSW01 (sample SAMN05326641, study PRJNA326480) | marine metagenome | isolation source: seawater | place: Atlantic Ocean: North West | collected 2012
GCTCGCGCAGAGGCGCGCGGACGAGCGGCGCGAGCTCGCGGCGGCGCGCCGCGCCGCGAGCGACGCGGAGATGCTCGCGCTCGAGCGCGTCGCCGAGCGCGAGCGCCGACGCGCGCGCGAGAAGGACCCCGAGCGGTACCGCGCCGACCGAGCGAGGCGCGCCGCGGCGAACGAGCGCCCCCACCGCGACGAGCTCGACGCGCCCCTCCGCGACGACGCGCCCCCGGTAGGCCGGTTCGACCACCTCCTCGCCGAATGCGCCGCCGAGGCGGACCGGCGGGCCCCGACGCCGGAGCGCGCCGCGTCAGACCCGCGCTTCTTCCGCGGCGGCCACCTCGCGCCGTTCTTCGAGCGCGACGCGCCCGCCGCGGACCCCCGAACGAACTTCGACGTCGCCGAGTTCGATCGCGTCGGCGACGACGCGCCGCGTTCGGAGCGTCGCCGGGAGGCCGCGTTCGTCGGCGCGCCTCTCGAATCCGCCGCCGCGAGGAGACGTCGCGGAGACGCGTCTCGAGCGGCGCGACGCGACGGCGATGGCGACGGCGATGGCGACGGCGATGGCGACGGCGATCGCTCCCCCTCCCCCTTTCCCTCGGACCACCCGTCGCCGCCTTCGCCCCCTCGCCCCCCGCCTCCCTCCCGCCTCCCCCTCGCCGCGGCTCTGTGTTCGTTCGCGGGGGAGGAGGGCCGCACCGCGTCCTTGGGCGCGCCGGGCGCCGAGCGCGGCGGCTTGCGCGGGCGGTACGAGCAGGTCAAGGTGTTCCGCGACGGCGACTCTCTGTTCCACTGCGCGAGGCTCGCGGAGATCGCGTGCCAGGCGAGAAGCGGGTCGGCGCCTCATCACTCCGCGGACGCCGTCGCCGCGGTGCTTCGGCGCGGGATCCGGAGCCTGGGCCAGGCGCAGGCCTCCGCGACGGCTCGGGGTCTTCGCGAGGGCGCGGCGCGTCGCGTCGCGCGCGTCGCGGAGGACGCGGAGGCGTTCCGCGACGCCGACGCGGGCGGCGCGTCGGACCCGAGCGCGTTCGGAGGGCTATCGAACGACCTCGGCGTCCGCGACGTGGACGAGTGCATCGCGATCGCGCTCAGGGGCGCGGAGGCGCTGAACGCGCGGCCGGACGCGTGCCCGCCGAGGGGCGCGCCGCTGGATAACTGGCGGAGGGCGATGAACGACGTCGGCGACGCGACGGAACATTCGGAGGGGCGGATCGCGTCAGAGAGCGGAGACTACGGCGGGGAGACTTCGGGCGCGTCGTCCGGGTTCGCGCCCCGGCGCAGGGCGGCGTACTGCGCGTCGGTGGCGAACCCGCGCGTGCCGTCGACGTACCTCGAGGTGGCGGCGCTCGCCGCGCACATGAAGCGCCCGATCACGATCATAAGGGGGCCGACGAGCGCGAGCGCGGGGGGAGCTTCCGCGGGAGGCGAAGGAGACGGCGAAACGCGCTCGGAAAAAAATGGAAAAAAATGGCGCGCGAGAACCGAGACGGTGGGGGCGTCGCACGCGGCACGGGGGAGGGAGGGGTTCGTCCTGTTCTGGGAACTCGCGGAGGGCGTCCCGAACGGACTCCCCGCGGGAGATTTCGTCCTCCTCGTCGAGCGCGACGAGGATCGTGGAATCCCGGGCGTTCGCGGAGACGCCGTCGCTCGACGCGCGTCGCCGAGAAGACGATCGAACCCGGACGTCGCCGGAACAAACGCCGCGCGCCGTTCTGCGGCGCCGTCTCCGTCGCGCGCGTCCGCGCGGGAGGAGCGCGACGACGACGAGGGCATCCGCGGCGTCTTCGCGGCGTCCAGGGCGCGCCGAATCCGAGGCGGCCGAAGCGGCGGCGTGAGCGGCGGCGCTTCGAGCCCCCTTTCCCCGTTTTCGGAGCCCCCTTCGGCGCTCACCCCCGAGAGCGCTCGTCGGGGGGGCGCGTCGACGGAGCCCCGCGGCGGCGGCGGCGGCGGCGGGGTGTTCGCGGCGGACCCGCGCACGGGCGAGACCGCGCTGCACCGCGCGGCGGCGTCCGGGTCGGTGACGCTCGTCCGCGCGATCCTCCGCCGCGCGGAGGTCACCGGGGCGGACGCGGACCCCGCGGGTTACGCGGAGGCGGGCGCGAGCCTCGGGCGTTCTTCTTTTTCGTCCGAAGGGGGTTTAGGCGTCGCGAATACTACCGCCCTGGCGCTTCTGACCCGCCGCGACGCGCACGGCGCGACGGCGCTCGACCGCGCGGAGGCCGCCGGCCGCGTCAAGACGGCGCGGCTTCTCCGCCGAGAGCTCTCCAAACGCGGCGCCGCCGCCGGTGGGTCGACCCGCGCCGGGTACGGGGACTCCGCCGGGTACGCCTCCTCCTCCTCCTCGGCGGCGTTGTCTTCGGACGCGTCCGACGTCTCCGGAAACGAGTCTTCGTCCGACGACTTCGGCGGCGGCTACGGGTCGTCCGGCGCGTCTTCGGCGCGCGCGTCCTCTTCGCGGTCTTCTCGGCGTTTCACGCGCTCGTACGACTCCGACGCGAGCTCGGCGGGGTTCTGGTCGGACGCGACGCCGAGGTCGAGCGTCGCGGGGAGCGACGCGGACGCCGGGAGCCTATGGAACAGCGCGTCCGAGAGCGAGGGGACCGCGGGGTCGGAGAGCGAGCGCGAGGAGAGCGACGGCGGGGGCGGCGGGGTCGATGCCCGACGAGCGCCGTTCCCGGGGGGGGTCCGATCGGACGCGATCCGGAGCCGGAGGGTGGTCTCGCTCGCGAACGGAGACGCCGTCGAGGGGGGCGGCCGCGGGCGAGGCAAACCGTCGTTCCTGGAGTGATCCTTGAGCCAAAGCGATCCGAGGCGTGTGTAAAACCGTCGTTCCTATCGTCCGTCGTTCGAGACGGACCGTCGTTCGGGACCGTCTGTATGAATACTACTTCCACGTCTCCTCTCCTCTCTCCTCTCCTCTCTCCTCTCCTCTCGCCTGTCTTCTGCATGAACACTTCCACTTCTCCTCTCCTCTCCTCTCCTCTCACCCTCTCCTTCACGATTTTTTCTTCATTGGGAAGGGCTTGATGACGTCCTTCTCGAACGCCACCTCGAGCGCGGCGCCGGCGAGCGCGAAGGTGAGCACCGCCTCCCCCGCCAACAGCGCCGCCTCCGCCCAGCTCGCGACCGCGCCCGCGTCGCTCCCGTGCAGGTACACGTCCGCCGCGCCCAACCCGCGCGCTAACCCGAACGCGCCGACGACGCCGCCCTTGAGCTGCCGGTTGCCGAGATCGTCCCTCAGCGCGTACCTGTACGTGACGCCGAAGACGAGGCAGGAGACGAAGACGCCGCCGACGGATTCTAAAGCGACGAGCGACGACGCGCCGGATTGGCTGAGGAGTAAGGGCGCGGTGAGCAGAGTTCCCGCGACGGCGGAGACCAGGGCCGCCTTGGCGCTCTGTAAGCGCTCGGCGTCCTCGTCGACGTCGTCGGGGACCGTGGACCCCCACTTGGCGGCGGCAGCGGCGGCGGAGAGGGAATCGGGATCTCCGGCGGCGGCGGCGGCGCCCGTCTCGGCGAGGATCTCGGCGCGCGCGCGCGCCGCGTCGGCGAGCTCCGCCTCGGCGGCGACGAGCGCGGCGGATTTCGCCTCGAGGTCCGCGAGGGCGGCGGCTCGTGACGCCTCCAGGGCGCTCGAGCGCGCCGCGCGCTGGGTGCCCATCTCGCGCGCGATCTCGGAGGCCTCCGAGTCGCGCTCGGCGTCCACGCGGAGGCTCGCCGCGGCTTTCGCCGCGGAGGCCATCTCGCGCTCGCGCCGCGCGACGTCGGGGTCGCCGGTGATCATCTCGCGGAGCGCGTCCACGTCCACCATGCTCGCCACCTCGGCGTCGATGGAGGACGCCGCGTCGGAGGAGGCGGCGTCGGAGGCGTCGGAGCTCGCGCGGGGGGGCGAGGCGGTGGGACCCGTCGAACCGCGGGAGAGGTCATCCGAAAGGACGACGCGCGAGGTGGAGGACCCGCGCGGCGCGACGAGACGCGACGAGAACCGTGCCGAAGCGCGCGAACGGAAGCGCGCCGCGGAACCGCGGTCGGCGGCGGGAGGGGGAGTCGACGCGCGGGTGAGGAGCATGGCGGGTGCGCGAGCGGGGCGCGTGGAGCCCGAGCCCCGCGCGGAGGGTTGTGCGAGATATCCGCTCATCATTACGGAGCAGCGCGCGAAGTTAGAGTCGGCGGTCGGTGTCGGTCTGAGCTGATGATTGATGCGCGTTTTTGAGGGACACCCGCGTGTGCGAACTCAGCGCACGCTTGCGCGCCATCCGTTCGCGAACGAGCTCGCGTCGCCGAGGCCGGCGCGTCCCTCTTTCCGGCGCGCTTCCGCACGCGACCAACTCGGCGAAGCAAGATGTGCGTCCGCGCCCTCCCCTCGCGACGCGTCCGCGCTCGTCGCCGTCGCGCGCGTTCCCTCGCTCGCGCGCGCCGTCTCGCGCCGTTCTTCGGCATCGCGCGCAAACCCTAAGCGATCCCTGACCGATCCCGTCCCCGCTCCGCTCCGTCGACAGGCCCCGCGGTCCCAAGAAGCACCTCAAGCGGCTCAATGCCCCGAGCCACTGGATGCTCGACAAGCTCGGGGGCGTGTTCGCCCCCAAGCCGAGCCCCGGCCCGCACAAGACGCGCGAGTGCCTCCCCCTGTGCCTCATCCTCCGCAACCGCCTCAAGTACGCGCTCACGTACAAGGAGGTGACCACCATTTTGATGCAGAGGCTCGTCAAGGTCGACGGCAAGACGCGCCGCGACAAGTGCTACCCCACCGGCTTCATGGACGTCGTGTCCATCGACAAGACCGACGAGCACTTCCGCATCATCTACGACGCGAAGGGTCGCTTCGTCGTGCACCGCATCACCGCGCTCGAGGCGCAGGTACGGCCGAACGCCCACGCGCATCTTCCGGGTTTTTTTTTGGAGGGCGCGAGTGCGAGCTCGTTCGCTCTGGAGGCGGCGGGGCGCGAGCGAGACGCGCGCGGGGGAACGCGCGCGAACGAACCCCCCGAGCGCGCGATCGCGCGCCCCACCCCCTCCGCCTCCGCCGTGGCGCGGCGACGTCCCCAGGACGAGCGCGAGCGGAGCGCAGCGGCGCGCCCCCCTTGCCCCCCCCCCCACCGCCCCTCGCTTGAACCCTAGGAGCGGCCTCAGCACCTCGAGACGCCTCGGTGAAACATGTTGGCGGGCGAAAAATCGTCTCGACCCGAGATCGCCTTCTCACGCCCTCCTTCGCCCCCCTTCTCTTCCCCCCCGCCCTCTCCCGTCACCGCAGTACAAGCTGTGCAAGGTCATTAAGAAGCGCCTCGGCGACAAGGGCGTGCCGTGCGTGAACCTCCACGACGGGCGCACGATTCGCTACCCCGACCCCAAGATCAAGGAGTCGGACACGGTGATGGTGGACATTGCCTCCAACAAGATCACGGACACCATCTCGTACGACGCCGGCGCGCTTGTGATGATCACCGGCGGCCGCAACGCCGGGCGCGTGGGCGTGATCCAGAGGCGCGAGAAGCACAAGGGCTCCTTCGAGATTGTCCACGTCAAGGACGCCGGCGGGCACGAGTTCGCCACCCGCGCGGTGAATGTCTTTGCCGTCGGGTCCGGGAACAAGCCCATGGTGTCCCTCCCCCGCGGCAAGGGCCTCAGGCTCAGCATCGTCGAGGAGATGGAGCAGAGGCAGGCGGCGTGAAGCGAGAGAGTACTCACCACTTGGTGAACGATGAGAGGGGGTTTTTTTTTGTGATCACGAAACGTCAGAGCGTGATGATCCGACGCGAACGAGATTTCGCTCCGACGCGCTCCCCCCTCTTCCTGCGTCGTCGAGACGCGCGCCTCGTCAAAGCCGCCGCTTGGAATTTTTCGCTCCTCGCTTTTCATTCACCACCCACCCTCTCCTATTCCTCCCGCGCTTTTTGTCGCGCCGGCGGAAGCGTTCCCTCTCTCTCCCCCTCCCTCTCTATCGATTTTCGGCAGATTTTCGGTCGTCGTCTCTCTCGTTCCCTTCTTCCCCTCGGAGGCGCGTCTCCCTCTCGTCATGCAGGGTTTTTTTTTTCGAAGAGAAGAGATGAGCGTTCGTTCTTGCTCGTCGTCACAGGAAGGCGTCCTGGTCGACGTTGGACTTGTCCTGCGTCTTCCCCAGGAACGCCTCGCACTCCGCGACGATCGGGTCGTTCCCGCAGCTCATCGCGTAGCTCAGCGCCTTCGTCACCGCCTCCCTCGCCTTCTCGACCTCCCCCTTACTCTCGTAACACCGCCCCCGGAACGCGAAGGTGCTCGACAAAATCTGCGCCTCGTGCTCGTTCCCCGCCCCGACCAGCGCCTCCGCCTCGTCCAAATCGTGCATGGCCTGGTCGTGCTTCCCCGACTCCATCAGGACCAGCGCGATGCGGTTGTACGTCGCGGCGACGAACTCAGCCTGGCCCAAAACCTCGAACCGCTCCACCGCCTTGCGCATGTGCCGCACCGCGTCCTTGGCGTGCCCCATGCTTCGCTCCACCTCGCCGAGCGCGGCGTGCAGATCCCCCATGCGCCCGTTGAGATCCGCGCGCATGAACTCCGGCATCCCCGCGCGCCCGTCGTGCGGCTTGCACAGCGCGAGGCCCTTCTCGAGCGCCGCCTTGGCGCTCTCGGGGTCGTTCTTGGCCATGTACGCGTCCGAGATGACGCGCATGGCGAGGCCGTGGATCGTCGGCGGGGCCACAACCTTGGCGCACAGCTGGTCCGTGCTCTGCATCATCTTGATCGCCTTGTCCGCGTCGCCGTCGTCGAGCGCGACGCGAGCGTTCTCGACGGAACGCATCACCAGCGCGGGGACCTGGAGGAGCGTGGGGGCGTGGGGCGGGGGGGCGGGGTGAATAAACGGGCGTGCGTTCGGTCGCGTGAGAGGAGGGGGGCCGCTCGGTCGTCTCGGAAAGCGACGCGAAAAGGCTCGAAAGTGGATAGGATAGGTTGGTCGCGCGGCGCGCGCGCGCGCGCGCGCGCTCGGCGGCGGCGCGCGATCGCGCGCCGGGGCCGGGGCCGGGCGCGCACCTGGTTGGGGTTGAGCCCGTTCGCGTTCGCGAGCGTCGCCATGTCGCGCGAGCGGTGCGCCGAGGAACCGGGGCGTGTCTCGCCCGAACCGAGCGCCGAGCGGGGTGCGACGCGCCGCGAGCGTCGAGGGAGGAGGGAGAGGGTTTGTCCGCGCGATGCGCCGCGAGACGCGCGAGGGCGCGAGCGAACGACCGGGCGGTCGCGCGCGGGGCGGGGGGCGCGGGGGGGGGAGTGCGCCGGCCGTGCGACCGCGCGAGCGAAGACCGTGCCGCCGCGAGCCCGGAGGGACGCGCGAGGGGGGAAGTGCGCGCGGGGAGGGAGGAGGAGCGAAGCGAACCCCAAGTGGGCAACCGCCGAGGCGGACGAGCGGCGGTCCGGTTCGCGCCGGGGGAGGAGAACGTTTGTCCGGAGAGTTCGTTTCCCGGTTACCAAAATCCCACCAGACGAGCCTAAATGACCGCCAAATTAACGGCCGACAACATGGCTCGACAGTGCGACGAGCAACCACGAGAATTAAGCCGGATGACCTCCTTTGGTCCATGCGCCATCAGGTGCTCTCTGTAGACATGCATACATACAGGAGCTCTGTCCGCTCAAAACGCTCTCCGTTCCACAAACGCTCCCGCTCGCGGCTCTCGACGGCTACGCCCGTATCCCTCCCCCTCCGCCGCGCTCGCCCCCCCACCCCTCGCGATCCCTCGCCGCCGCCTCCGCGAGCGCCGCGGTCCGCTCGACGTGCCGCGCCCTCGCCCGCGCCGCCAACGCGCGCTCCGCGCGAAGAAGCGACGCGAGACGATCGTCGTCTCCTCCCCCGCGCCTCCGCCGCTCCAAATCCTCCTCCTCCTCGACGCGCGTCGCGCCGAAGCGCGCCAGGGAGGCGTCGCCGCCGCCGGCGACGGCGAACGCCGCGAGGCCGGCGGCGGGGGGCGCCGCTTCGGGGCCCCGGGTGATGGCGATGAGCCCCGAATCCGTCGCCGCGGCGGACCATCGCGCGTCGAACGCGCGCGCGCGTCGCGCAAACGCCGCCGTCGCCGACGGGGACGATGACGCGTCGCCGCGAGGGGGACGATGACGCTCGTCGGAACGCGAACGCGCGCGCGTCGCGAGGACGTCCACGCGCGTCTCCCGGAGTCGTCCGACGCCGCGGCCCACTCCGCCGTGCGGATGCGGGGAGGAGGGGGAGGAGGGGGAGGCGGGGGGCGGGGCGTCTTCGGCGGGCGCCGCCTCGCGCGCGACGCGACGCACGGCGCCGTCGCCCAGGGCGCGCTCGACGGACGCGCCTCGGCGCTCGGCGTCGCGCCACGAGCGGCGCGTCTCGCTCACGAGCGGGCGGTTCGGGCGGAGGACGCTCGCGGTGGTCAGCGTGCGCTCGCGAACCCCCCCTGAGCTCGCGACGTCGAGGCGGTACGCGGAGACGGAGTACCGCGCGGCCCCGGGGGGCGGCGGTGGCGAGGGGGATTGGGCGTGATGGAGGGGCGCGCCCCGAGACGGCGTCGCGGGGGGGCGAGGCATCGCCGCGCGCATCTCCGAGTCCATCCGTCGGAACGCGGCGAGGGTGTCGTCCGCGAGCGACGCGGGGGAGCGCGGAGCCATCTCGAGGGAGGCGACCGCGCCGCGCGCCGCGCGGCTCGGAGTGCCCCGACGCGCGCGGAAGCGCGCGAAAGACACGAGGCTAACAAGGCCGAAATCGCGCGCGCCGCGACGACAGTCGCCACCCGTGAGTCTTGAGTTCGAGCCGCGCAGTATGAATATCAACTCACGTCGAACTCGCGCCTCGTCCTTGCTGCTCTTCGGATCTCGACGTCCGGGGTCGTTGGGCGTCACTCGCGCGCGCGCGCCCGCCCCGCGTCGGGGCCCCGCTCGGGTCTCGGCGCGCGTCTCGGCGCGCGGTGCGTCTTCGGCATGCCGCGGTCCCCCCCCCGCGCGCCCCCCGCCCGCGGCGCCCCCGCCGCGCGCGCCCCGCCCCCTCGTCTCCCCGATCGCGAGGGAGGGGCCCCCCTCTCCGCGCGCGCGTCCCCGAGCGCGCTCGCGGGAATGCCCCCCGCGCTCGAGGCGCGGTGCGCCGCGCAGGCCCGCCGCCTCCTCCGCGTCGTCGCCCTGGACGTCCTCGGCGCCTCCGCCTCGTGCGCCATCACCGCCCTCGCCCTGCTCCGCGTCTTCTACGAGCGCCACGCGTACGCGCACGCCTCGCCCGAGCGCGTCGTCCCCGCGTGCATCTTCCTCGCGAGCAAGCTCGAGGAGGAACCGAGGCGAGTCAGCGACGTCGTCAACGCCACGCACAGGGCGCTGTACCCCAAACCCGAGGACCCCGTCGTCGTCACCCGCGCCAGGCTCAGGATCGACGTCGCTGAGCGCGACGTGGAGGCCATCGCCGCCGCCGAGACGCTCCTCGAGCGGTCCCGAGAGCGAAGGAGAACCGACGGCGGCGGCGGCGAAGACGACGACGACGACGCGGGAACGCGACCGAACCCACAAAAAAAGTTTGACTACGCCGCGCTCGTCGGCGCGGGCGCGCCGCCGTCCCCGCCGCGCGGTGACTGTGACGAAAGCGACGCGCGCGTTTCCGTCGCGGCGCGCGCGGAGCCCGAGCCCGTCGCGACGCCGGAGGAGGACCGGAGAGAACCGCCGCCGAAGCGGGCGAAGAGCGTAAAAGGCGGAGAGGAGAGATCCTCAGACGCCGACCCGAGATCTTCAGACGCCGACGAGGGTTCCGCCGCCGGCGGCGAAAGAGAGGGAGAGAGGGAGAAGGATCCTCTCGCTGTCGTCGCCCCCGAATCGTCGCGCGAATCCGAATCGCGCGCGGGGGAGACGCGCGAGGAGACCGAGAGGCGGCTGTTTCAGGCGTACTTCCAGCGGACGAAACCGGCGGTGCGGAAGGAGTTCCCCGAGTTCGGCGCGCGCAGCGTGTTGCTGAAGATCAAGGCGAGGTGGGCCGCGGCGGAGGAGAACCCCTTCTCGGCGAAGAACGTGACGAACAAAAACCGCCCCGAGGCGGGAAAACGGCCGACGCCGCCGCCGAAGGCGAACGCGCCCGCGCCCGCCGCGCCCGCGCCCGTCGCGTCGTCGGGGCCCCGGAATCTTCTCGAGAGGTCGTCGGGAAAAGGAAACCCCCCCGAAAAAAACACCGGTGGTACCCCCGCGCCGCCGCCGCCGCCGAAACCGCCGCGGCGACCGCGCGTTCTCGAACCTTGGCACGCGCCGCCCGCGCTGAGCGCCCCCGTCGTCGGCGACGCGTACGCGCGCGCCAAGGACCGGGTCCTGCGCCACGAGCAGGAGGCGCTTCGGTGCGTGGAGTACGAGCTCGAGGCGCTTCGCTCGGCGGATCCGCGCCGCGTGTTCTTCAACGTCGCCGGGTGCGTCGGCGCGCCGCCCGAGGTGACGAGGGCGGCGCGGGGAGCCCTGATGCGACACGCGCTCCTCCACGACGATGACGACGGGGGGGGGCGAGGAGAAAAACTTCGCCCCGAGGGAGGCGAACGAAACCGTGGTGACGGGGGGCGTGGAGAACGAAACCCCGAGGGAGGAGAACTACTCCGTAATCATCGCGAAGGAGGAACGCGCCGCCCCGAAGGAGGAACGCGACCGACGGGCCCCCGGTTTTTCCCCGACCCCGGGTCGGTCGCGGCGGCGGCGCTCAGGGTGGGCGCCGCGCTCGCGGGGTTTCGGGTTTGGGGGCGGGAGACCTCGAGGGGGGTGGGCTCGGCGGCGGCGCGGGGTCGGCGGGGCGCGGGGTCTAGGGTTTCGGCGGAGGCGGCTGGGGCTGGGGCGGGGGCGTCGAAGGAGACGCGGTGGGCGAGGGCGGCGGAGGGGGACGACGAGGCCGCCTTCGCAGGGTGGGTCGCGCTCGACGAGGGGGGCGGCCGCGGCTCGGGGGTGCCCGCGTGGTGGGAGGCGCTCGGGTTCGACCACGACGAGACGGAGGCGATCGCGGGGGAGATGCTCGAGAGCCTCCGGAGGGGCGCGGAGGAGGAAGGAGGGGGGAGGGGCTGAACCGAACGCCCGGGCCCGGGGGGAGCGAGCGAGAGATACGAGGGGAGCGAGAGTAAAACGAGGCTCGAGTTCGAACTTTAAATATCTCGAACCTATCATCGAAACTCGTCGCGGTCCTCTCTTTTCCTCGGACCTCGCGCGCGGCTTCCTTCGGTCGCACTCGCGCTCGCCCCCTCCCCCCGCCCACGCGCGCGTCCGCGCCCCACGCCGCGCGATGTCCGCCCGGCGCGCCTCCTTCGCGTTCCTCGGGGTGGCGTTTCTCCTCCTCGCCGCGGCGGTTCTGGTCGCCGCGCGCGAGGCGCCCTCCCCCCGGACTACGCCCCCCTCGGCCGCCGAAGCCCCGCCGGGGGCGGCGGCGGCGACGCGCGCGGACCCCCCCCGCTCGCCGCCCCGCGCGGTGGTCGCGTCGCCGGGGGGAGCCGACGACCGCCGCGGGATCCTCGCGGGCGGCGCGATCGTGGACGTCGTCAACCGCCGCGCCGCCGCGAACGCCAACGCCACCGCCACCGCCACCGCGGGAGGAGGAGGAGGAGGA
>MDSW01167683.1_pt1 | contig 11526 bp, 10 predicted proteins | sample 811171 | NCBI WGS metagenome assembly MDSW01 (sample SAMN05326641, study PRJNA326480) | marine metagenome | isolation source: seawater | place: Atlantic Ocean: North West | collected 2012
AATTGCCTTTAATGCCTCAATTCCATACTCCACAACTTTTCTTGATTTTTTTCCATCAGTTGTAGCAATTAAACCAACTCCACATGCATCATGCTCCATATCAGATTTGTAGTTAAACGTTTTTTCTAAAAGAGTTTTATTTTTTTTGTAATTTTTCATTTTAAGCTGCTTCTACAGATTTTTTCTTATTTACTTTTGACTGTAAATATTTTTCAATTTGTGCTGCTGCGTCTCTTCCATCTCTAATTGCCCAAACTACAAGTGATGCTCCTCTGACAATGTCTCCAGCTGCAAATACTCCATTCAAATTTGTTTGCATTGTCTTAAGATCAATTTTAATTGTCCCCCATTGTGAAATAGCTAACTCTTTTGCATTAAATAACTTTGGCAAATCTTCTGGATCAAAACCTAATGATTTTATTACAAGATCGGCTTTAATTTTATAGTCTGATCCTTCTTCTATAACTGGTCGTCTTCTGCCTGAAGAGTCCGGATCTCCAAGCTTCATTTTATTAACCTCGACACCCTCAACTCTTTTATCATTCCCAAAGAAACTCTTGGGACTAGTTAACCAAACGAATTCTACTCCTTCTTCTATAGCATTGCCTACTTCTCTTGCAGAGCCAGGCATATTTGCTCTATCTCTCCTGTACAAACACTTAACAGATTTTGCTTTTTGTCTTACAGAAGTTCTTACGCAGTCCATTGCCGTATCACCGCCTCCTATAACTACAACATCTTTTCCTTCAGCGTTTAAAGTCCCATCATCAAATAATTTAACTTTATCTCCTAATCCTTTTCTATTTGATGCAGTCAAGAAATCCATCGCAGGAAAAATATTATTTAACTCGTGACCTGGTATATCTATTTCTCTTGCTTTATAAACACCAGTTGCAATTAAAATTGCATCATGTTTATTTTTAAGTTCGTAAAGAGTTTGATCTTTTCCTACTTCAAAATTTTGAACAAATTTTATTCCGCCATCTTTTAAAAGTTTTGTTCTTCTCTCAACTACAAATTTTTCTAATTTAAAATTAGGTATTCCATATATTAAAAGTCCACCTGGCCTATCGTATCTATCGTATATAGTGACCTGATAACCAGATTTTCTTAATTCTTCTGCACAAGCCATTCCTGCAGGTCCTGCGCCAATAATTCCAATCGATTGTTTTAATTCTTTTTTTACTTTAATTGGTTTGACCCAACCCTTTTCCCACGCTGTATCATTAATATATTTTTCTACTGAACCGATTGTGACTGTTCCGTGACCTGATTGTTCTATAACACAATTACCCTCGCATAGTCTGTCTTGAGGACATATTCTTCCACATACCTCTGGCATATTATTTGTACTCTGTGAAATTTCATAAGCATCCTTAAGTCTACCCTCCGCAGTAAGTTTTAACCAATCTGGAATATTATTACTTAATGGACAGTGAATTTGACAAAAAGGAACTCCGCACTGAGAACACCTGCTAGATTGTTCTGCTGCTTTCTCAGTAATAAATTCTTTATAAATTTCGTTAAAGTCACTTTTTCTTTTAGAGGTACTCCTTTTGACAGGCGTTTCCTGTTTAAGATCAACAAATTGTAACATTTTTTTTTTCATTGATACGCAAACTATTCAAAAAAGTAATATTTTCATATAATTATAAGGTCAATATTATTTACTTATATTTTAAAAAATCTACAATTTTGATGATATTTTACGCATAGCTGATATGCATTTTAAATGACATCAAAAAAACAACCTTAAATCCTATTTTAAATTATGTTTGAGATAATACTCTTGTCAATAATCCAGGGATTAACAGAATTTATACCGGTTAGTTCCTCGTCCCATTTGTTTATCATCTCAGAATATATCAATTTTCATAATCAAAGCTTGTCAATCGATGTGAGTCTTCACATTGGTTCATTTATCGCGGTTATAGTTTTTTTTCATAAAGAAATAAAGAATTTCACCAGAAATAAAGGCTTGTTTTTAAAAATATTTGTTTCTTCTATACCGGTGATGTTATTTGGTTTTTTTTTAGTTCAATCAAGTTTAATTGAAAAATTAAGAAATATTGAGCTTATCGGTTGGATGACAATAATTTTTGGTATTCTGCTTTATATTAGTGATAAATTTAAAATAAAGAAAAACTTACAACAAAACTTTAATTATAAGTCAGCTTTATTTATAGGCTTGTTTCAAATACTATCTTTAATACCTGGAGTAAGCAGATCAGGTATAACAATTACTGCTGCAAGGTTTCTCAACTTCAATAGATTTGACTCCTCAAAAATATCATTTTTATTATCAATTCCAACTTTAGGTGCGGTATCAATTTTTGGTTTAACAAACCTTTTATTAATCGAAAATTTTGATTTTACAAAAGCAAATATAATTGCAATTTTACTTTCATTTATTTTTTCTTATCTCACAATCAAATACTTTTTGAAATTTGTTCAAAAATTTAATATGAATTTATTTGTTATTTATAGGTTAATTCTTGGTTCAATACTAATTTATTTATCTTACTTATAAAACTAAGGAAAGAAAAATTAAAATTAAAAGTATAATAAAAAAAAAAAATAATAACGGCTTTTTGTAATGATAAATTTGTTAAAAATCTCATTTTTTTATTTTTAATAAATTTTTTTCAATAAAACAATAGATAAGAGTGAACAAATACTTAGATCTTAGCTCTTTAATTCTAAATTTTGATTTTCCCCTGTCTCTTCCCTTCCAACTTATTGGGATGATCTTATAATTGTAGTTTCTCGAGATTATTTTAAGCGGTATCTCCAAAAAAATATTAAAACTCTCAGAAACCAAAGGCATAATCTCTAACAAAACCTCTTTTTTATAAATTTTAAATGCGTTTGTATAATCGTTATATTTATTCCAAAAAATTAAACTCGTAAATAAATTAAAAATTCTATTTAAAACAAGTTTTTGAAGAGGATAATTTTTAATTTTGGATTCTTTTAAAAATCTCGATCCAAATATTGCATCAAACTGTTCTGAAGATATTAAATTATGATATTTTTTAAGATCTTCTATATCATCAGATTGATCAGCCATCATAATAGAAATATATTTACCTTCAGCATTCTTAATGCCTAATCTTATCGCCCCACCTAAACCTTTAGAATCGTTATTGAGAATTTTAAAGTTCTGTACTTTAGAGGTCAAATTTTTGCCATTGATAAAAGTATCATCATCACTAAAGTCATTAATGATTAATACCTCAAAAGAAATATCTGTTAAATTTCTCGAATAATAATCAAAAAGTGGTTTTAAGTTTTCAGATTCATTTTTAACTGGCACAATAATTGTCAGCATAAGATAGTTTATTTTTAGTTATTATTAAGATATTTATTGGAGAATGAAAATACTTATTACTGGTGGCTGTGGTTTTGTTGGGTCCAATATTGCTGTATTTTTAAAAAAAAAAATTAAAAGCGTAAAAATTGAAAGTTTGGATAATCTAACTAGAAAGGGATCTAGATTAAATAGAGACAGATTAAATAAATTTCAAATTCATAACTATAACTTTGATATAAAAAACTATACAAAATTCAAAAGACTAAAACGATATGATTTTATCATTGATTGCTGTGCTGAGCCTGCAATTGAGAGCTCTTTTAAAGATCCAGATGCAGTACTCTATACTAACTTAATCGGTACATTCAATGTAGTAAAAAAATGTTTAAAAGATAATTCTTGTCTGATTTTTTTATCATCAAGTAGGGTATATTCAATAAAAAATCTGAGAAAACTGGTCAATAAAAAAAAAATTAACACTCCTCTTAAAATTAAAAAAAAAATTCGAGAAAACTTTGAAACATCACTTGAAAGTTCTCTTTATGGCTTTACAAAATTAGCCTCTGAAAAGTTGATTAAAGAAATGTTTTTCACTTCTAAGAATAAATATTTGATAAATAGATTCGGTGTAATAGCAGGACCTTGGCAATTTGGTAAACAAGATCAAGGATTTGTATCACTTTGGGTAGCAAAACATATGTTGAAAAAAAAATTGTCATATATTGGTTTTGGTGGAAAAGGTCATCAAGTCAGGGATATAATTCATATTGATGATGTGTGTGAAATTATTTTCTGCCAATTAAAAAAAATTAATAAAATTTATAATGATACGTTTAATATTGGGGGTGGACCTAAAAATTCACTTTCTTTAAAAGATTTAACTTTAAAATGTCAAAAGATTACAAAAAATAAAATTAAAATATCAAAAAAATTAAAGACATCAATTCTTGATATACCTTATTATGTAACCGATAATAGAAAAATCTTTAATACATACAAATGGAAACCTTTTAAATCAGTAGACCAAACAATAAAAGATATATATTTTTGGCTTAACAATTTAAAAGATATAAGAAAGTATTTTAAATGAAAATTGCTATTATCACAGGTTCATGTGGATTAGTAGGATCTGAGGCTGTTCAATTTTTTTCAAAAAAAGGATTTAAAATTTTTGGAATAGACAATAATTCAAGAAAATTTTTTTTTGGTAAAGATGGTGATATTTCATGGATAAAGTCTAAACTAAAGAAAGAAATAAACGATTATAAACACCATAATATAGATATAACAAATTATAGCGCTTTAAATAAAATTTTTAAAAAATATAAAAAAAAAATCAAACTTATAATACATTGTGCCGCCCAACCGTCTCACGATTGGGCTAAAGATAAACCTTTTAAAGACTTTGAAATAAATGCAAAAGGCACGTTGAATCTTTTGGAGTTAACAAAGAAATTTACGCCAAATTCTCCTTTTATTTTTATGTCTACAAATAAAGTATACGGCGATAACCCAAATAATCTTCCTCTTATTGAAAAAAAAACAAGGTGGGAAATAAAGTCAAGTCATAGATATGTAAAAGGTATTGATGAAAATATGAACATAGATGATTGTACTCATAGTTTTTTTGGAGTATCAAAGATTTATTCAGATTTAATTGTTCAAGAATATGGAAAAAATATCGGCTTAAAAACAGCTTGTTTTAGAGCAGGGTGTATAACCGGGCCTAATCACTCAGGAGCAAAACTTCATGGATTTTTAGCTTATCTTGTAAAAATTTCTTTAGCCAAAAAAAAATATACTCTAATTGGATATAAAGGAAAACAAGTCAGAGACAATATTCATAGTTATGATTTAGTAAAATGTTTCTGGGAATTTTATAAAAAACCAAAAAATGGACAAGTCTATAATATTGGTGGCGGTCGATTTTCAAATTGTTCGGTAATTGAGGCTCTAAATTACATTGAAAGTAAAACAAAAATTAAAATAAAGAAAGTTTTTAAAAAAGAAAATAGAGTCGGTGATCATATTTGGTACGTTAGCAACATGAATAAATTTAAAAAACATTATCCAAATTGGTCACAAAAGTATAATACAAAAAGAATTTTGGATGAATTAGTTCTAAGTTTTAAGAAATAATGCTACCTTTTCTTATATATTCGGTCCTCAAAAAACATAAATGGGAATTTATAAATTTGAATTAGTTGAAAATTCTTTTTCTCAAGAAAATCCTCAATTATATTCTTAGAATAATCCTTATATAATTGATTATTTTGTATTTCTATTATTAAAAATTTAACATTTTCTAAAATTTGACTACCCCCTTTTAAAACTGAATATTCGTTGCCTTCAACGTCTATTTTAAGTATTTCAATTTTATTAATTTTATGTTCATCACAAAAATAGTCTAGAGTAGTAACTTGGACATCTTTGTACTCGTCCTTATTTTTTTTTCTTAAGATAATCTGTTTAAATTTGTAATATAATGAGCTTTTATTATAATCTTTAAAAGTGCTCGTAAGATCTAGATTGTTAAAATATAATTTTTTTTTTTCTAGTTTGTCCCCTAATGCAAAATTAAATATTTTTATATTTTTTTCTAAATCTTTTAAATTTTTATTTAAAGTATTATTAGGTTCAAAACAAAAAATAGTAGCATTCTTATAAAGATCATTAAATAATTTGATAAATTTCCCCTTGTGTGAACCAATGTCAATAATTATCGGTCTGTCGAGAATTACATTGTTATTAAGAAATTTCTTAATTCTTGGTAAGTGAATATGATCCTCAAAAAAATTATAAAATAATAAAAACAAATTTTTCATTTAAGAATTTTTTTTAAATTTTAGAAAATAGTAATTATATAAAAATAAAGAAAAAATAATCTGGAAACTTATTATTGAAATTTTATACCTAGGTAAAATATTGAATACAGAAATTACTGAAACAATTAGTAAGGTGATAAGTGTAAGATAGATAGTTTTCTTATTTTTATTTTTTGTTAAACAAATAATTAATCCTGGAATACTCAATAGTGCGATTAAAATAACTGGAAAAATATGAGCGATATTATAGTAGTTTTTTATTGAAGAATTAAAATCGATGAAAAAATAGCTAAAAAATTTTTTGGTGTATAAAAAAAAATATTTACTTTTATCAGACAATATATTTTTTATTGCTTCTTCTTTGAACACTTCATCTCTTTTAATTTCATATGTATGGTCTTTTTTTATGTTATCTAATTTTTTATATAATCTCTCAAAATCTTTTATTTGTGGCCAAGACGAACGATCATCAGGATGAAGGGGATTAAGAAAACCCTCAACATCAGTAATTTGGTTATTTCCTTTCCAAAGTGCATATCCAGATGAATTTACTATATGAAATTTTTCGGTGTTATCAAAATTTCTTACTATATAAGGTGATATTAAAGTGAACGAAAATATTAATAAACAAAGTCCTTGAATTATTTTTCTTCTATCTAACATAATTAAGAAAATTATGGAAAATAAAAAAATGACTAAAAATTCTCCACGCAGGATTAAATTTAGGGAGCTTATAACTATCATAAAAAATAGATTTGATTTAGTTAATTTATTATCTAGTAAGTCTAAGAAAAATTTAAAAAATAAAAGGTATAAAAATAATTGTAAAGTTGCAGAAGAAATTAATGCATTTGAATAAATAATTAAAGGAAACAAAGAAAAAATTAAAGTACCAACTAAAGAAGTGTGTTCATTAAAGAAATTCTTACAAATCTTAAAAAAAATAAAAACTGTAATTGTAGAAATTAATATTTGATTAAAATAAACCAAATACAAAAAATTTATTTGGTCAAAACTTAGCAATTTATTAAATTTTAAAAAGAAAAAATATAATGGTGGCATATATGAACTCGGCACAGGCTGTCCATCAAATATGTAGTAGCTAAAGGAATTATAATTTTGAAAATTTTCAAAAAGTGTTGACCACTCATCCGTTAAATTTTTTTCGTGAAAGAAAAGCACTACAAATAGCTTAAGCAAAAGAGAGATAAAAACTATTGAATTTAATTTTTTATTTAGCATATTTTCTTTTGCGCCTGCTAGGATTTGAACCCAGAACCTCCTGGTCCGTAGCCAAGCGCTCTATCCAGTTGAGCTACAGGCGCAAAGTTTAACTATATAATTTAATTTCTTTCAAAGGTAAAATTTTATATTATAAGTATTTACCATAATATTTAAAAAATATGTCAGTAATTAATAATCAAAAAACTTTTTTTCAATATTACTTCAGTATTTTATTTGCCTCTTTTCCACTAAGTTTTATCGCTGGAAATATGATAATTAATATTAATATCGTAATACTAATTTTTTCTGCTTTAGTTTTTTTTCAAAAAGAAATATTTCAAATACATTACTATTTTATTGATAAACTAATAATATTTTTTTTTATTTTTGTCCTTTTTACAGGTTTTTATAATGATATTTATTTTATACTTAATGACCTATACCCTGCAGGCTATAAAACTATATTCAAATCTATTTTATATTTAAGATATCTTTTTCTTTACCTGGTAGTAAGATTTCTAATTGAAAGGCAGTTGATAAACTTTAAATTTTTTTTCATTTCTTGCGCCTTTTTTTCAATTTTTGTTTGTTTAGATATTTTTTATCAATTTATTTTTGGTAAAGATATTTTTGGCTATGAAATTAATCAAGACTCAAGAAAGCTATCGGGCCCATTTGGAGACGAATTAATAGCCGGAACTTATATACAAAGATTTTCAATCTTTACATTTTTTGTTATTACTTTTTTTTATCATGAGAAATTTAGCAAATACTCTAAATATTTAATTCCAATCCTTTTTTTTATATTTACTCTTGGAATTATTCTATCTGGAAATAGAATGCCATTTCTTTTATTTATATTATTAATCTTTCTAGTTTTAATTTTTCATCGAAGCACTATTAAATTATTAATTCCATTCATTTTTTTAACAATTATTTTTTTTTCAATTATTTATAATTCAAATCAAAGAGTTAGAGATAATTTTCAATCTTTTTATGTGAATGTTTCAAAGATTTTTATTGTAGTTAAAAATAAAGATTTTCAAAACGATAATGTCCCCCAGTATCTTAAAGAATTTTCGACATTTTATGATACTTGGTTAATGAATAAGTATATCGGAGGTGGAATTAAAAATTTTAGATATTATTGTCATGTACGCCCAAATTTAGATAAGAGTAAAAAATTTATTTGTAATATGCATCCACATAACTATTACTTGGAGATACTAACTGAAACAGGAATGGTTGGATTTGGTATAATTTCTTTAATATTTTTTATTTCAATATATTATTCAATTATAAGTAAATATTTTTTAAAGCCTTACAAAAAAGGAAATAACCTAATAGTACCTTTTATGTTTTTACTATTTGTAGAGATATTTCCTATTAAAAGTTCAGGTAGTTTTTTCACAACTGGGACCGCCTCTTATATCTTTTTAATTTTAGCTGTAACGATTGGTTTATCTATCAAATACAATTATATTGAAAAGTAATAATTTATATATAAAATTTAATTTATGTCAGAAGTAGTTATTGCATCAGCCACGAGAACCGCAGTAGGTTCCTTGGGAAAATCACTCAAAAATATTGCGGCCCACGAAATGGGTTCTGCAGTATTAACTGAAACTTTAAGAATTGCAAAAATTGATAAAAAAAATGTAGACGAAGTAATTATGGGTCAAGTTTTAACTGGTGGAACAGGTCAGAACCCAGCAAGACAAGCATCTATTAAATCTGGGATACCAAAAGAAAAACCTGCTTACGTTGTAAATCAAGTCTGTGGTTCAGGCATAAGATCAGTAGCCTCTGGATTTCAAAGCATAAGATCTGGTGACTCGAAAATTGTAATCGCTGGCGGTCAAGAGAATATGTCATTGGCCCCGCATGCAATTCATTTAAGAGATGGAAAAAAACTTGGAGACACAGAAATGATTGATACAATGATTAAGGATGGATTGTGGGATGCTTTTCATGGTTATCATATGGGAGTAACTGCAGAAAATGTAGCCGAAAAATTTCAAATTACTAGAAATCAACAAGACAGATTTGCGTTACAGTCTCAAGAAAAAGCAGTGATAGCACAAAAAGAAAATAAGTTTAAAAATGAGATTGTGAGCTTAAAAATAAAATCAAAAAATGCTCAAGTAGACTTCAATAAAGATGAACATCCAAGAGAAGGTATTTCTCTGGAGGCTTTATCAAGATTAAAACCAGTCTTTAAAAAAGATGGAACAGTAACAGCAGGGAATGCCTCGGGAATTAATGATGGAGCAGCGGCTGTAGCATTGATGTCCAAAACAGAAGCAGCTAAGAGAGGAATACAAGAGTTAGCTACAATTAGATCCTGGGCAAGTTGTGGAGTAGATCCATCTCTAATGGGGACCGGACCAATCCCTTCATCAAAAAAAGCTTTAGATTTAGCTGGATGGTCTGTTAATGATGTTGATCTTTTCGAAATAAATGAAGCATTCGCTGCTCAAAGTTTAGCAGTTTTGAAAACTCTTTCTATTCCAGAAGAAAAAGTTAATGTAAATGGTGGTGCAATTGCGATAGGTCACCCAATAGGAGCATCTGGAACAAGAATTCTCGTTACGCTTATCCACGAAATGATTAAAAGAGAGGCAAAAAAAGGTTTAGCGACTCTTTGTATCGGAGGTGGAATGGGTATTGCAATGTGTATTGAAAGATAAAATATTATCTTTTAAATGGATCTACCAATAGTAAATCATCCTGATTATGTTGCAAAAATTAATGACGATAACAAGTTTCCTATAAAGAAGTTTGGTGCTTTAGCAAATTATCTATTAGAAAGCAAAGTTGTTCAAAAATTCTACATTCCTAAAGAATGTTCAATCGAAACTATGAAAACTTCTCATTCGTTAAAATATATTAATGATATAAAAAATAAGACTCTTGATATAAAAGCTCAAAAAAAAATTGGCTTTCCAATTAATGAAAGTGTTGTTAGGAGATCTTTTATTGCCACTGGAGGAACAGTTCTGGCTAGTAAACTTGCATTAAAGTATAAACTTGCATGCAATACTGCAGGAGGTAGTCATCATGCAACTTTTGATTATGGTGCGGGATATTGTGTTTTTAATGATACTGCTGTTGCTGCTAATTATTTGAAAAACAAAGGATATGCAAAAAAAATCCTTATATTAGATTTAGATGTGCATCAAGGTAACGGGAATTCAGAAATATTTCAAAACGATAAAGATGTATTAACTTTTAGTATGCATTGTGCTTCAAATTATCCTGCAAAAAAATCTAATAGCGATATAGATATAGAGCTTAGCGATAATATGGAAGATAACGAATACCTGGATGTTTTAAACAAGAGTCTGAAAGACTTAAACAAGAATACTTTTGATTTTGTTTTTTATATTGCAGGAGTTGATATTCATCATGAAGATAGACTGGGAAAACTTAAGATAACTGATGAAGGGATTAATAAAAGAGATCAAATAGTTATTGAAAACTTCTATAAAAAAAATATTCCTTTATGTGGTGTGCTCGGTGGTGGTTATAATAAGAGCTTTAATAAACTAATAGAGCTTCACTCAATGCTACACAAAAATTGTGCGAAATTTTTTTGAAGGTCTTGACTTTAGATGGACTAAATTTAGGGACTAAAGCCAAGACTTATACTGATGATAGCAGTTTCAAAACTGAGGGTGACTCTTAAAACTGACGCGCTACAATTTTAACTGCGGCAGTTTCTCAAAAAACTTAAGAGCTTCTGGATTTGCGATCGCCTCTTTATTGTTGATTTTTTCGCCATTTATAATCTGCCTTACAGCTAATTCCACAATTTTCCCACTTTTTGTTCTTGGTATCTCTGGAGCTTTAATGATTATTGCAGGCACATGCTTAGGAGAGCAGTTTTTTCTTATTCTAGATTTAATTAATTTAATTTTTTCATTGTCTATTTCTTGATTATTTTTAGTAGTAACAAATAAAATAATTCTCACATCGTCATCAAAGTCTTGCCCTACAACTAATCCTTCAGTAATAAAATCTATATCTTCTACTTGCTGATAAATTTCTGAGGTTCCAATTCTTACTCCTCCTGGATTCAGTGTAGCATCAGATCTACCGCGCATAATAAATCCATTTTTATCGGTTCTTTCAATAAAATCTCCATGGTGCCAAATATTTTTA
>MDSW01207706.1_pt1 | contig 11526 bp, 6 predicted proteins | sample 811171 | NCBI WGS metagenome assembly MDSW01 (sample SAMN05326641, study PRJNA326480) | marine metagenome | isolation source: seawater | place: Atlantic Ocean: North West | collected 2012
CAGTAACCAGTCGATGCGACTTAAAATTCATTGTGCGCAAGATTGCCTTGAAAGGGGGGTATCCATGCGTGATGAATAAGACTTAGAGAAATTTTTCATGGCCGATAAAGATAAAGACTTCGTGCATCTGCATGTGCATTCAGATTTCAGTTTGCTGGACGGTTGTTGCCGGATGGACCGTTTGATGGACCGTGCGGTCGAGCTAGGACAGTCTGCCATGGCCCTGACCGATCATGGGAATTTGTTCGGTACGATCAATTTTATCAAGCAGGCGGAAAAGCGCGGGATCAAGCCAATCATCGGTTGCGAAGGCTACATGGTGACCGATCACAAAAATGATGAGAAACCAGGCCGCGAAAACCACAAGTCATATCACATCGGAATGTTAGCCAAGACTTATGAGGGTTACCAGAATTTGTCCAAAGTGGTTTCCGATGCTCACGTCGATGGGTTTTACTATAGACCCCGGACGGATTTGGAAACCTTGGCCGAACATTCAAAAGGATTGATCGGTTTTACCGGATGCATGCAAGGATGGATTCCCCAGTTGATCTTGCGCGGCGAAGAGGGGGAGGCGGAAAAGGCGATGGGGCAGATGGTCGAAATTTTCGGCAAGGAAAATTACTTCGTCGAGCTTCATAACCATGGGATCGAGGAGCAGATCAGGCTGATCCCCGAGCTCCTCAAGTTGGCCAAGAAATTTGAGCTCAAGACGGTTGCTTCGAATGACGTACACTACGTAAAGGGGGAGGATTGGGCTCCTCATGATGCCTTGCTTTGCATCCAGACCGGATCGAAACTCGATGATCCGAAGAGGATGAGGTACGATGCCCGCCAGTTTTATCTCAAATCAAGGTCGGAGATGGAAGAGCTCTTCAAAGAGGCTCCCGATTCGATTACCAATACCTTTGCCGTGGCCGAAATGTGCGAGGTCAAGTTGCCTTTCGGAGAGAATAACTACCCGGTTTTCTCGATGCCTCCGGAGATTAAGTCAGAGGTCGAGGATAACGTTGCTTACCTGAAGCATCTTTGCGTCGAGGGGCTCAAGGACAGGTATGATGCGGATTACCAACTTGAGGAAAAACGGTCGGAGGATCCGGAGGACAAGATCCGCATATTGAGCGAGCGGATCGATTACGAGCTCGGGGTCATCACGAAGACGGGGTTCAATGATTACTTCCTGATCGTTGCAGATTTCATGGTTTGGGCGCGCGAGCAGGGAATCCCGGTTGGTCCGGGGCGTGGTTCGGGAGCGGGTTGCCTAGTGGCGTACGTTCTCGGAATCACCGATATCGATCCTTTGCGCTTCGGTTTGCTCTTCGAGCGCTTTCTTAATCCGGAACGGGTTTCGCCCCCTGACTTTGATATCGACTTTTGCATGCGCCGCAGAGCAGACGTGATCGAATACGTCCGGGAAAAATACGGGCGCGATTGCGTGGCCAACATCATTACTTTCGGTACCTTCGGGGCGAAGATGGTGGTCCGTGACGTTGCGCGGGTGAGGGATCTTCCTTATGCGGAGGCAGACAAGTTGGCCAAGATGATTCCGGATGACTTGAACATTTCTCTCGAGGAGGCTCTGGCAAAAAGTCCCGAATTCGGAGCCGAGTATGAGAAGAACCCGATTGCCAAGCAAATCGTCGATACCGGAAAGGTCATCGAGGGTATGGTCCGAAACGTGGGTACCCATGCGGCTGGGGTCATCATTGCGGACCGCCCGCTCAAGGAACTCGTTCCGCTGACTACTCAGGACGGTATCCTGACCACGCAATTTCCGAAGGATCCGGTGGAGGATTTGGGGTTGTTGAAGATGGACTTTTTGGGGCTCAAGACCTTGACGGTGATTGACGAGGCGGAGAGCCACATTAGGAAGAAAACGGGCTTGGGTGAATTTCGGGTTGCGAATGCCCCTCTGGAGGATGAGCCGACTTTCAACCTATTGAACGAGGCCCGTACCATCGGGGTGTTCCAATTGGAGTCCGAAGGTATGCGTCGGCTTTGCAAGCAAATGACGATTTCCAACGTGGACGAGGTGATCGCTCTGATCGCTCTGTACCGTCCCGGTCCGATGGAATGGATTCCCGACTACATCAAGGGTAAGGAAGATCCCTCCACGATCAAGTTTCCGCATCCTCTGTTGGAAGAGGTCTGCGAGGAAACCTATGGGGTGATGGTCTATCAGGAACAGGTCATGGAGGCGGCTAGAAGGGTTGCCGGATATTCACTCGGAGGAGCCGATATTCTGCGCCGGGCGATGGGCAAGAAAAAGCCCGAGGAAATGGCCAAGCAACGGGAGATTTTCGTGAAGGGAGCGAAGCAAACCAATCAGATCGAGAAGAAGAAGGCGGATGAGATTTTCAACATTTTGGAAAAGTTCGCGGGTTACGGGTTCAATAAGTCCCACTCGGCCGCCTACGGAATAATCAGTTATCAGACCGCATACCTGAAAGCCAATCATCCGGTCGATTTCATGGCGGGCGTTCTGTCTTGCGAATTGGGGAACTCCGACAAGCTTGCCCACTTCATCGGTGAATGCGCCGAGATGGAGATTTCCGTACTTGGTCCCGACGTCAATGAATCGGGCGAAAGCTTTACCCCGCTGGAAGGCAAGGGGGATGCCAAAAGTTCGATTCGGTTCGGATTGGCGGCAGTGAAGGGAGTAGGTGATATTGCGGCCCGGGTTCTTGTAGAGGAGCGTGAGAAAAACGGTCCGTTCGAGAGCTTTACCGATCTGGTCGAGCGGGTGGATGGAAAGGCGGTCAATAAAAGAGTGCTTGAATGCCTGATCAAAACCGGTGGTTTTGATGCTTTGGAGGGAAACCGGGCCGCCTTGTTGGCTGATTTGGACCGGGCGATGGGAGAGGCACAGCTCAGAAGGAAGGATCGTGAAGCCGGTCAAGTGAACCTGTTCGATATGATGGGGGGTGGAGAGGACGATGCCGAGGCTGATTCAGCAGAGTTTTCCCCGAATAACGGATTGCCCGACGTCCCGGAAATGGACGAGCTTGAGAAGCTCCAGCTGGAGAAGCAATTGCTTGGCTTTTTTCTTTCGGGCCACCCGGTCGATACCTTGGATGGGCTCGGACCGCTCCTTGACACGATCACCTCCGATGAGTTGGAAAAAGTCGAGGACCGGCGTTCATTCCGCCTGTGCGGAGTGCTTGCCGACATTGAGAGGAGATACACGAAAAAAGACGCCAAACCTTGGGCTCGCTTTAACCTGTTGGCCAAGGAGAAGGATTTTTCCCTGCCCATGTTTACCGAGGCCTATGAAAAATACGGGGTCAAGCTCGAGGAAGGTGCAATCGTAGTGGTCGAGGGGGTGGTTTCTCATAGGGATGGAGAGACTCGGATGACCGTAAGCACGGTCCGGGCGGTCGACCGTGCCATTGCTGAACTAGCCGAGGAGGTAACGTGGTTGATCGACCCTGCTCATGGGGATTCCGAACAATTTACCAGTGATCTTTTTTCCCATGGGGAAAGAGGCGAGGGGGGAACCCTTATCCGTTTGGCCTTTGCAAAACCGGATCAGGCCGAAGGCTTGGTTGTGGAGACTGATTCCCGTTTTAGCATGCGCTTGACTCCGGAAAGCTTTAGGGAGTGGAGAAACAGGGAGCCTGTTAGGGGGGCGCGAGTGGTTATGCGCGATCCCGAACCACCACCGGAAAGACCTTGGGCCAAGAAAGGTTGAAGGCTCGTTCCTCCTTGACCTGAACGGCCAATCCTTTACTCTCTAACCCTTTTCTTATGACCATCGAAATCAAACTACGAAAAGGCGAGCCCATGGATCGGGCAATTCGCCGACTTAAGAAACGCCTTGATCGAGAGGGCGTTATTCGTGACGTGAGAGCCAAGCGCTACTTCGAAAAACCTTCTGACAAGAAGAGGAAGGCCCGCAAGGTTGCTGCATTTACCCAGATGCTTCGTACACGTTACGAGAAAATGTAGTACCCGCTAGCTTTGACCTGTCAATGAGGACAGGGGCGTACTTGAAGTAGATTGTCAATTACCCTTTATGTCGCAGCTAGAACAAAGACTTGGTCCGAACTTGCGTTTGGAATGGAAGCTTTTGAATCAGGAAAAAGCTTCCGTGCTCGAGTTTTTAAGACTTTGTGAGAAAATGATCAAGGTTGGGGAGTTTCTCCTCGCCCATGACGTAGCCAAGGCCGGTCTCAGGAAACACAAGAAGGACAGGAAGCTAAGCCAAAAAGCTGCTCATGCTTTGTCCAAAGCCGGTTCGCCCATGATGGCTACCAAGATTTTGGAAGAATTGGTTGCTGGCGGAGACCGCGATGTGGAAACCCATAGCTTGCTTGCAAGCGCATACAAGGATTTGTGGGAATATTCGAGTGATAGGGAGAGCAAGATAAAATATGCCGAACTTGCGATCGCCCGCTACAAGGAGGCTTATGCCACGAACAGTTTTGATAGCCTTCGGACGAGTCAACGGCAGGACCTTGAAACCCAATACTATCCATGTATTAATATCGCGTTCATGCATTTTATGTCCGGTGAGCTCGACAAAGGCAGGGAAAGTGCGGAAAAAGCTCGGCAAATTTGTCAAAAGTTAAAGGACAAAGGAACTTATGACTATTGGATTCAAGTGACCGAGGCGGAGTCTCTACTGCTTTTGGGATCTGTCGATGAGGCTGCTTTTACCTATCGCTCGGCCACGAAGAGAGAGGAATCTCAACCCTCTCAAATTGCAAGTACGCGCAAACAAGCTCTCCAGATCGCATCAGTCTACGAGGATGAAGAAATTTTAGAAAAGGTCCATCTGGCGTTCCCTAAGCTCGGTATCGTCGCTTGCTCAGGCCATGTGATCGACGGTCCTGGCAACGCCCGCAGGTTTCCGCCTGAAGCCGAACTGGTAGTGAAGCGAAAAATTGAGGAAGCTCTCGAGCAGATGGCAGCTAGTTGCGGGTATAGTTCAGCCGCCTGCGGTACTGATATTTTGTTTCTCGAAACGATGGCTGAAAGGGGAGGGGAAACGCATGTTTTTCTTCCTTTTGCCAAGGAAGAATTTATAGAGACAAGCGTCCGCAGAGCGGGAGGCAGTTGGGTGGCCCGGTTTGAGAAGGTCCTCGACCGCGCGACCTCCGTCCACTATGTGACGCGGGAAGGATATAACGGTGAGGACTCCCTGTTTTCCTTTTGTAATGACATCATGCTTGGCTTTACCGCCATGCGTGGCCGTGGGTTGGACGAGAACCCGAAGCTTCTCGTTTTTTGGGATGGTCAAAAGGGAGACATAGGAGGAACAGGGGAACTGGTCGGTCGATGGAAAGCAAATTTTAACGACCCGATGGTCATCGATGCCAAAGAGGTGCTCTCTTCGGTTTCGGATTCGGACAAGCCACCTGCGGCGCAGGGCGAAACCAAGCCGGCCCACATCATGACTGCCGATGGCTTGGCGAAACGGGTGTCCCGTTCGGTCAAGGTTATGCTTTTTGCTGACGTAGCTGGCTTTACCAAGGTCGCTGAAGACCTGACCCCGGTTTTTGTGGAGAAGTTTTTAGGTGGGATTTCGGAAATGATAAAGAAGCTCTCCAGAGCACCCGCATTCGTAAATACTTGGGGTGACAGTTTCTTTGCTGTTTTTGATGATCTTGACGATGCATTGAATTTATCCATGCAACTGAGGGATTATTTTTCCGGAGACACTTGGAGCGAACTAGGTCTCGATGATGGGTTGGAAGTGAGAATATCGATGCACGCCGGCCCGGTTTATGAAGAGTTTGATCCGGTTTTGGGGAGAAGGAATTTCTTTGGACATCATGTCAATCAAGCCGCTCGGATCGAGCCAATCGTATTGCCCGGTTCCGTTTTCGTTTCTGAAATCATGGCCGCCTTGCTTTCCTTTGGGCATGATGACTTTGATTTCGAGTATGTCGGGAATTTGGAACTTGCAAAGAATTACGGGAGCCATCCTATTTACATCCTGCAAAGAACTGGTTACAAGGATAGCATTTAAGCCCCTTTACCCTATTGTTTTGAGTTCAACCGCTGATATTCCGATTCCATTCGAATCTTACTCGGGGGAAAAACCCTATGCCTTTGTGAGCTATGCTCATCGGGACAAAGTTTTGGTTTACAATTCGATGCGTACCTTTCACGAGGAGGGCGTGCACATGTGGTATGACGACGGCATTCCACCTGCCGAAGAGTGGCAAAATGAAATTGCCCAAAAGATCATGGAATCCTCCATGCTTGTCGTTTTCCTGTCTCCCAATGCGGTTTCTTCTTCATACGTAAACAGGGAAATCCAATTTGCATTGAGCGAAAATAAGCCAATCCTTCCCATTTTTCTTGAGGAAACCTCCCTTACTCCAAGCTTGAAGCTATGCCTTCATCAGTACCAATCCTGTTTCTGCCAGAAGCTGGATTGGCAAAAACGGGCAATCGAGGTCATGCGAAAGGTTTTGCAGAAGGCGAGCGTATCTTCCAACGCTCCTAAAAAACCCCGTACCGAATCGGTCGAGGAAGAGATCTTTGACGAAAGCGAAGGCCTTTGGAAGGTCATGGATCAAATCTTCGCCACTCAATTAAACCGTCACACACGGTTGTTTGCTTCAAAAGAATCATCGAAGGCTTCGGAATCCGTTCAACTTGACGAAGCAAGCTCTCCCTTGCCCGCTTTCCCTAAAGCCAAAGAAAAGCCTTCAGCTCAATCCGTGCAAAAGACCAGACATCCGTTTGCCGTGGACGTTGTGGTTGGAGATGGGGTCAAGGAAACTTCAAGAGAAGAAAACCTTCCGCATAAGGATGCGTATGTCGGTGATTTGTCGTGGATCCCTCCTGGCAAAATAACCATCAAGGTTCCCTATACTTCAGGAAGAAAGGCGGTTAGCGTGCCTCACGGGTTTTGGCTGAGCCAACACGTGATAACCCAGGAAGCGTTTACCGAGGTTATGGGGGTGAACCCAAGCTATGTTGACGTGGATGGTGGTTTTGAGGTCATTAATCTTCCGGTAAACCGCGTTTCTTGGCTGGATGCCGTTGAGTTTTGTAAAGCCTTGACCGTACTTTCTGAAATAAACGGTACGATTCCAGCGAATTATGAGTTTCGACTTCCCACCGAAGTGGAATGGGAATATGCCTGCCGGGCGGGAACCACAAGCGATTACTATTTTGGCGATGATTCTGCCCAATTGCACGAGCATGCGTGGTATCTCATTAATAGCATGCGGCGTGTTCATCCGGTAAAGATGAAAGAGCCGAATCCGTGGGGCTTGTACGATATGTACGGGAACGTTTGGGAGTGGGTAGGGAATTCCTTTGTCAATACTCTGCTCGAAGATAGCGAACAGGACGAATTCAGGATTTGCAGGGGCGGGACCTACATGAAAAACGCAGCTGGTTGCATGTCCTCTTCCAGGGATACGAAATCACTTTTCCATCGCTATCGCAACTTGGGCTTCCGGGTAGCTTTGGCCAAATTGCCCAATAGCTAGAATTCTGCTGGCAAGATGCCTTCCTAATGATCGGGTTTTCCATTGTCTTTCTTCGTATTTCCTCCATTTTCTAACTTTTATAATGAGCCAAGAACAGCCCCCAACCCCCGCCCCGGATTCTTCTCTTGACGGAAGTGATCAATTTGCCGTTCGTCAAAGCAAGTTGGAACGCCTGAGGGAATCCGGAAGCGATCCCTTTCGTTCCAACTGGGATCAGTCCCACACCTCAAGCGAGGCTCTTTCACTATTGCCCGAAGACTTGGAGGAAGGACCGGAGGTCTCGGTAGCCGGGCGGATTGTGGCCCTGCGCCTTATGGGTAAAGCCTCTTTCCTGAAGATTATCGACCGGGAGGGGAAAATCCAATCCTATGTCCGAAAGGATGAAATAGGGGAGGATGAATATGCCGACTTTAAGAAGCTAGACCTTGGAGACTTCATTGGTGTTCGCGGTCCTCTCTTCCGTACCAAGACCGGTGAAATTACCATTCGGGCAAAGGAGTATCGATTGGTGTCCAAGGCCCTTCGTCCCTTGCCTGAAAAGTGGCATGGGTTGACGGACAATGAGCAAATTTACCGCCAACGCTATCTTGATCTGATCGTAAATGAAGATTCCCGGGATCGTTTCAAGGCAAGAAGCAGGATTATCAGGGAAATACGTGAATTCTTTTGGGCAAGAGACTTTTTGGAAGTCGAGACCCCCATGCTTCAATCGGTTTCAGGGGGAGCGGCGGCCCGACCCTTCCGTACGCACTTCAATGCCTTGGATTGCGATTTCAGTATGCGGATTGCCTTGGAATTGCACCTCAAAAGATTGCTTGTCGGTGGATTCGACCGGGTATTCGAGGTTGGCCGGGTTTTCCGAAACGAGGGACTTTCACGCAGGCACAACCCTGAATTTACGATGCTCGAAGCATATCAGGCATATACCGATTATCGCGGAATGATGGAGTTGACCCAATCCCTTATCCAGCAGGTTGCTGAGCGTGCATTGGGGTCCTTGCACATGGAACGGGCAGAAGGTGACGCGATCGATCTGTCCGGGGATTGGAAAGAGGCAAAATACAAAGACTTGATCCTTGAGGCCGTTGGCCAGGACGATTGGTTCGAATTGCCCAAGACCGCAATGCTTGAAAAGACAAAGAGCATGGGTATCGAGGTTGATCCTGAACTGGAAGAGTTTGAGATAACCAATGACGTATTCGAGAAGGTCATAGAACACACCTTGATTCAACCTACGTTCGTCACTCATATTCCCCGGGAGCTTTGCCCGCTTGCCAAAATCACCCAGGATGACGAGAGCACGATCGACGTTTTCGAACTCTGTATCAATGGGCAGGAAATTGCCCCTGCTTATTCCGAGCAAAACGATCCCTTTGTTCAGAGGGAAGCCTTTATGAAGCAGGTTGGGGAGGAGACACAGGAGTTGGATGATGATTTCCTGCTCGCTCTTGAGCACGGAATGCCTCCTGCCGGAGGAATGGGGTTGGGCATAGACCGGTTGGTTATTTTTCTAACCAAGGCTTCGAATATCCGGGATACCATTCTTTTTCCCACTCTCCGTCCGTCTTGAGGGCTTTTTCCTCTTCGATCGCAAAGGACAAATGCGCAGTCGGGGAAGCAATGGAGAGGTTTTGGTAATCAAGCCGGTCCGGTGGAGGCATTCGGGGTTTACTTTGTTTCTTTTTTTGTGCGGCGTCTTTTTTGCCTTTATCGACTATCTTGGCCTGATTGCAAGTTGGATCGGGACCGTCGTTCTTTGCATCGCAGGCATCTTGAGTTTGCTCGATCAACTTTTCGAATGGTCCCGTTTGCGGATTGATGACGATGGGTTTCATCTTCGCGGGTGGTGGCGCAAACTTAGCTTTCGGCATCAGGAAATCAAAGGTTTCGAAATGACCAGGTTTGCGAACCGTTCCCTTATTACATTGGTCCTGAAGGCAAAAGCTCAAGAGCAAAGAGGGTTGAATGATCCTTATGTCGCCTTTCCTTGCTCTTTCGGGAGGCCGCCCGATGAGGTCATTGCGACTCTGAAGAGTTCTCTGAAGATAAAGAAGCTTTGAATGGGGTTTCCCTGGGGCGCCTTCTGGCCGAATTGCCAAGTTCGCTGCGCCATAGCCCCTTGGGAACGTAGGCAATGGCAATGAAAAAGAGTTGTATGCCTATGAACCTCATTAACCAAATGAAACCGGCGTCGGAAAAACCGTAGCTGTGCAGTCCTTCCTGCAATAAGTTGGTTCCGAACCATGACCAGGCGGTAATGACGTTTCCAAAGATCGCAAGGGCTGCAATTCCACGCTCCTTGGCGATTCCTCCCCATCTGGCATGCAGTACGATGGCGCTCCATATAACAATGAGGAGGGCCCCGTTTTCCTTCGGGTCCCATCCCCAGAACCGCCCCCACGATTGATCCGCCCAAATTCCCCCGAGCATGGTTCCGACGAAACTCAGAAGAACGGCGAAACAAGTGACCCCATATATCATGGAAGAAATGGATCGGGCTGTTTTCTTGTCGAATTTACGATCCAATAAACCTCTGAGCACATACAATATGCCGAGTATGCCGGCAACGAACATGGCGACGTAACCTAAAGTGATGCACACGACATGGGTGGCTAGCCAAAAGTTGGTATCAAGCACGGCTTGGAGTACCTCCAGCGTGTCTCCATCCATAGCCAGGTTGTGGGCTACGAGAAGGGAAAGGAAACCAACTATGGAGGCTGAGGCAGTTCCGATTCCATTGCGGTATATTCGTTCGAAAACCAAGCCGAAAGCAACCGCGCCCAAACTGATAAAGACAGCCGAGGAGTAAAGGTTGGTTACCGGGGGACGTCCTTGGATCCAAATTCGGACAACAAGACCTATGATGTGAAAAACGAGGGCAAGGCAGGCAATGCCGGCTGCTGATTTTTGCATGGGCTCTTGCCAAATCAGCCACGAGAGGAAGACCAAAATCAATGCAATAAGATAGAGCGCCATGCAGGTAACGAAGGGTTGCGCTCCGTTGAACGTATGCTCAGGGATACGATTTTTGAAGTCATGCCATTGCGAGGGAGCGACTTTTTCAAAATCTTCTGAGAGCTTTTTTACTACGGCGTTGAATTTTGTGTGATCCCGATCTTGATAGCTGTTCGAGAGTTCTGCATAAGACATGAGAGTCCTGTCGATTGTTCCTGTTCCAGAATCGGCTCTGGATTCCAGTAAAGAGCCGGACAGGGAAGCCCAGTTGATGTGATGCAAGGAAGAGTTGCTAATCGTTGCTGAGGTAGGGCCGAAAAGGATCAGCCAAGTCAGGCTTAGGGCTGCAAAAAGGAAAAGAGCTAACGATGAGGAAAAGGCAAGGCTGCCTTTTCTTTTCAGAATCTTAAAGAGAAGAAAAGCCATGCCAGCAAAGGAAAGATAGAACAGAGCGTCCCAGATCCAGTCCCTGCCATTGTGCAGGTTTGTCAGGGTGGCAGTTCCATCTTCGTCGACCGACTTGATTAGTTTTTCCCGCAATTGGTTTTCCCTCCATATTCCGTCTAGAGGGGAATACGAACCGATCTTCACGTGAGACTGAGCCTTCATAAATTGACCGAGAGGCTCTCCGTCGGCGATTAATTTGTCAGTCCCGTTTTCAATACTGACAGTTCCCTTGTAACTCGTTGGCGCAACGATGCCCAAGGGAGCGAAGCGTGCTTGTCCGCGAAGGAAGGGCTCGGATGCCTTGAGGCTTTGGTCCGCTTGGATAAGTTCCATAGCCTTGGGCTTTTTGCTCAAGATTTCCATGAGCTTGCTTTCGTTTTCGAGCGCTCCGGATGCAAGCAACTCTTCCCTCAGCTTTTCAATTGCCCCATCGGAGATTTCCTTGTGGAAGCTAAGAGCTTGGATTTCCTTGGAGTAGGAATATCCGAGTAAATGCTCTCCGGCGTGAGGGAAAAGCGAGTTCTTAAGCTGATCATACAAGGTAACCGCATCGTACAGATGACCTAGGTTTCGCTGGTAAGGGGTGTATTTTTTCGAGTCGGGCCCTGGGTCAAGCTTGCCGTTCTGATTGAGGTCCTCTCCATCGTCTAGCTGATTGTTGCGGTTCAAA
>MDSW01069838.1_pt1 | contig 11525 bp, 14 predicted proteins | sample 811171 | NCBI WGS metagenome assembly MDSW01 (sample SAMN05326641, study PRJNA326480) | marine metagenome | isolation source: seawater | place: Atlantic Ocean: North West | collected 2012
ATAACGTTTGAGACAATACTTCAAGGATTTGAGCTTGCTTATAATCAAAGATCTCAAATAGTTGAAGATCAAAGAAAAAAAATTGAAGACACAAAAGAGAAAATAAAAAATATAAATTTAAAATCTGATTTAACTCAAATAAATTCAGATATAGAAAATATACGAAATGATATAAAAATTAAAAATCAAGAAAAATCTGAGATAGAACAACAAAGAATTGATGACATTACTTTACTTAATAGTCAGGTAGATATAGCAGATCCAAATATTGAAAGATTAAATAAAACTATAGCAAGAGAAAATGATAAATTAGAAGTTTTAATTAAAGAGCGTAATAGAATTCAAGAACAAATCGACAAATTTAATGTCAAAGGAGACGTTTTTGGAGGTAAAAGAAAAAGATTAAGAGAAGACAAGGATAAAATTAGTAAAGACATTGTTGATAAAGAAAAATTAATTCAAAAATATGAGGATGATTTAGCTAAAGCTTCTGCAGTTAGTGGTGGAAAAAATACTAAAGAAATTGAGCGTATTAATAAAAAAGCAAATTTAAGAATAGCGCAAATAAATGAAGAAATAAAAAATATTGAAGAAAATCAATTAGAACCTCTTTTAAAGACAAAAGCAGATGTTATACAAAATTCCAACGATCAAAAAACAACTTACGATGATTTAAATGATTTACTTGTTAAGCAAAAAAAAGAGTTAAAGGAAAAAGCGAGAGAAAATCAAATATACAGAATAGCTATTAAAATTAAAGTTGCAGGTGAGTTTATATCTGGAGGAAATTTAGAAAAGCAAATTGAAGAGATTACAAAGGAAATTGATCAGTTAAACACATTAGTTATAGAAAATCCAGAAAACGAAATACTAAAAATTAAACTTGAAAACAAAATTGCAAAAAGCAATCAACTTAAAAATAAATTTACTGAAAGTCTTGATAATGAAATAGATGAATCTGATCTTTCTCAAAAAGATGTTGATAAAGCTTTTTGGTTGTGGTTTGGAAGTATGGCATTCATAATATCTATTATTGGTTCATTGGTAGCATTAGCAGGATTCCATTTACAAGATGAGAGAATGCATGAGATAAGAAACAGGCCAATCAAAGAGAGATTTGGTCGGTTCTTTAGAAATATTGCTTGGATACCAGTTTATATAAATAAGTATATATGGTCTGGTGTAAAGAGACTTACAAAACCTAAAATTGTTGAAAAGGAGGTTATAGTTGAAAAAGAAGTTGAAAAAATAGTTGAAAAAAATATTGGAGAAAAAATAGTTTATGAAAAAGTTGAAGTTCCAAAAGAAGTGATAAGAAAAGAGTTAGTTTATGTTCCTTTACCTACTGACGATGAGGAATTAATTAAAAAAGGACCTATTAAAGCTACAGACTACGATAAGAAGAAATAATGTCAGATGATCAAATTCAATATGATGTTCATGATTATAGTCCTGTAAATAAATACATTGAAGACCAAGCTCGTTTAAAAAGATCAGCAAGTACATGGAGATATGCCAAGGCTACAGCATTGATATTGGTAGCCATTGGTATTTTAGCTGTATTATTAGCTTGGGCTTATTATCTTTATAAAAAGCCGCATCGACTAGTTTCGTTAAGTGATATTGAGGAAAAAGTTTTAGCTAATGAGGAAAGAATTATTAATAATGAGCGTAAAATTCCAAAAGATGAAGAGATAAACACTTCAACCGGTGAGAATATTCTTAGAAGTGAAATTAATAAAAAAGATCAAAAAATATTAGAATTAGAAAAAAAATTACAAAATACAGATCAACAGGACACCAATCAAATGCAAAATCTTAAAGATGAGCTTGAAGAGTTGAAAAATGAAAAGATAAAATTATTAAATAAATTAAATGAAAAACAACAAGTTATAACAAATGTTATTCATTTTCAAAGTGTAAATGCCGAGTTAAAAGGAGTATCAGTTAAAGTAACAACAAGACTTCATTATGACGATCCAACTAATTTAAAACCAAATAGATCTGACGGTTCCGATCCCATTACTTGTTATGTATTATTTAATAGAGATGATTTAAAAGCGGTTGAATTAGGTAGTAAAAATGAAAAACCAAATGTTAGTGGATATCATTTAAAAACGTTAAATGTATCAGAAAATGATTTTATAAAATTAAAAAATAATAAATGCCAATTTAATTAAAATAATGAGAATATTTATATTACTATTAGTTTCAATATTTAGTCTTCAATCCTGGACTAAGGCTGATGATATTAGAGATTTTGAAATAGAAGGTTTAAGTATAGGTGATAGCTTATTAAATTTTGCATCAATAAAAGAAATTAAATCCTCACTATCAAATAATCAGTATTCAAATGATAAATATATTATTTATATGGCTGATAAATTTATAGATTTAACCAATTATGATTTTCTTGCAGTAACAGTAAAAAAAAATGATAATCAATATGTTATTACCAGTTTAAAAGGAGGAATTTTTTACAAAAAGTTAGAGGAATGTATAAAATTAAGATCAGAAATTAGAAATTTTATTGAAAAAATTATTACTTTTGATGATGTAGAGGAAATGACTTATGATAGCCAGGATGGTTTTGGAGTTATTCATGCATTGCAAATGTACTTAGAACCATATCCATCGGTTGAAGCAATAGTTTTAAATTGTAATGATTATTTTGAAAACTCTGGATATAAAAAGGATTTATCAGTTAGTGTAAATCCAGAAGATTATGCATATTTTTTAATTAACGAAGCATACAATTAATTATTTACGACCCTCTTAATCTTGGGTCTAGTGGTATTATCCTCTGGTTGCTAATATTAATTTTAATTCTGATTTAATCTTGATACACATAAGGCACAGTGAGAAAGTGATATTTATGAGAATATTTTTGTCAGTTTTACTTTTTACGTTTAGCTTTCAACTTTGTACAAAAGCTGATGAAATCTCTGAATTGTTAATAGAAGAAATGAGTGTTGGAGATAGTTTGTTAAAATATATGAGTATTGATGAAATAAATGAAGAATTTTCACTGACTAAAAACCACTATGTGTATTTAAATAAACCTCTTAAATATAGAGAAGCCTATCTATATAAAAATTTTAAAAATTACGACTTTGTATCTTTTTTTGTAAATCCAAATGATAAAAATTTAACAATTTTGGCAATAAGAGGATTAAATCCATTTATAAACAAAATAGATAAATGTTTAGATAAAAGATCTGAAATAGCAAAAGAAATTGAAAATATAATTTCAAAATTTTCAAAAGAAGAAAGAACTTTTAAGAGTTCATTGGATCCGACTGGAAGAAGTATGAGAAATAATTTAACATATACACTAACTTCTGGTGATCAAATCCTGCTATCTTGCAACGATTGGGAGGAAACTTTAAGAAAAAAAAATAACTGGAGTGAGGGAATTAGTGTTATGATTTGGAAAAAAGAAATAGTAGATTGGTTTTCAGATAGATAGAAAACGTTCGGATCCCATAGTGCAAAGTGATTAAGTGATCAATATGAAGGTATTTTTAATAGTTCTAGTTTTAATCTTTAGTCTTCAATCCTTTACAAAAGCAGAAGTTATAATAGATAATTTATTTGGAGTAAAAATTTTAGATCCAGTGGAAAAATTTTCAAAAATAGAAAATGGTATTGATCAACCTAACAGACCAGGTACTTATTATTTTTCTGATGAGAATATTAGCATTAATAGGAGTGATGACTTTGATAGTTATTATCTAAGAACAAATGATGAATATAAAATTATAAACATTACTGGAAAAAAACTATTTTATGAAGATATTGATTCTTTTAAAAATAATTGTTTACAAAGTAAAAAACAAATGATTCAAGATATGTCTTTATTTTTCGAAAAATCTGGAGAAAAATTTGTAAATAATTACTGGCACAACGAAGAATATAAATCTATCTGGGATGAATCACAAATATTTTATAAAGATGAAGGTATTGATCTACTATTTGCTATACATTGTAGTTATAGAGGAAATAGTGAGGGAAAAATTTTAGGAGAAATGGGTGTTAGCTGGGTTACTAAAGATTACTATAACAAACATATAAAAGGTCTTTGGAAAAAAATTAAGAAATTTGATAATAAGTTTATTAAATCTTTTGTAGTTGTTAGTGAGAATATTTAACTAAATCCCAAGACACATTATTCCCTGCCAAACGATATGGTCAACCGAGCTGCTAATATTGACTTCAATTATCTAGAAACCTTGACACTTATACGTCACAGTGAGAAAGTATTGATAATGAGGATATTTTTATCAATATTCATTTTAATTTTAATCTTCAGTCTTCAATCCTGGTCCTGGGCTGATGATATTAGAGACTTTGAAATAGAAGGTATGAGTATTGGGGATAGTGCGTTAGATTATTATAGTGAGGAAGAAATCCTTAATAATAAAGTAAATTGGTATAAAAAAGATGACTTTTATGCAGTAGTAATTGAAGTGAATAATAGCAATTATCAAGCCATTCAAATGCATTTTAAAAAAAATGATAAAAGTTTTATAATCCAATCTGTTGGTGGAATGATATTTAATTACTCAGATATTAAAAATTGTCACAAATTAAAAAAGTCAGTAGAGAATGAAATAATCAATAATTTTAATTTGAATAGGAATAATATTAATAGATACGAAAGAAATCACCCTATTGATCCCTCTGGAAAAAGTACAACATCAGAAGCTTATATAAATTTAGACAATGGTAATATTTATTTAGCGTGTTTTGATTTAGCAAAAAATATTGGACCAAAGAATTTTAGATTGGTTGCAAATACTTTAGAGATTAATGATTTTTATGAATAATTACGCTCGGCTCTCATAATCCCATGGTCTGTGTTCTGATTTGAAAGTATAGTTAACTAACTTAATATATTTTGAAATCTTGACACAAATAGTCCACAGTGAGAAAATGTTATTTATGAGGGTATTTTTAACAGTTTTAATTTTTATCTTTAGTCTTCAATCTTTTACTAAGGCTGATGACATTAAAGATTTTGAAATAGAAGGAATCAGTATTGGAGACAGTTTATTAGACCATTTTACAGAAAAAGAAATAAAAGAAAATACTAGTTATAATTATGAGGAGACTAATAAAAAATTTACTTCTGTAGATATTTATAATTTAGGTAATAATTATGAATTTATACAGATTCATTACAAAACCAATGACAAAAATTATGAAATATATTCAATTGATGGAATTTTTTCTTGGGATAAATTACCAGAGGATTGCAATGCTAAAAGGTTAAAAATAAATAATGAAATTTCAAGTATTTTTACTAACTTAAAATATGAAGAAGCTTTAAATTCAGATATGTCCTCTGAGCGTGGTTTTATGGATTTAAATGAATATTATTTTTCTAATGGAGATTTTATCCAGGTAACTTGTTACAAATATAAAAATAAATATATTAGTGATTATACAAATCACGGTAGATTAGGTATTATTAGGAAAGAATTAGATGATTGGATAGTATCTATTAAATAATGCTTGAGCATGGCCCTCATAATCCTAGGTCTAGTAGTTTGATCAAGCAGGTTACCAATATTAATTTTAATTTCCATGAGATCTTGATACATATAAGGCACAGTGAGAAAGTGTTGAATATGAGAATATTTTTATCATTAATAGTTTTAATTATTGGTCTTCAATCCTGGACCAAGGCTGATGATATATCTGATTTTGAAATAGAAGGTATGAGTCTTGGAGATAGTGCGTTAAATTTTTTTACAAAATCTGACATTGATAAAAGTGTTGAAGAAATGCCTCAGTATCCTAATGATGAATACAAAATTGCTTATATACAAAAAAGTAAAAAGTATAATTTTAAAAATTATCAAGGTATTACCTTCTATTTTAAAAAAAATGATAAATCGTATACAATTGCAGGTATTGTAGCTTCAAATTATTATCCTAATAATTTTCAAAATTGTCTTAATGATTTGAAAAAAATGAGAAAAGATATTGAAAATTCTTTTAATGTTTTGCCAACATTTGAAGGAGAGGATATACTAGAGTTTGATACATTCGGTGAAACCACAATGCATGGAGTTGTTTATGACTTAGCAAAAAATGGTTTTTCTCAAGTTGTTTGTTATGATTGGTCAAAAGAAATTTCAAAAATTCAAGGTCGAATAGATGAATTGACTATAGGTATTTCCAATAAGGAATATGGTGAATGGTTAAATCAAAACTCAAATTAATTAAACTTTTTATAGTTTTAATATTATTAATCATCGGTTTTCAATCGTTAACTAACGCTGATGATATTAAAGACTTTGAGATAGAAGGTATTAGTATTGGGGATAGTTTGCTAGATTATTATAGTGAAGACGAAATAAATAAAAATATTAAACATAATTATTTTACACATATAAAAGATAAAACTTTTATAGCAATGAGTATCAATGATGTTTTTTTTCAGAACTATGATGTTATGCAATTTGTATTTAAGAAAAATGATAAAACATTTAAAATTTTTGGTATTACAGGAGGTGTTTATTATAGAGATAATATTAACGATTGTTACGGTAGAATGGAAGAAATTTCAGAAGATATATCAAAAAATATAAATTTTATTGAAGAGGATAAATTTCAAGACCGTAAAATGTCAGCTAATCGAGGAAAATATAGTGGCCAAACATTTTTTTTAAACAAGGGTATAATATCTGTACACTGTTATGATTGGTCAGATGAAATAGAAAAAAAAAATAATTGGATAGATAATTTAAGAATTAATATCAAAACTGATGAATTTGAAAATTTTTTACAAAAAGATTAGTAAACTTATTATTTACATTACTCAAAATCCTGTGGTTAGAAGTCTGATTGTATAATTTACTAATATTAATTTATATTTTGATTAAATCTTGACATACATAGATCACAGTGAGAAAGTGTTATGTATGAGGATACTTTTACTATCTTTTTTTTTAATCATTAGTTTTCAACACTGGACCAAAGCTGATGATATTAGAGATTTTGAAATAGAAGGTATAAGTTTAGGTGATAGTTTATTAAGTTTTTATAACAAAGATGAAATAGATAATAATTTAAGAAATTTTTATAATGATGAAAGCTATTTAATAAGCCTTTTGCCTACTCTTAATAAAGAATCAATGTATGAGTATATTCAAGTACATTTTAAAAAAAATGATAGAGAATATATAGTAAAATCAATAGATGGATTAATTGATATTGACATTAAAGAGTGTCTTAACTTGCAGAATAAAGTCGTCAATGAAATTTCATCAATGTTTGAAAATGTAAAAAAAGAAGGTCCTTTTATTAACAAACATAGTGGAGATAAATCTGGTAAAAGCACTACCAAACATATTGAATGGGTTTTTAACGATGCTCTTATTGAGGTTGTTTGCTATGATTTTGTTGAACCGATGGAATTTCTTGATGGTTTAAATGTTGCTATAACTTCAAATGAAATTAGAAATTGGTTAAATAATAAAGCATATAATTAATTAACTCCGTACCAATAATCCTGTACTAGTTTTCTGCTCATCTGAGTTATAAATATCAATTTCAATTTTGAGAAAATCTTGACATACTTAGATCACAGTGAGAAAATGTTGAATATGAGGATATTTTTACTGTCTTTATTTTTAATCATTAGTTTTCAACACTGGACCAAAGCTGAAGATATCCGAGAGTTTGAAATAGAAGGCATAAGTCTAGGTGATAGCTTACTCAAATATATGTCGAAAAAAGCTATAATTGATGATCTCGAATATATTTATCCAGATGATGGTTATTGGGCAGTAACAGTTTCTACAAAATATGCATTTGAAATATATGATAATGTTATGGTACATGGAAAAAAAAATGATTCAAATTATTATATTTATTCAATCACTGGAGATCTTTTTCATTCAGATATAGATAAATGTCTTAAGAAAAAAGAAGAAATATCTGCTAACATAAAAAATACTTTTTCTTACATTTCTACTGAAGATATAACCAAAAAACATGCATCAGATTCAGCGACAACAACACATTCAACATGGTATGACTTTGAAGATGGTTCGATTTTAGTTGCTTGTTATGATTGGTCTAAAAAAAGTGGACATCCGAAAACGACTAAAGTCACACTTGATACAATAGAATTTATTGAGTGGTTAGACAATAAAGCTTATAATTAATCCTACGTAATTATGTTAGATCAATTTAGTTATTGATACTAATTTCAAATATCTAGAAATCTTGACACACATGGTGCACAATGAGAATGTGTTATTATGAGAATATTTTTAATTATTTTAATTTTTATATTAAGTCTTCAAGCCTGGACCAAGGCTGATGATATAAGTGATTTTGAAATAGAGGGGATGAGTATTGGGGATAGTTTATTAGATTATTTAAGCAAAGATGAAATTTTGCAGTCTGAAACAAAATATTATCCAGGTAGCAAAAAATTTAAACAAGTAGCTTTGTATGATAGAATAAAAATGGAAACTTATGATGTTGTTTCTGTAGCATTAAAAGATAATGATAAAAATTATATAATTCATGAAATTAAAGGTTTTAAAAGATTTCCAAATCATGAATTATGCCTAAATAATAGAGATGAAGTAGTGAAAGATTTAAAGAATTTATTTAATACAAATAGTTATAAAATTAATTCTTATGAAAGTACAACGGCTCAAGATGAGAATAGCGTATTCAAATCAGTCGATTTTGAATTCAGTATGGGATTAATAAGATTATACTGTATTAATTGGAGTAAAAAAATAAGAGAAGACAAAGGTGGTTTTTACGACGATAGTCTAACCATCCTCATTTATGATAATGAATTTAAAAATTTCTTAAAAAAAGCCTATAATTAATTTTGTAAAGTGCTTATTGTACTGTGAATTTTGGTCTAATCATAATGGTCATAATTAATCATTTCATTTTTTTCAAAAACTTGACACAGATAGATTGCGGTGAGAAAATCTTATAAATGAGAATTTTTTTATTTTTTCTATTTTTAATCTTTTTTTCTCAATCATGGACTAAGGCTGACGAAATCACTGATTTTGAGATTGAAGGAATTAGTATTGGCAACAGTTTATTAGATCACTATAGCGAAGAATATGTAAATAATGCTTTTCAAAATGCAACTTATTATAAAGATAGAAAATTTGCTGAAATCTTTGTTGATTTACAAAATAAGCAGTATGACTTTTTACAAGTTGCACTTAAATCTAATGATAAACAATTTATTGTTCATTCAATAATGTTGCTTAAAGATTTTCCCAATCAAATTAATGAATGCAAAAAACAAAAAGAAAAAATTATATATGAAAGTAAAGATATTTTAATAAATACTGAAAGAGTTGACGAAGACCGAGCAAGTCTCTCAGATAAAACAGGTAACAGTTTTGTATATATATCAACTTTTTATCCAAAAAAAGGAGGTTTTTTTAATATAACTTGTAATGATTATGGTTTTGAAATGAGTCGAGATCATGGGTGGGTAGATGCTCTAACATTATCTATAGGATCAGATGAATTTAAAGAATACTTATTATCAAATCCCTATTAATGAAACATATGATTAACAAATCTGAGGTTGATTGAAATAATACAAAATGTGAAATTATTATTTATGAGAATATTTATATCAATATTAGTTTTAATCCTAAGTCTTCAAGCCTGGACCAAGGCTGATGATATAAGTGATTTTGAAATAGAGGGGATCAGTATTGGGGATAGTTTATTAGATTATTTTAGCAAAAATCAAATAAAAAAAAAAAGTGTATCTGACTATAAGGATAAAACATTTACAAGAGTTGATCTTAAATTTAAAAATGCAAAAACATATGAACATTTTCAATTTCATTATAAAACAAATGATAATAATTTTATAATTCATATGTTTTCTGCTGGAAATTTTCTTGAAGATTCTGATGATTGTTTAAATCAAATGTTCGAAATTGATGATAATTTGATGAATAATTTTTCAGGAATAGATCGAGAGAAAAAAAAAGAAACCAACCATCCCTCTGATCCAGATGCTAAAATAAATTCAATTTATTATTATTTTCCCAGTGGTGGTGGATTTAGAGTTTCATGTTTTGATTGGTCCGAAAAAATGTTGACTAAAAATAATTGGCATGACCATATAAAAGTATCAGGATTTACAGAAGAAATATTACAATGGTTTATTAATGATGCTTACAAAAATTGATTGAGTTAATAATTCTTAAATGATAAATTTATTCTAAAGTATATTTAATGTATTTCAACAAACTCTAAATCTTGACACATGCCGATCACAGTGGGAAAGTATTTCATATGAGATTTTTTTTCGTAATTTTAATTTTAATATATAGTCTACAATCTTTGACTAAAGCCGATGATATCACTGATTTTGAGATAGAGGGAATTGGAATCGGAGATAGTTTACTAGATCATTTTGCAGAAGATATAATTTTAAATGCTACTACAACAAAATATCCTGCCAGTCCAAAATATTATGATATTCATATAAATGTACAGTCAATTTCGGAAAATTATGACCAAATTAGTGCATTGGTTAAGTCAAATGACAAGACATTTAAAATCCAAAGTATTGCTGGCGATAAATACTTTTTTATTAATGAAGGAAAAAATATCGATGAAGAACATTTGTCTTGCCTAAAACAAAAACGAGAAATTACTGATGATTTTTCAGAAATCCTAACCAATACTTCAGTGGAAGAGTATGAGCATACTTATTCGACAATTGATGATGGTAAAAGTATTTCAGATGTAGTTGATTTTAATTTTAAGGATGGTTCTGCAATTAGAATTTACTGTAACAAATTTACTGTTGCTACTATTAAAAAGAGAAATTTTTTTAATGGACTATCTGTTTCAATTACACCCAATGCAATAATTGAATGGATAGATAATGAGGCTTATTAATAATTTTTAAACGACTTCAATAAAGAATTTACTTTTAAATTTATAATCTAGATACACAATCTTCAAGCCAAGACCATAGGTGTTTAGAAAAAGATCTTCGAACAAAGAGGTTTACATAATTTTTATCTTTATGATGCAAAATTATATCCATATGATTTAAAATAGTCTGAGTTGTCGAACCTATTTTATCTTTAAATTCATTAAAATTAAATGGACATCCTGCTGAAAAAATTTCATATATATTTTTGCCTTTTAGTTCTAATTGAACAAATTGATCTGTTACATCGACAACAGCACCTAAATTTGTTTTTGAAATACTATTAAATAACAATTCATATAGTTCGTATTTATTGGTATTTTTATTTATAATCTCATTTGAGAATATCATCCATTCATCTGGGCTAAGCCATATTGCTGTTAATTTATCACTTGTTGATGAAGTGTTTGCTTCTGTAGGTAATATCATATTAAGATTTTTACCAACATTTGTTAAAAATTCTCTTTTTTTACCTCTCAAATTAATTTTCATTACTGGAGAGATTTCTTTTACAGAAACACTTTCTTGTTTAATTTCATTTGTAATAACTGAATTATAG
>MDSW01078076.1_pt1 | contig 11525 bp, 14 predicted proteins | sample 811171 | NCBI WGS metagenome assembly MDSW01 (sample SAMN05326641, study PRJNA326480) | marine metagenome | isolation source: seawater | place: Atlantic Ocean: North West | collected 2012
CACACCGGGTGGTGAACAGGATCGGTATGTTAACCGGAAAACAACACTTTGATAGTCCTACAGCAATGAGGGAAAGGTTGGAGAGTGAAGGCGTTTCGGTGACAGATGATCAGGTAGATGATTTTTCGTCACGATTTTGGGACCCAAACGTAGAACTTCAGTTGTAGTTGAAATTCTTGTTTCAAATTTGAGTAATTTTGCAAACGAAATGGAGAAACTAACTAAAGATCAAATTCTTGAACAGCTTAGGAAGATTACAGAACCTGAGCTGAAGAAAGATCTGGTAGAGCTGAATCTGGTCAAGGATATCAAAGTTGATGGAAACGATATCGAATTGACGGTGATGGTCAATAACCCTGCAATGCACTATAAAAAGCGAATGCAGGAAGCTGTAGAGTTTAATTTGAGGAGAGCCTTAGGTGCCGACTTGAATATCAAATGTCAGATAGAACCGCTTCCAAGAGAAAAGCCGGAAGTAAAAAAGGTTTTGCCGAACATTAAAGACATTGTAGCCGTTGCTTCGGGCAAAGGCGGGGTTGGAAAATCTACCATAACAGCGAATCTTGCCGTTGGATTAGCGAAACTGGGCTATAAGGTAGGTCTGATCGATGCAGATATTTATGGCCCTTCTGCTCATATCATGCTGGATTGTGTGAATGAAAGACCAACAACTATTGAAGTTGATGATAAGAACTTGATTAAGCCCGTTGAAAATTATGGGGTTAAGCTCATGTCAATCGGGTTTTTCTCTGAAATGAATCAGGCAATTGTCTGGCGCGGACCGATGGCAAGCAAGGCATTGAGGCAAATGGTGATGGATACTCATTGGGGAGAACTTGACTATTTATTGGTCGATCTGCCACCCGGTACCGGAGACATTCATCTTACTCTGGTGCAAATGTTGCCTCTTACCGGAGCACTTATTGTAACAACACCTCAGGAAATATCTCTTGCTGACGCAAAAAAGGGAGCGGCGATGTTTCAATTGGACTCGGTGCAGGTACCTGTATTGGGTTTGATAGAAAACATGTCTTGGTTTACACCGGCGGAACTACCTGAAAATAAATACTATATCTTTGGTAAAGACGGAGGAAAGGGATTAGCGGAGAAGTTAGATCTGAAACTGTTAGGTCAGATCCCGTTGGTGCAAAGCATTCGAGAAGCCGCAGATGTAGGAAGACCTGCGGTATTGCAGGAAAATACCATAATAGCTGCCTGTTTCGATGATTTGTGCCATGCAACGCGAGAAGCGGTAGAATTCAGAAACGACGCGTTGCCGAAAACTAAAGTTGTAAAGGTGAATTAAACATGTCAAAGCGTAATTTAGAAACAAGCGTTAAAGAGGCAATAAAAAAGCTCAAACCCTATTTGGAGGCAGATGGTGGGGACATGGAATTGGTTGAAATCACAAAAGATAAAGTGGTTCGTGTTCGACTCTTGGGTGCATGTAAAACATGCAGAATGAGTGCGATGACTATGAAAGCCGGTTTGGAAGAATCCATAAAAAAAACTGCACCGGATGTGCTAAGAGTTGAGGCGGTAAATGCTCCTCTGGAGCAGCCCAATTAAATGGTAAAGAAAAAGGGGCGAAAAGCCCCTTCTAAAATTTTTCTTGTCAATTTTTAGTTCTTGATGAATCGTTTTGTGATCATCCAATTCGAACCTTTGCAGGAAACCAAATATGCTCCGTGCGATAATTCAGAAATGTCAATTTCCGGCAGAGATGAAACGGTAGAAAAGGATGAAACCGTGTTGCCTAAAATGTCAACAATTTCTATGTCGATCGTTTCACTGGAAGACCGTGCAAAATCAAGATAGATTCTGTTGGATGCCGGGTTTGGATAAATTTTCACCTGGGTCTTAAGGTCAATTTCATCCACTCCTACGATTCCATCTGTAGCAAAACAATTGAGTGCAGTGCCACAAACCTGAGAAGCTAGAAAATTCCTCATGTACAATACGGTGGTATCGTAGTATTCCGGGCTTCCATTGTGAACCGGGTGCATGGTACCATCCACTGAGTAAAAACAATTGGTGATGCCTACATCATTTAGTCGATTGTGTATGTCGCTGCTGCCTGATACCACAAGGCCTATTGGAATACCACTTACTGCAATTTCAGCGGTTCCATAGGGAACAGTGCCGTCGTTAGTAGCATGCATGCTAACTGTTGGGAGGTCGCCGGGTTTGATCCACGACGTGTCTTTCAACGCGCCTGCTAAATTAATAACACCTTTCACATCTGTTGGATAACCAGGGTTGCCCGAATTTCCTTCAAGGCCTCCGCCGAGTCCTAATTGAGTGGTGTCAATATAGGTGGGCATTTCTGATGCTTCGTCCAAATAGGCAACATGCAGGGCCGCAAATCCACCTGCAGATGAGCCTCCGATGAATATGTTGTTCGTGTCAATGCCGTAGGTGTTCCCATTTTCTCTAGCATCTTTCCAAAAGAACCGTATGGCCGCTTTCATGTCGTGGTATGCGCGAACTACCGCCTCAGTAGAGCCTACAGAATCTATTCCAAATGGAAATCCGGATATGCCGAGTCGGTAAGAAATCGATGAGCATACATAACCCATTTTTGCAAAATCTTGCGATAGCGCAACGACGTCTCCAGCCGTTTTGTCTCCGAAAATGAAGCTTCCACCGTGTTCCAGTATTATGAGTGGTCGGTTTGTTTCTGTATCACCGGAAGGTTCGTAAACATCTAGAAAAAGGTCCTCGTTAAAACCTGTGTATAGATAATTGCTGCCGTAAGGAACATCGGATGTTAGATCAACGGATGAGAAAATTTGTTTTGTGTATCTGTTGCCAGTGCATTGTGCTCCGGCAATGAGCGTGGAGACTGCCAACAACAGAGTTAAGTATAGATTTTTCATATGTTATGATTCTTTTTTTGTTTAAATGATGCACGAAATGCGCCGATCAATTTAAGAATAATTGAAATTATAATCAATTCTATTGAATGAACAAGATTCGATCGTATTTGACCGGTGCATCCTTTTTACTGTTTCCGATAGAATTAAAATGTCACATGGACATTATTTTCAGTATTGATTTTTGAATTATTTTTGACGCCTGACTTATTGATATGGTTGAAACAGATATCCTTATAATTGGGGCCGGACCTTGCGGTTTGTTTACGGTTTTTGAAGCAGGTTTGCTGAAGCTAAGATGTCATTTGATAGATTCGCTTCCTCAACCGGGTGGGCAGTGTGCAGAGATCTATCCGAAAAAACCCATTTACGACATACCCGCTTTTCCGGAAGTACTTGCAGGTGACCTTGTGGATCACCTCATGAAACAAATCGAACCATTTAAACCCGGATTCACATTGGGTGAAAGTGCGGTTACAATTGATCGTGATTCGGATGATCAGTTCATTGTTACTACGGACAGAGGCACAAAGCACAAGGCGCCAATTGTCGCTATAGCGGGTGGATTAGGAGTTTTTTCGCCAAGAAAGCCGCCAATAGCAGAGCTTGAAAATTTTGAGGACAAAGGCGTAGAGTATATTATTAAGGATCCTGAAATGTATCGTGGAAAAGATGTGGTCATTTCGGGTGGGGGAGACAGCGCTTTGGATTGGACCATCTACCTAGCTGATGGTATTGCCAATTCGGTTACATTGGTTCACCGAAGAAAAGGGTTTAAGGGGCATCCTGATTCTGCCCAGAAGGTGTTGGATCTTGCCGAAAGCGGTAAGATCAAATTTATTTCAGACGCTGAGGTAGTTGGTATTCATGGAGAAGGAAAGGTTGAATCACTAACCGTTAATCACAAAGAGGAGGGTGAGATAATCTTAAAAACGGATCACTGGATGCCGTTGTTTGGACTTACGCCAAAATTAGGGCCTATAGCCAATTGGGGATTGGAGATTGAGAAAAATGCAATAAAGGTGAACACCTTCGATTACAGTACGAATATACCCGGAATCTATGCTATTGGTGATGTCAATACCTATCCCGGAAAATTAAAATTGATTCTTTGTGGATTTCATGAAGGAACATTAATGGTTCAATCAGCCTTTAAAAGAATCTACCCGGATAAAAATCTGGTCTTGAAATACACCACGGTTGTCGGGGTAAACGGATTCGAATCTTAAACTTTATGCCGTGACGCTAATAAATGTGACCATAATCGATCGGGAAGGAGCGGAGCACAAAGTGGAGGGTCCAACTGATATGAGTATGAACATGATGGAGCTCTGCAAATCGGCTGAGCTACCGGTAGAGGGCACGTGCGGAGGAATGGCCATGTGTGCATCCTGCCATTGTTATGTGGAATCGGATCATGATCTGCCGGAAATGAGCGATGAGGAAGAGGATATGCTGGATGAGGCATTTTTTGTGAAGGACAACAGTCGATTGTGTTGTCAGCTTCCCTTGCGGGATGAACTGGATGGGTTGATTGTTCGGTTGGCACCCGAAAGTGCTTAATCTTTTAGCTCTTCAGGAATCATGCAGATGGGTATGGGATTCATCTTGTGCTGGTTCGCTCGGTTCAGTTTTCGGTATATCGACAAAACCTCCTGCTGACGAGAAGTCAATTCAGTCTCTTCTCCATTAAATTCCATAGCCCATTCAAGCTCGGGATAAGTGGCACCAAGCTGATCTTCATCCGAGCGATCATCTCCCCATAATCCGTCGGTTGGTTTAGCGTCCAGAATCTCCTGCTGCACTCCTAATGCTTCAGCACACAATCGAACTTCTGATTTCAGCAGATCTGCAATAGGGCTGATGTCGACTCCTCCATCCCCGTATTTGGTATAAAAACCTACTCCGAAATCCTCGACTTTATTACCTGTTCCGGCAACTAACATTTTCTTGTTTCCTGCAAAGGCATAAAGTGCAGTCATTCTCATTCTGGCTCGTGTGTTGGCCATGGTCAATTCATCCGTAATGTCATCGGGCAAACTGTGTTCAAGTGCATCAAACGATTGTGTCAGGTCAATGGTATAATCCGTCACGTTTGAAAAATTCTGCAACAACCAGGTAATGTGATTGGACGCTCGATTCAGCTGTTTGGGCTCCTGATGAATCGGCATACTAACCACCACTACGGGCATTCCGGTTGAAGCACAAAGCGTCGATGTCAGAGCAGAGTCTATCCCACCTGAAACGCCGACAACGAATCCGTTCATTGCACTTTGTTCAGCATAGCTCTTCAGCCAATTGATGATGTATGTGGTTACTTCTTTTGTTTGCATAAAAAATCCCTCGGCAATACCGAGGGATAAAAATACCAAATATGTCAATAGAGTGCTTCTTAAAAAAGAACTCCGATCTTAAGTGAGATCGCCATTGGGTTAAACTTTTGTGGCGTATAGGCTGTTGCATTTCCTCCGGCAAGTGCCGCGATTGGATCAAGTTCAACCAAATGCTTAGATGTTTTCTTTACTGCATTAAGAAATCCGTAGTGGTAATTAAGTGAAAAGAATAGAGAGGTGCTTCCAGATATATTGTACTCTGCTCCACCTCCGACATTCAGTCCAAGAAGTAACGGTTGCATTTCGCTTCCTATGTTTAAATCCGTCAAATCTGTATTATTGGTGCTCGATAGATTGGTGCCTTCATCGTCTGCTCGTCCTCTTGTATTAACAGAAATATCGGCTCCAAACTGACCGAAATAGGTCATCATTCCAATTTCCTTGGTTTTCATCTTTAGCGTGAAAGGAATCTGAACATATTGAGCCTTGTATTCTCTAGAGGTCAAAGAGATAAAATCCGATGTAGTGTCGATACCTGCATAGGAACCATCGGGTTCAATAATGTCATTTTCATTAAGGAAATAACCAATATTGTCATCTGGATTTTCTAGGTAGTTGATTTTTCCACCTCCACCTCCTAGGCCTATACCGGTGGAAAGCCAGATATTCTCGCTCAACGCAAAGTCAGTGACCAATCCAAAGGCGAATTTTAAAGGGCTTTTAGCGCTTTCAAAGTCCCTCTTTTCGGTAGGAGAGTACCAGTTAACGGATGGCTCAATAGCCAATCCAAAATGAAATTTTTTATCGTCTTGTGCGAACGTGTTTTTTCCAATTCCCAGCAGCGATAAGCAAAATAGTGCAATAAGAGTCTTTTTCATATTTTTGGTGTTTAATTGCTGTACAAACATAAGCAAATTGTTATCAAATAATGGGCCGAAATTGAGTTGTTTTGAAACAAATGAAATGGACGGAAATGCTTAGATGGTATTCACTAGCGGCCCTGTTCGCACTTTTTTTATCATGTTCGTCAGATCGATTGGATGTAAATATTGATGCTGACCCTGTGGATCTTCCTGTACTTAGAATGGAAAAAGACCTTCCTGACCAATTGATAAGTCTTGAAAAGGCCAATTCGGTGAATGAAGAGCTGCTCAGGACTTACGGATCGCTATATGAACTGTTCGTAGGCAAAATGATACGAGAAGGATCGGTACATGATCCAATGATTGGTAACTACTTAATGAAGCGATTCAATAGTGACTTGCTCATGAAAGAGGTTTTGCCTGAGCTGAGGACAGAATTTAGTGATTTTGATCAATATGAAAAGGAAATTGAGCAAGCACTTGCCTATTGCCAACATTATTTTCCTGATAGCGCTTTGCCTGATAACATAATCACTTTCTTCTCCTACTTCAATGCACATGCCATGGTTGTTGATAACAATTTATGTGTCGGACTGGAGATGTATTTAGGCAAAGATCATACGCTGGTTGAAAAATTGCCCGTCATGGATTTTCCTAAATTTTTCAAGGACAAAATGGATAGCAGGTACTTAGTTGCTAATGCCATGAAAGCTTGGTTATTGGAAAATTTCTATGCGTGCAGCGGGGAAGATTTTTTGGATAAAATCATTGCTGCCGGAAAAATTATGTATTTGATGGATGCAATCTTGCCGCAAAGTTCGGCAGGGATAAAAATGGGGTATTCTGACCAGGAGGTAGAATGGGCAAAAGTAAACGAGTATAAGGTGTGGCAATACATGGTAGAACAGGAAATGCTGTACAGTAAGGACGAGATGTTGGAAGTAAACTGGATTACGGATGGTCCCTTCACCAAAGGATTATCAGATGATTCGCCAGCAAGAATGGGGATATGGATGGGTTGGCAGATGGTGCGAGATTATATGAATGCAAATCCGGATGTGGCACTTCATGAATTGGTAAGTGAAACAAATTCGAAGAGAATATTAAAGTATTATGACCCAAAAGGGTAAGATTATGAGCAAACAATCTGAAGTAAACATAAAAGTAGCGTTGGATGAGAATCACATTCCACATGATATCGAATGGGGAGCAACGGACGCTGGAGAGGAACAGGCGAGGAAAGCAAAGGCAATGATGCTGGCCATGTGGGATAAGGAAGACGAAACGAGCATGAGGATGGATTTGTGGACAACGGAAATGACCATTGATGAGATGAAACGTTTTTATCACCAATGTTACACCTCTATGGCTGAAAGTTTTGAAAGAGCCACAGGTGAAGATGGAATGGGAGCGGCAATGAGAGATTTTGCTGATTTTTTTGGAGAAAAATTGCAGATACTACCGCCATCCGGAAAGTTCGACAAGTAATTGGATTAAAATACTTGATTCGTTTCCTGAATAAAGTTCAATAGCTCTTCGCGTCCCGTTTTGCTGATAGCTGAAGTGCAGAAGTACTTTGGCATGAATTCCCAGGTTGTGAGCATTTCCTGCTCATAAAGATTTACCTGTTGTTGAATGTCTTTGCTTTCTTTTTTGTCTGTTTTGGTAAATACAATGGCGAATGGAATTTGTTTGTTTCCGAGCCATTCCATGAATTCAAGGTCAATTCGTTGAGCAGGAATTCGGGAGTCTACCAAAACGAATACTCCCATCAGGTTTTTACGGTTTTTTAGGTATTGGAATGTGAAACCTTGCCATTTTTTCCTTTCTTTTTTTGACACTTTTGCATATCCATAGCCGGGTAGATCGACCAGGTACCAGTTTTCATTGATCAGAAAGTGGTTGATGAGCTGAGTTTTACCCGGTGTACCTGAGATTTTAGCCAGGTTATTTCGGTTGCAGAGCATATTGATCAAAGAGCTTTTGCCGACATTGGACCTTCCAATGAATGCATATTCCGGCAAAACCGGTTTAGGAAGTTTTCCGATGTCGGTATTACTTATAACAAATGATGCAGAGGTGATATCCATACTGTAAAATTAGTAGAAGGAAGTTAGAATGAGCAATATCGCCAGCTGTTTGTGTTAAAACGACAAGTGCCGTTCAGACTTTTCAGGGTATACATCAGCAATTGTAACCAGTATGCCGGATTCTTCTACATATCCAAAATCTTCATTAACACAGGTGCCAAACATTTTCATTGTGTTGGAAAGAGACATATATTGATTGATCAGTGGTGGAACTGTTTCTTCTCGAGCTTTTACAAAGCGCGATAATAGTTTGTAGGCCTCTTTGTATTCCAGCCCTTTGATCATTCGGATAAATTTTGCGTTATTTTGGTTATATACCAGTGGATTCTTTGGGGTTACTAGTCCATCGTTATCTGGAAAAAAATAATGCATAAATGACAACAGTGCATTCCTGGCTTCCTTATCGTAGGTAGGATACATAGTTACCTTTCCGTAAAAGTGCTCTACATGTTTATGGGTGATCACCAGTGCTCCTAGTCCATCCCATAAATTGTCTAGAGCAAATATTCCTTTCCTCGGATTTTGAGAGGGCTGATAAGTAGGTTGAACCCATGATCTGCCAAGCTCTATGGTGTAAGGAAGGTATTCGTTAACGAAATGGTCTGAAAAGTTAAAATAGTGTGCGGTAGAAAGATGAGTTTTGAAACGATCGTCATCGAGCACTTTCGAACAATCAAGGAATCGATAGCCGCTCACAATTTCATCATCTTCAGGCGAATAAACAATAAGTTGGTCGTAACAAATTTCTGCCGTGTCGCGCTCATCAATATCAACTGGATTGCCTGTGCCGCCACCTGACATGGCAAATGTCAATTCACGAAGTCTACCAATTTCTCGCATGACATTTGGCGAATTGTGGTGATTCACAATGTAAATGTCGTTATTCAGTTTGTTTGTTTTTCGGATCAACTTGTCATCCGAAAGCTCGCTGCGAAGCAGCTCGCGATCCACTGGTGGAATTATGTAGCTCAATTCATTGCTCATATCGAATTATCTAATCCGTTTTAAGTAGATATACTTGCTCCTTTACCCATTGAGCCCATTCTACATCTTTCTTGGACTCGTCAAACAGTGAAGGGGAAATAGGGCGTCCATAGGTAATACGTATAGTTCGATTCTTTTGTTTAAATAATTCGTCGGCCAGGTAGAGCATTTCAATGTTCATTTTAATTCCGATTTTGGATCTGAAATTGGCTAGATTGTAGAAAAATTTGGTCAGCTCTCCGTCTAAATGGACAGGAACTACCGGTTTGTTGTATTTTTTGGCTCTCGAAACAAATGTTTTCTTCCACTCTAGATCAATGATTTTTTTCTTGTTTTTTCTACTTACAAGGCCTGCTGGAAAAATGAAAATGGCATGGTCTGATGCGAATAGCTCATCTAGCTGACTGATCGATTTTTTGCTGTTTGCTCCATGCTTGTTGATGCCGACAAATATCCCCTTGAGATTCTTTAAATTCAGCAGGATGTCGTTAACAATAAATTTCACATCCGTTCTGAATTCTCCAATCGAATGTATGATGGAAAGAGCGTCCATTCCGCCTAACGGATGATTGACAACAAATATCGCCCCTTCTTCAGAGGGTATGTGTTCGGTGCCTTCATTTACCACCTTTATGTTAAAACGATCGATTATGTTATTACAGAAATCATAGTCATAAAGGTCTTTGTTTTCCTTTAGTACTTGGTTGATTTCATCTTGGTGTAATTTGCGCTTTAGGTAGTTCAGCAGAAACTGTGGTGTCCACTTCAACGCCTTGGGGTTTTTCTCCGAAATCAATCGCTCAATATCAATGAACTTTTCCTCACTTTCTTGCATACAACTACTTGTTTTAGAGTAAGACTGTTCTTCTGCTATTCATTTTGCATAAAAGTAGATACGAGCGTCGTTTTCATTTTCAGATTAGTGTGTCGGCATAATCACCCTGATATTGAAATTTGTGTCAATTCTGAACTTAAAAGTACCAAAAAATCAAACAATCAGCAGGGTTAAATTCAACCTTCTTTAACAAATTGCTGTGAATTCTTTTTTCCACTTTATCCCACTTGTTAATTAAAACTCTAGAGGCTCTATATCCCTTATTAAATAAGGGTTTTTTGAATATTGTGAAACTTGTTATATACTTGTTTCGTTCAAAGTTATCCACAAAGTGGTATAAAGTGGTATTTTGTGGGAAAATTTTAGATATTTTTACCATTAATAAAGTTCGCGTTAGATGACTGGTTTTATTGGGGAATACAATTGTAAGCTTGATGCTAAAGGAAGATTAAGTCTTCCTGCTGGCTTGAGGAAGCAGTTGGATCCTGCAGATCAGGATCAGTTTGTAGTCAATCGCGGGCTTAGTGGGAATCTTAACCTGTATCCGTTAAGTGAATGGACAAGGGTGATGGATAAGCTTAGAAAGCTCAACCGGTTTAATGCTAAAAATCTAAAATTTGTTCGGATGTTTCAGCAGGGAGCGATGCAGATAGCAATCGATGCTAATGGTCGTTTACTCATTCCGAAAAGTCTAATGAAGCATGCTGGTATCTCGAAAGAGATTGTTCTGTCAGCCAATATCGATCAGTTTGAGATCTGGGATAAGGATTCCTACAACAAGTTGATGAAAGAAGATTGGAGTGAATTCGCCGATTTGGCGGAAGAAGTGATGGGCAATCTTGGTGGTGATGACGCTTAGTCAAAGCTATCATATACCAGTTCTTTTACATGATGCAGTTAATGGCTTAAAAATAATTCCGAAGGGAGTGTACGTGGATGCTACCTTCGGTGGAGGTGGTCATTCCAAAGTGGTGCTGAATAAGTTGAGCGGGGGTAAGCTGGTAGGGTTTGATCAGGATCCGGACGCGGAGCGAAACTTGCCGAAATCAGATGACTTCATTTTTGTCCCGCAGAATTTCCGTTACCTCAAGAGTTTCCTTAGGCTTCACAGTTTGATTCCAGTTGATGGGATATTGGCCGACCTGGGGGTTTCTTCGTGGCAATTCAACGAAGAAGAGCGAGGATTCTCCTATCGATTCAACGGTCCGCTTGATATGAGGATGGCTCAAACTGGTGGTGCAACTGCCGCATCGATCCTGAATGAGTACGGAGTGGAACAACTGACCAAAATATTCCGGGAATATGGTGAGATCAAGGAAGCCTATCCGCTAGCAATGAAAATAGAAGCTGTTCGGAGAAACCTGCCGTTTGAAAGTACACAACAGCTGAATGATCTGTTGGAGAATTTTAGGAGTAACGGAAAGAAGGTGAAATTCAAAGCCAAGGTTTTTCAAGCGCTTCGGATAGAAGTGAACGATGAAGTTAGTGCTGTTGAAGAATTGTTGGAAGCTTCAGCGGAGGTGTTAAAGCCGGGGGGTCGATTA
>MDSW01173831.1_pt1 | contig 11525 bp, 10 predicted proteins | sample 811171 | NCBI WGS metagenome assembly MDSW01 (sample SAMN05326641, study PRJNA326480) | marine metagenome | isolation source: seawater | place: Atlantic Ocean: North West | collected 2012
AAATTATGGGCCTTAATTACACTTCGAGCTGGGAGGATGTACAAAAAAAATTTAAAAAACTTGTAAAGAAATATCATCCTGATAAAAATCATGGTAATAAAATATTAGAGGATAAGTTAAAAAAAATAACGTTGGCTTATACTCAGTTAAAAAATAAACTTAGGAAAAAATGATGAGCTTGAACCAATTTTTGTCAAAACCCGATATAAAAATATCTGTAAAACAATCATTTAATCTTGAAAGCGACATGGAGGTAAACGGGTTCTCAAAAAAAAATGAATACGTTCCAAAGTTAGATCCAGATTATAAATTTGACAGAGATACTACTCTTGCAATACTAGCTGGTTTCTCTTTTAATAAAAGAGTTTTGATACAAGGTTATCATGGTACGGGTAAATCAACACATATAGAACAAGTCGCTGCAAGATTAAATTGGCCATGTGTAAGAATCAATCTAGATAGTCATATTAGCAGGATAGACTTAATCGGTAAGGATGCAATTGTAATAAAGGATAGTAAACAAATTACAGAATTTAAAGAGGGCATTCTTCCTTGGTCTATACAAAATCCTATAGCACTAGTATTTGATGAGTATGATGCGGGTCGACCTGACGTGATGTTTGTAATTCAGAGAATTTTAGAAAGTGAAGGAAATTTTACTTTGCTAGACAAAAACAAAGTCCTGCATCAACATGATTTTTTTAGAATGTTTGCGACTACAAACACTGTAGGTCTAGGGGACACTACGGGTTTATATCATGGCACTCAACAAATTAATCAAGGTCAAATGGATAGATGGAATGTGGTAACCACGTTAAACTATCTACCATTTGAAAAAGAAATGGAAATAATTTTATCAAAAAATAAAAAAATGGATAATAAAGACGGAAAAGATAAGGTCGCAAACATGATTAAGGTTGCTGATTTGACCAGAAAGGGTTTTATTAATGGCGATATATCCACTGTGATGAGTCCGAGAACTGTTCTGCATTGGGCAGAAAATTATAACATTTTTAAAGATGCTGGATATGCATTTAGAGTGACTTTTTTAAATAAATGTGACGATTTAGAAAAAAAAATTATTTCGGAATATTACCAAAGATGTTTTGGAGATGATTTACCTGAGTCCTCAGTCAATATAAAAATTTAAAGTGGAAAAAAAAGATCAAATTATTGATAATTTTAAAAACGCCATCAAGTCTACAGTAAGGTCAATTTCAAATATTAAAGAATTAGATGTAAATTTTGATGGGGTAGCGGGTAATAATGAAAATTGTATTTCCCTCCCTAAATTTGATGAGATAGATAAGATGGTTGTTGTAAGAACACGTGCAATAGCTGATGGAGAAGCTTTGAAGCTAAGGCATAGCAATAAAAGTATCTTTCGAAATTTTGAGCCTAAAGGAGAAGTTGCTAAATCTTTGTATAAGATGGCTGAAAAAATAAGATGTGAAAAAATTGGATCTGAAAAATATGGCGGTATAAAAAAAAATTTGAAGACTTATTACAAATATCAAAACAAGGAAAAACAAAAAACAGAGTCAAAAATACTTAAGTATTTTGAAAATTATCTTAAAGAAAACATTTTACAAATTAATAAAAATGAGGATTTTAACGAATTTAAGGAATTAAAGAAAAGATATGAGAAAAACTTAAAGAAAAAAACAATAAGTCTTCAAAAAAATATTCATAACCAAAAGGAATTTAATTCACAAATAGCTAAAATTTTAAATAGTCTTGACTTAGAGGAGGCCGTTAGCTCTGATGAAAAAAAAAGTGATAATGACAAATTGAATGATGAAAATCAAAGAAAAAAAGAATCTGATCAAAAATCAAAAAGAGATGAGGATCAAATACAAGAAATGTCCATAGACGCAGGAGTGCCAGATATAGAAAATTACGCAAGCGAGTCCGATGATATGGGGGAAGAGGTGGAAATCGACGATGCCGCAGGAAATTCGGAAAATAGAAAAAGGACTGGTGTACATTTTAGTGACGGAAAGTATAAAGTTTTTACAAGTGAATTCGATGAAGTTATAAAAGCTAATCAATTAGAAAGCGAGGAAGAATTAATTAGATTAAGAGAAAATTTAGATCAGCAACTTCATCAGCTTAAAAATTTTATATCAAAGTTAGCAAATAAACTTCAAAGAAAACTTTTGGCGAAGCAAAATAGATCCTGGAACTTTGATTTGGAGGAAGGGATACTTGATACTTCGAAATTGACTAGAGTTATTACTGATCCATTGAATTCTTTATCTTTTAAAAAAGAGAGTGATGTTGAATTTAAAGATACATTAGTTACCCTTTTAATTGACAATTCTGGATCGATGAGAGGTAAACCTATTTCGGTAGCAGCAATATGTGCTGATATTTTATCAAGAACATTGGAAAGATGCGGAGTAAAAGTAGAAATTTTAGGTTTTACTACATGTCATTGGAAGGGCGGTTCTAGTAGAGAATTATGGATGAAGAAAAATAAACCAACTTTCCCTGGAAGACTTAACGACTTAAGGCATATAATTTATAAATCTGCCGATATGCCTTGGAGACAATCAAAAAAAAATTTAGGATTAATGTTAAAGGAGGGACTGTTAAAAGAAAATATTGATGGAGAGGCTTTGAAATGGGCGCACTCAAAAATGTCTAAAAGAAAAGAAGAAAGAAAAATTCTAATGGTCATATCTGATGGTGCACCTGTTGATGACTCAACTCTCTCGTCTAATTCAACTGATTATCTTGAAAATAATCTAAAAAACGTTGTCCAATGGATAGAAAAAAAAACGAACATTGAATTGCTGGCAATCGGTATTGGTCATGATGTTACAAGATATTATAAAAATGCAATCAAAATTACTGATGTACAGGATTTAGGAGATGTCATGATAAATCAATTATCTGATCTTTTTTCTGAGAGTAAGTCTACCTTACATTAAATAGTCTTAACTTTTTTGATAGACGAAAAATCTTTGATGATATTTAACAAAAGTTTAAATGGTACCAACATTAATATTGCAATTAGAAGTTTTACTACCAAGTCACCAATAGACAAAGTCAGCCAAGAAATTCCTGTACCGTAAAAAGCAATTCCAAAAAATAGAAAAGTGTCTACTGTCGACCCTATTATTGAAGAGGCGAGAGGTGCGGTAAACCAAAATCTATGCTTACGTAGTTTATCAAATATGTTTACATCCAAATTTTGAGCTACAAAGAAAGCCAATCCAGAACCAATTGCAATTCTGATGGATATAATGTCTTTAAAATTTGTTGAAATAAATAATGTTAGCAGTACCCCAATTACAAATCCAATATAGACAATTTTTCTAGCTTCTCCTTTGCCAAAAGCTCTATTAGCCAAATCTGTTATCAAAAATGTTATTGGGTAACTGAAAGCACCATATGTTAATAATTCCTCTAAACCAAAAATTCTAACAGGAAATTGAACTAAAAAATTTGATGAGATAACCACAAGTCCCATCATAATAGATAAGGCTATAAACAGTTTTTTCTTCAAAATTTCCATTTAGGATTTTTGAGAGAGTGAAGTTTTAAGTTTTTTTACCCGTTTAGATAAATTTTTGTATTTGGCGGATTTTAGAAATTTATCTAATCCTCCTTTAAAATCTACAGTCCTTAAGGCTGCATTAGTTACATTTAGTCTTATATTTCTTTTTAACAAATCGCTTTTAAAAATTACCTTTTTCAAATTCGGTAAAAATCTTCTTTTTGTTTTATTGTTAGCGTGGCTTACGTTATTACCTTTTAACGGTGAGACACCTGTCAGTTCGCATTTTTTTGGCATAATAATTATCACTGTATAATTGGAGACACTGAGGTGGTCAAGTCAAATATCTCCTATGAGTTGGAGCCGACAATATCGCTGATTTTTTTGATTTTCTGTTTATGTAATATCTCAATCAATTCTGATTTGATTTTTTTAACCACTAACGGACCCTCATAAACCAATCCGGTATATAATTGAATTAAACTAGCTCCTGAGGTCATTTTGTCAAAAACATCTTGACCTGAATTAACCCCTCCTACTCCAATTATTGGTATTTTTCCTTTAACTTCTCTATAAAAAGTTTTAATTAATTTATTCGAAATAGCTCTCAAAGGTTTTCCTGACAACCCCCCTTTCTCATTTTTCTTTAGGTCTAAAAGGTCGGCTCTATTTTTATCTGTAGTATTAGAAATTATAAGACCATCTATATTAAATTTTGAGATTAACTCTATTATTTTACTAATATTCTTTTCTACAAGATCTGGGGAAATTTTTATAAGTATCGGTTTTTGTATATTTTTACTTTTTACGACTGATTGAATTTCAGATAATAAAATTTCAAGAGAGTCCTTATTATGAAAGTTTCTTAGACCTTCAGTGTTTGGGGATGAAATGTTTATCGTAATATAACTTCCTAAATTCACTAAGCTAGATAAACATTCTTTATAATCTTTTATTTTGTCCTCTGTGTCCTTATTTGGGCCTATATTAATTCCTAAAATATTTTCAGGCTTATTATTCAATATTCTTTCTCGGATTATTTCCATACCATCATTATTAAATCCTAATCTATTAATTAACGCTTTGTCTTTTTCTAGTCTAAAGACTCGTGGCTTAGGATTTCCGAATTGTTTTCTTGGTGTGACTGTCCCAACTTCGACAAAGCCGAAGCCGAATTTAAATATTGAGTTATATACTTCAGCACTTTTATCAAAACCTGCTGCTAACCCGATTGGATTATTGAAGTTTATATCAAAAACTTTGGATGCCAATATTTCCTCATTGTCTATTTAAAAGTAATTTCTTGGTATATGCTTGAACTTTAGAGCTTGAATTGCAAGGTCGTGGGCTACCTCTGGGTCAAGCTTGAACAAAAATGGTCTTAAAAATGAAAACATTATTTTATTTTACCCTCGATTAATTTTATAGTCTCTTTAAGACCAAAGTAACTAATAAAATAACCTATTCTAGGTCCGTCTATTTCACCGAATAGCACCTGATAAATCAATTTGAACCAATCCCTGAGTTTTTTTTCATAACCATTATTTTTCCCTGCAGAATAAACCAGGGTTTGAATTTCTTCTGGTTTTAACTCATTTTTAATATTTCTCAAATCATCTACAAGAGCGGTCAAAGCTTTTTTTTCTAATTGGTCAGGTTTTTTATAATTTTTTTTTGGCTCCAATTTATCTTTGAAATAATTTATAGCATAATTAGTAAGTTGATCTAAAATAATATTCTCTTGTGGTTTTATATCTTTATGAAATCTATTAATAAATTTCCATAAAATTTTTTTATCATTTGCATTACTTGAACCTGCAAGATTTAATAGCATTGTAAACGACATAACAATTTTTTCAGAAGGAGGATTGCCATTATGCACATGCCAAACTGGATTTAATAATTTTTCATTGTCTTTTTGTTTACTGAATTTATCAATCAAATCCAAATAATCATCCACTGCTTTAGGTACAACTTCATCGTAAAGTTTTTTTGCTCTTTTTGGATTTTGATACATGTACATTGATAAACTTTCAGGTGATGCATATTTTAACCAATCATCAATTGTTATTCCATTACCTTTGGACTTAGAAATTTTTTCCCCTTTTTTGTCTAAAAACAATTCATACGCAAAACCATTAGGTGGCTTTTTTCCTAAAATTTGACATATCTTACTTGACAGAATAGCGCTCTCGATTAAATCTTTTCCGTACATTTCAAAGTCGACGTCAAATGTGAACCAACGCATAGCCCAATCTACTTTCCATTGCAACTTACTGTTACCATTTAAAATATCTAGTTCAAGTTTCTTGCCATTGTTATCAAATACGATTATTGATTTTTCCTTATTCATTTCTATCATTGGGATCTCCAAAACTTTTCCTGTTTCAGGGCAAATCGGTAAAAAAGGACAATAAGTTTTTCTTCTTTCTTGTCTTAAAGTTGGAAGAATAGTCTCCATAATGAGATCATATTTCTCCATAACTCTCTTCAAAGAATCATTAAACACACCCTTTTTATAATTTTCTGTTGAGCTTTTGAATTCATAATTAAATTCAAATTTGTTAAGAAAATTTTTTAACATTGTATTATTGTGATCACTGAAACTCTTATATTTTTGAAATGGGTCCGGTATCGAGGAAAGAGGTTTACCTAAGCTCTCATATAAAATTTTATCATTTGGGATGTTCTCTGGGACTTTGCGTAAACCATCCATGTCGTCTGAGAAGGTGATTAAAGTTGTGGGTGTTTCAGTAATATGTTTTAAAGCATTTATCATCATTGTGGTTCTAGCAACTTCGCCAAAAGTACCTATGTGAGGTAACCCGCTAGGACCGTAACCTGTCTGGAAAATGATTTTCTTTCTTTTGTTTATTAAATCTTTCCTATCTTTAAGTAACTTCCTTACTTCAACAAACGGCCAAGATGACGTGGATTGAATCAAATTTTGATCGATCATATTAATGGTTTATTAAATTTTATGCTTAAAATACAGTTTTTAATACTAGATATTAAGTTGAATTTTAGTATTAATTAAATAATCTTAATCTAATGTTTTCAAATAAAACTGTTTTTTTTCTTATAGGGGTTTTAATATTGATACTTGGCATTTCAATGCTTATCCCTTACGCGATTCAATTATATTCTGAGGAAAAAAGTCACAGTTTCGTATCCGCCTCTTTTATTACAATATTCTTTGGAATTTTATTTGTTTTGGCAAATCTTGAGAGAGAATTTAAGCTTAATCTGCAACAGACCTTTCTTTTCACTTCACTCGCTTGGATTATGGTTGCTGCATTTGGTTCATTGCCATTTCTTTTGTCAGGGGAAAATTTTTCTATAAGCGATGCTTTTTTTGAGAGTATGTCAGGTATAACGACAACTGGTGCAACAATAATTGAAAATTTAGATGAGACACCAAAAAGTATTCTTTTGTGGAGAGCAATTCTTCAATGGTTAGGAGGTATTGGAATAGTTGTGATGGCAATAACAATTTTACCTCTTTTAAACGTGGGAGGAATGCAATTATTTAAAATGGAGGGGCCACAAGCAACGGAAAAAATTCTTCCAAGAACTTTGGAGGTAGCGACGATAATAATATCTACTTATTTAATATTGACTATTGTTTGTAGTTTTTTTTACTGGGTGTTTGGAATGTCATTATTTGATAGTTTGGCACATTCTATGACAACTATTGCTACAGGAGGTTTTTCAACGCATAATGGATCAATTGGTTTTTTTGACAACCCAAACATTGAGATAGTGGCAACTATATTTATAGTATTGGGTAGTATACCCTTTATAACTTATCTTAAGTTTATTAAAGGAAATCGAAAAGTTTTTTTATCTGACAATCAAATAAAAGGTTTAATCTATTTAATTTTAATTTCTGTTTTTATAATGTTTTCTTATTTGATTTTTATACAAAATGAAGCTTCATTATTAGAAAAAATAAGAATATCTTCTTTCAACGTTGTATCAATTTTATCGGGAACAGGATACGTGACTGATGATTTTGGCTTATGGGGGAAGTTTTCATTAATATTTTTTTTATTTCTGATGTTTATAGGCGGTTGTGCAGGATCTACAGCTTGTGGAATTAAAATTTTTAGACTTCAAATGTTGCTTATTTTCATAAAAAATCAAATAAAAAGACTTATATATCCTAATAGTATTATAGTTATTAAATATAACAATCAAAAGATCACGGATGAATTTATAAACTCGGTCATAATTTTTATTTTCTCTTTTTTATTTCTTTTCTTAATTTTGTCAATGTTGCTCTCAATAACTGGCTTAGATTTTATCACTTCAATTTCAGGGGCGGCTAGTGCAATATCAAATGTTGGTCCTGGATTAGGAGATATTATAGGACCTAATGGTAATTATAAAAGCATTCCTGATCAAGCTAAATGGCTTTTATCTTTTGGAATGCTTTTAGGAAGATTAGAATTATTTGCTGTGTTAGTGTTATTCTTTCCTTCTTTTTGGAGAAATTAAATTATGGAGATTTATAAAAAACAAAGTTTATCTGAAGCTTGCAAGTTTTACTTTGACAAACGTATGATAAAAATTTTGTTACTTGGAGCAATCAGTGGATTTCCATGGGTAATTATTGGCAGCAGTTTAAGCCTATGGCTTCAAGAAGACGGTCTTAGCAGAAGCACTATAGGTTGGGCGGGTTTAATTTTTGCAGTATATGCTTTCAATTATTTATGGGCTCCATTAATAGATAGAATTCAAATACCCTGGTTAACAAAAAGAATAGGTCATAGAAGAGGATGGATAGTTTTAATGCAATTTATTATCCTACTTTGTTTAGTGTCCTGGAGTTTAGTAAGTCCGGTTGATAATTTATCAATTGTTATATTCATAGGTTTAATAATCGCAATTGCTTCTGCAACTCAGGATATTACTTTAGACGCTTTAAGAATTGAACAAATAAGACAGAACGAGGGTAGCTCAATGCAAGCTGGGGCGGCCATGGCTGTTGTCGGGTGGTGGACAGGATATAAGATTGGTGGTGTTTTAACTCTAAATTTTGCAGATTTTTTTCAAAAACAAGGATATGACAATTATTGGCAAATTACTTTTTTGTTTATTTCAATTATTGTAATTATTTTTAATATTGGCTTAATGTTTGTGAGTGAAGGGCAACCACATGAAAGACTGTTAAATCAAAAAAACAAAGATAAAGTGCTTGAGACTAAGCTCGGGGCTAATAGTTTATTCTCAAAATTTTTGGTTTGGTTAACAAGCACAATTATTAGTCCTGTAACAAGTTTTTTTTCAAAAAATGGTTTTAACATAGCGCTAGCTATACTTGGATTTGTTTTCCTATTCAAAATTGGGGAGGCATTTTTGGGAAGAATGTCTATTATTTTTTACAAAGAAATAGGTTTCACAAAATCTGATATAGCTATCTACTCGAAAAGTTTGGGCTGGGTTACAACAGTTATATTCACTTTGCTGGGAGGGCTTTTTGCAATTAGGTCTGGAGTAATCAAGGCAATGTTTTTATCAGGTGTGCTAATGGCCTCAACAAATTTACTTTTTTCAATACTTGCGTGGTCAGGTAAATCCGAATTATTATTTGCTATTGCTGTTATTTTTGACGACATGGCTGCTGCATTTGCAACTGTCGCTTTTGTAGCTTTCATTTCTTTATTGGTGGATAGAACTTATACAGCTACCCAATATGCTTTATTATCTTCAATAGGCACTGCGGGAAGAACTACACTGGCAGCATCCTCTGGGGCTTTAGTAGATTGGCTTAATGGTGATTGGGGAATATTTTTTATTATAACGGCAATTATGGTTATTCCATCTTTAATCTTTTTATTTTTTATAAAGGATAAGCTCAAACTCAATGAATAAGCTATTTACTAATACTTACCCAATTATAAATTTATATAAAAAAAGATCATTAAACTCAGAGGTGGTTACACAAATGATTTATGGAGATAGTTTTAGGATAATTAATAAAAAAAACAAGTGGTTTAGAATTAAAATTTTAGAAGATAATTATAAAGGATTTATCAAAGAAAAAAAATTTTTTAAGTTTATTAAACCTTCACATAAAGTTTTCAATTTATGTTCAGTAATTTATAAGTATCCTAGTAAAAGACAGAAAATTTCAAAGTTATCTTTTGGTTCCAAAGTCAAAATTACACAAATAAAAGATAGATTTGGAAAAATTCATAATGGATGGATAAGTCTAAACGATTTAAAGCCAATAAAATATAAAGAGAGAGATATATTTAAAAGAATTAATATATTTGCTAATACAAAATATAAGTGGGGTGGTAAAACTTTTAGAGGTATTGATTGTTCAGCGTTAGTACAAGTTTTTTTCAATTTTAATAATAGATTTCTTCCAAGAGATACTGGTGATCAAATAAATTATCTTAAAAAGAACATATCAATCAAAAAAATTAAAAAAAATGATATCCTTTTCTGGAAAGGTCATGTTGCTATAGCAAAATCCAAAAAAAATTTGATCCATGCCTATGGACCAAGAAAAAAAGTAATATTTGGCGATACGATAAAAACTATAAATCTGATAAAAAAAACGGCTAATCTCAAACTTTTAAAAATTAAAAGAATATAACAATTATTGTTTTGACTGCTAAAAGTTAATATCTGAAAAAGCGAAGGCGGTTTCAGTCTCCCTCAACCGCCTTACATTTAAACAATACATGATTCGTCAATATTTTTTGAACACGTTTTGATTGAATATCTTGATTAAATGATGGATAAGTTACCTTATGGATTACAAAAAAACCTTATCTTTTAAGTCATTTATCAAAAGTAAGTATTATTGTTCAAAGCACAAAAATTATTTTCAGGTTTATGACCGACTATTCTCATCATACAGAAATAAGAAGATAACTTTTGTAGATATTGGTGTTTTCTCAGGAGGATCACTTTTTATGTGGAAAAATTTTTTTGGCAAGAAGGCAAAAATAATTGGTGTTGAGCTTAATCCTCTTGCTAAAAAATTTGAAAAATACGGTTTTAAGATTTTTATTGGTGATCAAAGTAAACCTATTTTTTGGAAAAATTTCTTCAAGAAAGTCGGCAAGGTTGATATAATTCTTGATGATGGTGGCCATACAAATTATCAGCAAATTATAACCTTAAACTCTTGTGTACCTCATATAAAGGATGATGGGTTAATGGTGGTCGAAGATACTCACGCAAGTTATATTAAAAAAAAATTTTATAATCCTAGCAAGTATTCCTTTATCAATTATAACAAGAAGCTTGTTGATGATATAAATGCTAGATTTCCAAATTTGAAGCAGTATAGATTTTCTTTAAATAATTATATTTACTCAATAGAAAACTTTGAGTCGATTGTAAGTTTTAAAATAAGTAAAAAACTATGTAGGCTAAATGCAATGATTGATAATAAAAGAAAAAATATACAGCCAATCGAGATGCGAAGTCAGCTTGATAAAAATAGCATTTTATTTAAATTAAAAAAGGCACTAAATACAAAAAGTAACTTTACTTATTTAGAATTTTTAATAAATTCAATAAAATTAAAAAAGTATTTTAAATGAACTAATTAATTCAACGTGGTAAAATAAAATTTAAATATATTGGTAATACTTTTATTTTTCTGCTTTTAGAACAATATTTGAAACTCTCCAAGACTTTAAATGTGTATCGACTAGAATATCTACTTTCTTAAAACCAGTTTTTTGAAGCAAAAACTTTAATGAATTTGAAGAATGTCTGATAAATCCGTCATCATGATCTATTTTTGCATTGAGATATCTATCATTTCTGATGCCCTGTGTTTCTATTACCAAGGTCTCATTAGTTATTTTAAATAAATTTTCCATAGCTTTATAAGGATTTTTAAGATGATACAAAACTCCAAAACAAAAAACAAAATCAAACTTATCCTCTCCTAAATCATAAATATTTTTATATTCAAACTCAATCTTTGAACTGCCTATTAAGTTGTGTTCTTTAATCAAAAAATTTTGTGTTTTTTCTATATCTTCTC
>MDSW01153527.1_pt1 | contig 11520 bp, 23 predicted proteins | sample 811171 | NCBI WGS metagenome assembly MDSW01 (sample SAMN05326641, study PRJNA326480) | marine metagenome | isolation source: seawater | place: Atlantic Ocean: North West | collected 2012
GAAGATTATATTGGAACGATACCAACACGAAGTAGTAGAAGTTGTTATGATATTGGTAAACAAGTTTTAGAAACATTGTGTAACATTTACTATGAACAATGGAAATTACCAATAAAAGTTGTTCGGCCATTTAATTTTTATGGGCCATATATGGGAATCAATGATAACAGAGTATTATCTAATTGGATGAGGAGTTATCTAAAGAATGATGATATTATGGTTTATGGAAATGGAAAACAAACAAGAACATTTTGTTATGTTGAAGATGGAATAGAAATGTGTTTCGGTGTGTTATTAAATGGTAAGAATGGAGAAATATATAATATTGGTAATCCAACACCAGAGTTAAATATGATAGAATTGGCGGAAGTGTTTTGTGATGTATTAGATTACAAAAATAGGTATTTAGTTAGGGATTATCCTAACTTTTATCCGAAAGATGAACCACTACGAAGATGTCCAAATATCGATAAGGTGGTTAAAGATACAGGTGTACAACCTAAAACAACATTGAAAGTAGGGCTAAAGAAAATGTTAAAATATTTTGAGGAGAATGAAGTATGATACCATTGATGAAAGTACATACACCAAAGGGAATTGGTGAAAAGTTACAAGAGGTATTCGATAGTGGATTTTTAACTGAAGGTGAATATTCAGATGAGTTTGAAAAACAATTTGGTGAGTACATTGGAAATCCAAATGTAAGTTTAGTGAATAGTTGTACATCAGCGATTTGGTTGGCAGGACATATGTGTGATGTTCAACCAGGTGATGAAGTAATCACAACTGCTATGACTTGTATGGCAACTAATGTTCCATTTATTAATATGGGAGCTGTATTAAAATTTTCAGATATAAATCCAAAAACAGGTAATGTAGATCCTAAATCAATTGAAAGTTTAATTACAGATAAAACAAAAGCGATTGTTATAGTTCATTGGGCTGGACAACCTTGTGATATGGATACGATATGTGAAATCGGAAGAAAACATAACGTTAAAATTATTGAAGATGCCGCTCACGCATTAAGAGCTACATATAATGATAAGCAAATTGGAAATCACGGAGATTATATTTGTTTTTCATTTCAAGCGGTAAAACATTTAACTACTGCTGATGGTGGAGCTCTTGTTTGTAAAAGTGATGAAGATATCAAAAGAGTTAGAAAGATTAGATGGTTTGGGTTAGATAGACAATTTAAATCTGCTTCAAGATGGGAACAAGATATTAAAGAAGCGGGATATAAATTGCATATGAATAATGTAAATGCTTGTATTGGTATTGAACAGATGAAATACATTGATAAATTAATTGATAGGCATATAGAGAATGGGTTATATTATGATAAACATATTAATAATCCTAAAGTAGAATTACTTGAAAGAAGTGATAAATCTAAATCTTCAAGTTGGATTTATTCAGTATTGGTTGAGGATAAGAAAAAATTTCAAAAGTATTTAGAAGATAATGGTATCGCTTCTGATGTAGTACATATTAGAAATGACCAATATACTTGTATGGAAGAATTTAGAAGAGATGGTTTAGATGGGTTAGATTATTTTGAAAGTAGATTGTTAAATATACCAGTTGGTTGGTGGTTATCAAAAGAAGATAGAAATCATATAGTAAGTGTGGTGAATAATTATTAATGATATACTTATTAATATAAATTTATCGGAGAAATAAAATGGCAAAAAAACCAGCCTCATTTGAATACAATGGCACATTAGTAAAAGTTTTGGATGGAGATACAATCGATGCTTATATCGATTTAGGTTTCGATTTGAAAATAAAAAAACGAATTAGATATATGGGTATTGATACTTGGGAAAGTAGGACTCGTGATTTAGAAGAGAAGAAAAAAGGATTAGCTGCTAAAGCTCGTAATAAAGAGTTATTAGAATCTGGTACTTTTAAAATTGTTTCACACGGAACGGGTAAGTTCGGTAGAGTATTAGGTGAAGTTTTCGTGGAAACAGAAGATGGATTAAAGAGTGTAAATCAGATACTCATTGATGAAGGTCACGCTTATGAATACGATGGTGGTAAGAAAAAGAAATTCATAGCTGAAATCAAAGAAGAAAAAGATGCTAAGAAAAAAGACTTAGTTGATAAACCTGCGGAAGAAAATGGCCAAGAGTAAACAACATAGAAGAAATAAAAAAACAGTAGCAGAACTTTTCGAAAAAAGAACTGGTGTTAAATATGAAAATCATATACAAGCACAAGCAGTTCAGAAAAAAATTGAAAAGGAATATTTGGAAATCGTAGTTCCATACGCTACAGAAACAACAACACAAACAATAAATGTAATCAGATGGAGTAAATAAATGGATAATATTAAATTCATATATTTCAGTGCAAAGTGGTGTGGTCCTTGTAAACAATTTAAACCGTTTATGGAATCACTTGAGAAGGCTGGTTTTCCAGTTTACTTTCAAGATGTAGATGAGGATCCAGTACTAGCTGAAAGTTATCAAATACGTTCTGTACCATCCATAAAAATAATACAAGATGATAAGGTACAAGAAACTTTAGTTGGGGTACAAGATCCAGATGCGTTAGTAAAGAAATTTAACTTATACTATCCGTTGAATCCCGAAGAGTTGATGGATAAGTTTGGTGAGTATGAAGGTAAAAGTTGAATTTGATTTCCCTACAATAGAGGGAATGATATACAAAGGCACTACCGTTAGGGTAGATGAAAATGAGTACAATACCAAGAAACATAATGAGAAAGTTAAAGGTGTTGATGAAATGGGTAAAATAGTTTGGATACCGAGAAAACTATTAGTAAAGTAAATGTATTTATTAAAAGGTGTTTTTGACTTATACATTACAGATTATTGTAATTTGCACTGTACAGAATGTTGTGTTTTAGATTATACGTGGAATAATGGAGTTGGAAAAAATATTTCAGAATCGATGAAATATGATGATGTTGTTTCGATTATAGATAATCTAAAGAGATTGGATTTACAATTAGAACGATTGAAATTTATGGGTGGTGAACCTACACTACACCGAGACCTTGGTAAGATGATTGATTACGTAAAATCAAGTGGTGTTGTTAAAGAGTTAGCTATGGTTACCAATGGTTTAAATTTTACAAACAGAGTTGTTGAAGCTACATCAAAGTTAGATATGTTAGCGATTTCGGTTTATCCTGTTGACCCTAACCCAGCGACAAAATCAGCTTTACACCATACTTGGAATACTTCAGAGGTGGGTAAGTATCTTGAATCTAAATTAAAAGAAGTACAATGGTGGTATCAACAAAAGTTTGAAAAGTTAGGTATGGAACGACCAGAAGAAAAATACAATCAAAGACTTAATTGGGAAAGATGTTATAAGAAAGATATTTGTAAAGTTGTAAGTACTGATGGGTTTTATAGATGTAGTGTTTCATATGCAGAAAGAATTAATTTACAAGATTGGAAAAGTAGACAAGAGATTATAAATTATCTTGAAAGTGATGTACCATTCGATAGGTGTAAGACTTGTCCACAACCACCATTATTGGAAGATTGGGATTCCGATAATTTACCAGTAGACCAAAAGGTTTATGTTAAAGGTATGGAGTTAATAAAAAATTGGAGTATTGATGGGGCAGTTTGATGATATACAAGCTGAAGTAGAAAGAGCTAGGATAACAAGAAATAGTTCTCTTAGATTTAATATACCACGTGGTTGGTGGGATACTGGTCGATATGGTAGTATAGGGTTTTATGGGTTTTTAGAATTTCTTTTTTATTTACAAGAACATATCGCTCCCGCGGCACTTGGAATAATAGATGGTGAGGTAAAACCAGATCATAAAAGAATGAAGATGATGGAAGTTGGTTCTTATGCGGGTGAATCTACTTTATTATTTAGTAGTACTGGTTTGTTTGATGAAGTTATTTCAATAGACCCACACGATGGTGATGAAGAGATGAATAAGTTACGTGGAGTTGATTGGGATAGTGTAAAGAAAACTTTTAATAATATTACGGAACTTTCAGATGTAATTACACATTATCCAAATTATTCATTTGATGGTGTGTTGGATAAGTTTGAAGATGGTTACTTTAATTTAATATATTTAGATGGAGAACACGATTATGAATCAGTTAAAAGAGATTTGGAATCATTACTTCCCAAGATTAATCCTGAAGTTGGGTGGATATCAGGACACGATTTTATTAATCATTCTTGGCCTGGTTGTGTATCTGCAATTCGGGAGGTAGTTGGTGAACCCGATGCTACGTTTCGTGATGGGAGTTGGGTAAAGAAAATTTAAATAAATATTTTGTATTTTTGTAACAATACATTATATTTATATACAGAAGATTTCAACGCTCGAATGAGGTTGAATATTAAGTGAGATTAGATGTCGTAAGAATCTATCTCAGAGTTTGACTACAAAGTAAACAACATAGGAGAAATAAAATGACTAAAGTAGTTTTAAATCGCTTCCCTATAATCGACAGGGATGAATTCTTAACACCATTTGATAGAATGTTTGATAAAATCGTGGAAAGTAATTTTCCTGATATTACCAAATCAGTAGGAGTAAAACCATTCCAAGGTTCTGCATATCCAAAAGTAAACGTATATGAATACGATGATAAAGTTGGAGTAGTTGCGGAGATACCTGGTCTTGATAAAAAAGATTTATCAATCGATGTAGAGGATGGTACTCTAACTATCGCTGGTGATAAACACGGCCTGTTTGATGACAAAGGTGCTAAAGTAATTCGTAGAGAATTAAAACATTCATCATTCAAACGTTCATTCGAATTGGGTGAATTATTAGATGGTGATAAAATTAAGGCATCATTCAAAGATGGTTTACTATCCATTGAGATTCCAAAGATAGAACCAGTTAAACCAAAAAAACACTCTGTCAAAATTTCCTAAAATAATAAATGTAGGAAAAGACAGATACGCAGTTCTTGGAACGGTGTTGGTTAGTTCTGGTTATTCTCCCGAAAAACTTAAAACAATGTGGACTCTTGCCGATACCGTTCTGAAGAACGGAGACTCATATTATATTTGTAATAAAATAATTGAAGTTGAATTTGAAGATATTACATAGTTATATGTATGAGCTTAGATAAAATCAAGAAGAAAAAGTTACGTCTAAAATTACGTTATCTACAAACTGAATTAGAAGAAACTCGATTAATATATGATAAATGTTTAACAACATTCAATACAGATTTTTCACAAATGTTAGGTGGTGAACCACAACCACAAAAAGAAACACCTAAAGACCCGTATAAAAAAATTGAAACAGAAGTAGATGAAGATTCTTTTAAAGATGTGTATCGTGAGATAGCGAGTAAAACACATCCTGATAAAGGTGGTGATGAAGATTTATTTAAAGAGGCTAGTATTGCCAAAAAAGAAAAAGATTATGGTAAGTTAATAGAACTTGCTGATGATTTAGGTGTTGATGTGGATATGAATGATAGAATGATTATGGAAATAGGTAAACAAATAAAGGCTATAACTAACACCATAGAGAATATGAGAACTACTTGGGCGTGGCATTGGGTACATTCAAGTGGTAAAAATAAGGAAAATTTCAAACAATATATTTTACAACAATTAAATGTAAAGTAGATATTTATTACTAACCAAAAATAGAGGCTACAATGAGAAGAAGAAATCAAGTATTAGATGATTTATCCTATTTACAAGATGAATTAGATAGAATGAATGGTTTAATACCAGAAGATATCAGTCCAGCAAATGATTTATTAATTAAGATAATCAGAGGATTGAAACAAAAAGTTGAACGTATTGAGAATATCGTTGAGTTAGAAGAAGACGGTATTCAGTAACTTAGGAGAACAAAATGGAACGCTCTAAGAATTTCCACATATACTTGGGAATTGCCGCGTTACTTATTGCAGGAAGTGCTGGATTCTTTTCAGTATTCGGTTTATCTAAATTGTTTGCGGGTGCCGCATTCTCAGTTATCATAATGGCAGGTTCATTAGAATTTGGTAAGTTGGTTGCCGCGGCATTTCTTTATCGTTATTGGGACAAGGTTAATGTATTTCAAAAATCATACCTTATGGTAGCGGTAGTAACATTAGTGTTAATTACATCTGCAGGTATCTTTGGATACTTATCAAATGCATATCAAGGTGCCACCGTAACATTCGAGAAAGAATCTACGGCACTATTATATAAAGAAGATAGATTAGAACAATTAACAGAAGATAAGAAATTTCTAAAAGAAGAATTAGAAGCCGCAGTAGAAGAACTACCTGAAAATTATCGTACCGCGAAAAGAAAACTTAGAGAAGAGTATCAACCAAAGATAAATAAAATCAATGAAGATATGATGAATTTAAAAGGTGAGATTGGTGATTTAAAAATAGCCCTTGTTGAAACTGGTGTAGATGTGGGGCCGGCAATTTATTTGGCAAAAGTGTTCGATACCGATGTAGATACCGTGGTAAAGTTTTTTATCTTTATTCTTATCTTTGTGTTTGACCCGTTGGCCGTTATGTTAGTTATAGCGTTTAACCAAGCACTCATACTTAGAGAAGGTGAAAATCAAAATTCAGCGCCGCGCGTTTCAACTAAAAATTCGCGCAAGGAACGCTCGTGGTGGGAAGTGTATGGTGAAACAAAAGATAAGATATTGAAACGAGAAAAAGTTAAAGAAGATGAACCAACAATGGAAGCACTACATAACACAAGTATAGTTCCTGATGAAAATGATTTACCAAAGTTCGAAAAGAAAAACTTAGAAGAAAAAAATATAAGAGGTGGTGTAAAAGTAGAATAACTGCCAGTATATATTATACTTATTAGTAAGAACCCAAGTTAATAATTAACCAAATCCAAAAAGGGGTGTTACTATGGCTAGAAAACCAAAAGTTGAAACTGTTACAAAAGTAGTTACTAATCAAGAGTGTCAAAATCATAGACAAGCAATCTCACAAATGAAACGAATAAAATGGGGTATAGAATTTAAGAATCGAAACCAACAAAAGTTTTGGGATACGATTGATACGAATACTATAACCTTTTGTATTGGACCGGCGGGTTGTGGTAAAACATTTGTGGCGGCTTATTATGCACTCGAACAACTAGCATCAAAGAAAAATCAGTATGATGGTATTGTTGTTACCAAACCAATGGTAGAAGTTGATGGTGAACGTATGGGATACCTACCAGGTAATATTGATGAGAAGACTGAACCTTTTATGCAATCAGTATATTATAATATGGAACAGATAATCGGTAAACAAAGATTAGATGTTCTGAGAGCGGCTGGTATTGTTAAAGTTATTCCTTTAGCATATACAAGAGGACTAACACTACAGAATAAAATAGTAATGTTAGATGAGGCACAAAACACTACACAAGCACAAATTAAAACATTCCTAACACGTATTGGTACGGGTTCTAAATACATTGTTAGTGGTGATTTAATGCAAAGTGATTTACGTACCAAAACAGATAATGGTTTAGAAGATTCTGTAAAACGATTTACAGGTTTATATGGAGTTGGATTTACACAATTCGAAATGAGAGATATTGTTAGACATCCAATTGTAGCTGAACTACTTGGTAGGTATAACGAGTGGGATATTCCACAAGATACTGAAGCAGAAGAAACATTAAGTCAATGGTTGAAACATCCAACATATGATGTTCCACGATTCGGATATTGGAGAAAAAATTAAAAAAAGACTTGACTTATATATGTTTTTATTCGTATTATTGTACCTAAGATAAGGAGAAAAAATTATGAATAAGAACACGGTTATATTTGACCTCGATGGTACTCTCGCTAATATCGATGTTAGGAGAGATATGTCGATGAAACCAAATGGTAAATTGGATTGGGATATCTTTGCCGACCCTAATTCTATTCTTAATTGGGATACACCAAATCATCCTGTAATCAAGATGGCTCAGATGTTCAAAGCTGATGGTTTCAAGATTGTTATCTTTAGTGGTAGAAACGATAGAGGTTTTGTTGCTACTAAACATTGGTTAACTTTACACGATGTACCACACGACCTTTTGGTTATGAGACCTGATAAATTCAAAGATAACTCTTGGCCGATTGCCGATGGTAATCCAGCCACACCTGATATGAGATTTATGCCAGATGAAATCCTCAAGAAAATTATGTTAGATACCTTTGTTGATATCAACGATGTTTTTCTTGTTGTGGATGATAGGGATAAGGTTGTGAAGATGTGGAGAGATTTAGGTCTTAACACTTTCCAAGTTGCACCAGGTGATTTCTAATTGAGTGATTGGGAATATACATCACCTGATGATGGTCAAACTATTATTAGGACTAATAAGAATACTGGTAAACGTGAGTATTTAATTCGTTACTATGGTGGTAGTATTGCTAAAATGGTTGAATGGTGTGAGTGGGATGTATTTTATGAAAAGAATTATGAACCATTCACACCAGAACCAGGTATTAATTACTCTTGGGAAGGTGGTGAACCTGGTAGGTTAGTACCAGCATCTGTAGAGGAATCTATTAAGGTACAAAAAATTCGTAAAAAAAGAGGAAAAAAGACTTGACACATATATTATTTCTTTCGTATATTTAGGTGTTAAATAAGGGGAATAAATTATGAATTCAATTTTTGAAGAAATTAAAAAAGATATGGATGAGTTTTTTGAAGAAATGGACTCAATCATCGCTGGGGAAAAAACTATGAGTGATGAGGAATGTGAGTATTGGGAAATGAAAGCAGAGTTACACAATGAGAGATAATCTTCGTATTACAGAAATTAAAAACGAGGATATTTATTTCTCTAATGGTAAATCTTTGTGGATACTTTACTTTCAAGGTTTATCAGCTCTCGGTAGGGCACCTAAGTTATCTACTTTGGATTTAATGAAAGTTGGTAGGGCTATGGGTGATATTGGTTATTGTGATAGTGATGTTGATATGTACCGAGAAGAACTTAGATTTGAAGATACAGAGAGTTTATATAATGACTAATCAAGAAATAATAGATTTAGTTATAGAAACTTTTGATGGTGTTGTAATAGATGATTATGGTTGGGAACATCATAAGATTTCTGGTAAACCATATGATATAAGATTTGATAGAAGTAGATTGGAATGGGCTTGTGATTGTAAGGCATTTCAATTTAGACATAAGTTTAGAAAAAGATATTGTAAACATATAGAAGAAGTGCAAAGTAGATTACTCTCACAACGCAGTGGCCGTGCAGGTGCCAGAGTGGTCTAATGGGGTGGTTTGCAAAACCATTGTTCGCAGGTTCGAATCCTGTCCTGCACTCAAAATTTAAATGAATAATAAGTTATACATAATAGGTGATAGTTACCTTTCTACTTGGGATGGGGATTGTTCACCTAATCACGCACACGAAAAGACTAAAATAAAAGATTTAGTTTCTGAAGAATTACTTTTAACACGATGGGTTGAAAGTGTTCCACGTGAATTAGGATTGGAACATACTAACTTAGCAATACCTGGTGATTCAATGTTAGGTATATTTAATAGATTTTTATATTCGCTTGAACAAAATCCTAACTATATATTAATAGGTTTAACTAATTCTGAGAGATTAAGTGAAGTTGTTATGAACATTGAAGATATTAGAGATGGAATTAAAAATAGATGGTATGTCCAACGAGTTTATGAACATACTAAACAAGGTGAAAATGATAAATACAAATATTTAAGAAAATTATTTGGTATGAATTGGGATAAAGTAATTCATTTGAACGTGTTTTTTCTTCCTACTTTGATGTATTTATTATGTAAGGAACGTAATATTAAATGCTATTTTATACAGTGTTTGTTTAAAGTTAATCCACTTAGTGATAAAGAAGATACTGATGGTGGTACACCATTATGGAATATACCAAAAGAAATACAATGGTATGAACGTAATGAGAAGCAGAATGTAAAGGGTAGTGATGAACAAAAAAAGAATCCAGAACTTACACAAATGTGTTATATGGAACAAGATAATCAACCAGATCCAAAGTTAGATGAGTGGGAAATGTTACCTGGTCATTTAACAGCTGAAAGTAATAAACTTGTACATAATGTTTTGGTTAAAAAATTAAAAACCGCTTGGGGACTATAATGAATATCAGACAGATAGTAGAGAGATTAGAAGAAATAGAATCATCGGCTCGTGGTAAAACAAGAGAACTTACTGGTCATTTGATTGATGATTTAATTGAATTTGATTTATCAGTAGATATGAAAATGCAAAAAGAATTTAAAAAAATGGAAAGTGGTTTTTTAGAATTGTTATTAAAAGAAGGAATCAAATCAGGTTCCATCGGAGAATCTTAAAATAAAAGGAGTTATAATGAAAGAAACTACATTTGAAAAAAATGGTGGTTATTTTATAAATGGTGTTGCTTATATGGATTGTAAAATCACAGGTGAACCAGTTAAGAATGTTAGTACAGATTGTAAAGAGGTGATTGGTAGTAGAGCCTTGACTGGATTACTTCACAAGAAGTTTCCTGAAACTAACAAACCAGCATACAAACCTACAGGTCGTCCTGCTGGATGGCATTGGATGGCTGAGTTCGTAGATAAAGATGGTAATGTATTTCACAAAGGTAAAGAACAACCTAAGTTGAAAGGTACACTTCCACCTACTAAGGTTACACCACCTAAGAAGAAAACCAAACGTAGAACACAAGAACAAATTCTTTTGGATAGACAAAAGGAAAAGAAGGCAGCTATTAAAAAGGCTGTAAAGAAACAAAAAGATTTTCTTAACCATAACTTCGGAGATTAGATGTCAAAGAAAAAAAATACTGGTCAGTTCGACCATTATAAAAAGTGGACTACAAAAGATATGAATTATTCTTTTGTAGCGGAAACCAAAGAAGATGCTGAGATGTATCTTAAACATATAGATGTTAACCCTAAAGACCTAAAGGAGGTCAAGTAATGGCAGGACCTTGGAACAATTACAAGTTTCAAAAAGATGTTGTTTACAAACAAGAAAAGGCTGATGTGGATCCAAGACCACGTGTAAGTGAGATGTGTAAAGGACCTAAGAGACTTGAATCAGAGTCATATGAAGATTATAAAGTTCGTATGAAAGTTGAGAATGAATTAGTTAACCAATATTTAAATGGATATATTACCTATGGCAAGAAGTAAACATCATAAGAAGAATATGAGTGCCAGTAAATGGCGTAAACGTTCTAATCTTTTGAAAGAGATGAGACGTTATCAAATTGGTGGTAGACTTGAACACAAGAGATTACCACAACACTTGTACAACCACCCACTAATCCGTAAAGCGGTATTGGCTGGAATTGAGGATGAACAATTTACAGGTAAGGAATGAGATCAGTAATAAACTGTCTTGAGGAATCAAATCCTTTAATTAATAAAAAACTAAAAGAGGTGTCCGTTGAAGAAGGAAGAGCTATTGCCACAGAATTATTTCAGATACTTAACCAAAGAGGGGACGGCATTGGGTTGGCAGCGAATCAAGTGGGAATTGATGCACAGGTGGCCGTTGTC
>MDSW01162560.1_pt1 | contig 11520 bp, 9 predicted proteins | sample 811171 | NCBI WGS metagenome assembly MDSW01 (sample SAMN05326641, study PRJNA326480) | marine metagenome | isolation source: seawater | place: Atlantic Ocean: North West | collected 2012
TAATCTCTGACAGTAATAGCTGTTTTAGTTATATACCTATAGAAATAACTGAACCAGCTGAGATTAGCAGCGCTACTTCTACAGTTGATGCTAGTTGTTTTGGCTCTTGTGATGGAAATATATTAGTCACAGTGTCAGGAGGAACTTCTCCATATTCGTATCTATGGAGTAATGGTCAAACAACACAAAATGCAAGTAGTTTGTGTGCAGGGTTTTATAATGTAACTATAACCGACTCTAATAATTGTCTGGCAATAAATTCTGGTATTATTAATGAACCTAACGCAATATTAATTAATATTTCTATAGATGGGAATAGCCTTGTTGCTACCAGTGGATTCTCATATTACCAATGGTATTTTGCTAATGGCACTCCAGTAATAGGTGCAACATCTGAGTCTTTTAATCCAGATTCAATGGGGGAATACTATGTTGTTGTTAGTGATGGAAATTGTGAAGAAACATCTTATACAATAAACTACAACATCAATGATATTAATGACATCAATAAGCAAATTAGAATATACCCAAACCCAACAAATGGGCTAATAACGATTGACACAGATAATGTAATACAAAATATTACTATCATAAACTTAATAGGAAATCAACTCTTAAAGGTTGAAAAGAATAATCTTGACATAACATCAACAAAAATAGATTTATCTAATTTTGTAAAAGGAATATATATTATACAAATAAAACAAAATGACCAGACTATGAATTACAGAATTGCACTTCAATAATTTTTTATAATTTGGCAGACTAAAAGCAAACAATAAAAAAATGATAAAACAACTCCTATCTTTAACGGCAATAATTTGCACTATAAGCATAAATATAGCTATATCTTCTACTATTGACACTTCATATACAAAAGGACTTACTGCTTTTGAATGGACACCAATATCAGATGCGGACAAAATTATGCAATATGAGAATCAAAAGAACCTTACAAAAAGATCTGTGAAACAAGCTGCCATTGCTAAAGATCATTATACTGCAGCAGTATCTTTAATGAGAAAAAAAGAATATCTTAATGCAATCACTGAATTCAAAGCGGCAATGAAACGATATAAAAGAGCAAAACTTAGCCGTGATGCAATGAATTTTGTACATGCTAACATGGCTCTTTCTTATGCTAATTCAGGCAATAAAGAAGATATAATGGCTGCTGAAAGGTTATTAACCTCTATAACTTCTAAAGCATATAATGACAATAACTGGGCATATAATATAGCAATGGCCCATTATTTTACAGGCAATCAAAATGAAGCGGCTTCGTTATTAGGATCGATAATAAGAAAAGACAGATTCTACTTTCAAGCATATGTTACACTAGCAGCAATCTATAAAGAATCCGGTAATTATAATGATGCTGAGAAAACAATAGACCGAATGAATGCTGCTGAAGACAAATTAAGAAGAAAGAATCAAAAAACTGTTGAAAATAATGTCTCAGACAGGCAGCAAAAAACTAGAAAAAAGAGAGAATTTATAGCAAAAGGGAAAAGACCAGATGTTACAAATCTTAAAATTGTTACAAATGATGATCACCTGCAATTTAATAACATTAACAGGATTGATGAAAGAAGTATGGTCCAAATTCAAGCAGCAATTAGCAGTTATAATATAGGTGTAAAGGCTCTATCAAAAAGAGAAGCTAAAACTGCTCAAAAACCCTTAAAGGATGCTGAAAAAAGGCTAAAAAGAGGAAAAATTAGTGATGATGGGTTAAATTTCACACGAGGTAATTTAGCAATTGCAGCTCTAGCTACTGGTGAGAGAAGCGGAGTAGGAAAAGCTAAAAGATATTTAAGGTCTATAACATCAAAATTATTTAACTCAAGAGAATGGAGTTATAATATGGCAGTGGCATACTATCAATTTGCTTTTATGTCATGTCGTGAAAACAGAAAGGAGGGGACTAGAAATTGGGAAACAGTAGCTGCAGCAGAGAATCTTAAAGAATCAATAAAATTATTCCAAAAATCAATTAAACAAGATAAACTATTTCTTCCAGCATATGAGAATCTCATTTACATATATAAAGAGCAGGGAGACTATAAAAAAGCGGAAGCCATCTCAAGATCTCTTAAAAAATCAAGACTGGAATTAATGCAATCCTTCAGTAGAGAAGAGCAACTAGCTCAGGGCCTTGATGCTTATATATTCAGGCTTAACTTAGGTACTTTTGGTAGCTTTGATACTCCTGCAAATCTATTTGACGAATCAAATGTAATCGCAATCCCTGTGTCAGAAAAAGAAACTGCCTACTTGTCTGGATTATTTTATAGTTTAGACGAAGCTACTGAATATCAAGAACAAATGAATAAGAAAGGATATAGCAACTCTTTCATTGTAGCCTATAAGGATGGAGAAAAACTAGACTTCTAATAATCTTGAAAAGCTTTAAAAGGGAAGGTTTTTATTCCTACTGAATAAAATATTAACGTCTGGTCTAATAGATTAGACGTTTTTGCTCTATAAAAAATCATTCCAAACAAACTTATGCTTTTAAAGTTAAAGGACACCTCTGGCTGAAAGGAGAAAATCATTGTATTAACACCTTGACCATTAAAGTTCCCATAAGAGTACTGTCCTCCTGTACTTGCATCATAATCTGAAGCAAATATATTCTGTCCATAATGAGTATTTAAGGAATCTAATCCAACATTAGTAAACATTGTCTTTAATTTATAGGTCCAATTGCCTTTTCTAATCTCTAAAAGATTAATCAACTCCTTAAAGTTAGCCCCAAGAGGATGAGCTAATGGCTGATTCATATGAGAATAGTTTTGTAAAATTGTTCTATGACCATACGTATAAGGCTGGACCTGGTTATACTCAAGTAAATATTTTACCCCCCCAATTTTCCCTTTTAATCCTAATTGGTAGCCATACTTGTTCTGAAAGAAACCTTCTTGATAGTTTTCATCACCATCCTTTTGTCTAGAAATATTTAAATCATCTAATAGAAATTGACCATATACCGTTACGCTCTTAAAGAGCAAGTTAAGATTAGCTCCCATTAAAGCATTTCCTTTACTAGAATGTTGTGAGAATTCAACTGGCCTATAAAATATTACTGGATTGAAATATGCTAGTTCATAGCCCTTATAGACTTCCTCCGATTTCGATTGCCAAAGAATAGACTCAAAAACACCTAAATGGATATTTTCCTTTATCGCTATATCTAGATAGTGAATTGTTGCATGTTTCTTTCTCCCAAAATCAGTCATCCCAGGATTAATAAATGTGGTATAAATATTATAATACTCCACAGGGCCAAACTTAGTAGATAACTTTAGATAAGGATAAGAAGATGCAATATCAGAAAGCAATAATGATTGATATCCATTGCCTATAAATTGCTTGCCATAACCAACATCTAATGTAATAAAGCTATTTGGCAAATATTGAGCATTAAATTGAAACCTATTATTTTCCAGTCCAAAGCCTGGATAATAAATATCTAATGAATCTTGATAGTTTTTGATTTCAAGATTATAGTCTCCATTAAGATATTCATACAATCCACTCATCATCAACTTATCATTGATATTAGCATCAAAACTTAAACCTAATAAGTAAGTATTCGTAATATTAGTACTCTCAACTGAACTTAACGCAAAAAACTTTGGGCCAATACGAAAATTATTATTAGTATCTAGATATGCAAATCTTACATCTTGAGAAAGATCAATAAAATCTTTATTTAAATGAGAATATAATGTATTTGATTGACTACAAACATAGAAAGGTAAAAAAGAAAAAAGAAAAATTCTAATAAGCCTTCTCATCACCCTTTAAAAAGTTCCAAATTGTTTGAAAAACAATATTAATATCTAAGGATAAAGACCAATTTTCTATATACCATACATCAAGTCTTATTCTTCCTTCCATATCTTCTAACTCCTTAGTTTCTCCTCTGTACCCTCTAACTTGTGCAACACCAGTTATCCCTGGTTTTACTAATTGCCTCACCATATATTTTTTAATCAGAACCGAATACTCTTCAGTATGTAGTAGCATATGAGGTCTTGGCCCAACAATTGACATATCTCCCATAAGAACATTCAGAAACTGTGGAAATTCATCTAAAGATGTCTTTCTTAAAAAAGCACCTATCTTTGTGAGCCTTGAATCACCTTCAACTGCTTGTTTAAGATCAGAATCAGAACTCATGCGCATAGAGCGGAATTTATAACACATAAACTCCTCATTATTTACTCCTGATCTTAATTGCTTAAATATCACAGGTCCTTTGGATGATAATTTAATAAGAATTGAAACTATTGCATACATCCAACTTAATACGAATATCACAACAAATAATGAGAAAATAAGATCAAACATTCTCTTTAAGAATCGATTAACAAAATCTCGTAGCGGCTCTTCTCTTAGAGTTATAACAGGAACATCATCAAAGAAATCAATATTTACTCGTTTAAAAATAAAGCCTCTAAAATCAGGCACAATCTTAAATCTTATCATTTGTTTATCACAAAAATCAACTAGACCCTTAATCTTCTTTGTATATGTTAATGGCATTGTGTAAAATATCTCATCAATATCATGCTTTAATGCAAAAGCCTCTAACTCATCAATAGTTCCTATATTAACCCCATCTTTTGTATTAAATGAAATATCAGTATCAGAAAAGACCCCCAGAAGTCTAACTCCTAAAACATCATCAGAATTAAAATAATTATTTAATTGCTTTGCAACCTCGCCACTACCAACAATTAAGACTCTACTGTAATTGAACCCAGATTTTCTATATAATTTAATTAATTGAATAGCTAAATATCTCCAAAATACGATTAACACAAAAAGCATTAAATAAGTAGCATAGAGATGCTCACGAGAAAATTCTGAAGCCTTTAATGAAAACAATATAGCACTGATTATCATAGCATTAAAAGAAAATGCTTTAAAAAGATTAAATAATATACGATCTAACCTTTTTAGTTGTTTCAGCTCATATAATTGTAGCATTAAAGCAACAAGAATCCAAATAGCATTATAGATTATAATTAAAAATCTATACTTATCTGAAAAGTCTATAGTATCAAACTTAAAAACATAGATCAAAACAAAGGCAATGTTAATGAAGAATACATCACCCATAAAATGTATAAACCAAAAATATCTTGAATAACCCCTCATATATGCAAAAATAAAAAAAAGAAGATAATTAATTATTGGCTAAGATACCAACTATATAACTTGTTGACCCCCTCTTCAAGTGAAATAGAGTGCTTCCATCCTAAATCATGTAATTTACTTACATCAGTTAATTTCTTCATTGTCCCATCAGGTTTTGAAGTATTATAATAAAATCCTCCTTTATAGCTGACACATCTTTTTATAACCTCAGCTAACTTCTTTATAGAAATATCAAAGCCTGTACCAATATTAATATGTGTATTTCTTTGATTCCTATGCAACAAAATATTCGAGAGATCTTTATTCTCTAATAAAAACAAACAGGCATCAGCCATATCTTCTGACCATAAGAATTCACGCATTGGTCTACCACTACCCCAAATTTCAATACTACCCTTATTAATACCGTATTTATTTAACATCAATAGAATATCTCTATCTGATGAATCCCCATCAACAGATTCAATAGGATTATTTTTCAAATCTATTCTAATAGCATCGAAATCATTATTATCAAGTTGTTTCCCTAGATGAATCTTACGTATTAGTGCTGGTAGAACATGAGAATCTTCTAGATTAAAATTATCATTTGGACCATAAAGATTAGTTGGCATAACAGAAATAAAATTAGTGCCATACTGAGAATTATAACTCTCACACATTTTAATTCCTGCAATCTTAGCAATTGCATAAGGCTCATTTGTATATTCTAAATCTGCGGTAAGCAAAGAACTTTCTTTAATAGGCTGAGAAACATTTCTTGGATAAATACAAGTACTTCCCAGAAACAACAAGCCCTTAACTCCGCTTTTATAAGATTGATGAATAACATTATTCTGAATCATAGTATTCTCATAAATAAAATCAGCACGATATGTATTATTAGCCATTATACCACCCACTTTCGCAGCTGCTAAGATTACATAATCTGGCATCTCTTGCTTAAAAAAAATCTCAACCGCATTCTGACTAATTAAATCTAGCTCATCATGGGTCCTAAAAACTAAATTCTCATACCCTCTCTGCAATAAACTTTTCATAATAGCAGACCCAACTAATCCCCTATGTCCTGCAACATAAATCTTACTTTCTTTTTTCATCATCCTCAAAGTAGTTCATAATGGTATAGCCTCCATCTTTAAGATATTGATCTTGAGTCATCAATTTCAAGTCTGACTGCATCATCTCAGAAATCAAATTTTCTAATGAATACTCTGGCTCCCATCCTAGCTTTTTCTTAGCCTTTGTGGCATCGCCAACTAACAAGTCTACCTCAGTGGGCCTAAAATACTTAGGGTCAACTAAGACAACTTCACTTCCAACATCAATTTGATATTTAGGGTTTAAACAAGAAACAACTACCCCTTTCTCATCTTTTCCCTTACCTGTAAAAGACAATTCAATACCTGCACAAGAAAAAGCAGATTTTACAAAATCACGAACAGTAGTTGTCTTGCCAGTAGCAATAACCCAATCTTCTGCTTTATCTGTTTGCAAAATCATCCACATCATACGCACATAATCTTTTGCATGTCCCCAATCACGCTTTGCATCCAGATTACCTAAATATAACTTATCTTGTATCCCTAATGCTATTTTAGAAGCTGCACGCGTGATTTTCCTAGTAACAAAGGTTTCTCCTCTTACTGGAGACTCATGATTAAAAAGAATACCGTTACAAGCAAACAGATTATAAGCCTCTCTATAGTTCTTTGTAATCCAAAAAGCATAAAGTTTGGATACTGCATAAGGACTTCTTGGATAAAAGGGAGTAGTTTCTGACTGAGGAACTTGTTGAGCTTTTCCAAAGAGTTCTGATGTTGATGCCTGATAAACTTTAGTTTTGTCAATCAATCCTAATAAACGTATAGACTCCAAAATCCTTAAAGATCCTATCCCATCAGTATTAGCAACATACTCAGGAATCTCAAATGAAACATGCACATGACTCATGGCTGCTAAATTATAGATTTCATCTGGCTGTATCTCTTGAATAATTTTTGTTAGATTCATCGAATCCGTCATGTCACCATAATGAAGAATCAAATTACGATTTTCTATATGTGGATCTTGATAGAGATGCTCTATCCTATCAGTATTAAAAGAAGAGCTTCTCCTTTTAATACCATGGACTCTATATCCCTTCTTTAATAAGAATTCTGCAAGATAAGAACCATCCTGCCCTGTAATGCCTGTAATAAGCGCCTTCTTCTGTTTCATTATATATCTAATTTTAGTGTAAATGTAGAAAAATCTAACTCAATCTATATTTTATTAAATCATAAAATATTATTACAATCGCTTTTGGATAATCAATAAAATACCTCTTCACCAGTTTTGGCTCGTCATACATCCTATAAAATGCTCTTAATCCTAATCTATTTATCCAGTAAGGATAATAATTAATCTGACTTGCTGTTTGATGTAAAAAACCTCCACAAGTATATCCAGTGCCACTCCACCCAGAAGCTTGCAAGGATAATAAAAACTGTTCTTGTAAAGGAGTGCCCATGCCACAAATAACATAATCAATATTAAGATTATTTATATCTTTAAGAATCTTAACCTTTTTTCTCTCAGAAATATACCCATCATGATATCCTAATATATTCAACTTAGGAAATTCTTTCTGTATGTTTTTAATGGCCAAATCTATTACATCCATTCTAGTGCCTACAAAATATACTGATTTATTATTCTTAATAGCATTATTAAAAACAATAGGCGCCATAGAGGTCATATCAAAACTCTTACGCTTACAACTAATTCCAAAAATATTTAAAATATGTACCAGCAATCCCCCATCAATCTCAATATTAAAATCATCTAATCTTATTCCATCCCTCCTAACCAAGAAATATGAAAATGGATTCAAGAAAGTTGTAAGTTTTTTATTCTTATTATTAATTAGAGCATCAAGCATCTTTTTTAATTAAATTATTCATATAAATTCTTTTTCCTACTATTAACAATGAAATAATTAACCATGAAAACATCATCGTAGTAGCATCTAAATCTAATACATCGGTAAAACTATTTAGAAAATAAACAATCATTAGAAACTGCCCATATTTTAGAAAACGAGTAAAATTATTATCAATAAATATACGTGCCTTCAAGCATTTCCATATTGAAATGAACAAAAGAAGGAAAACGGTCAGTCCAATAATCCCCTGCTTATATAAGGTCCCTAAGTAATAACTATGTGACCCTAAAGGATAGGCCAGGCCATTAACATCTCTCTCTGTTCCCCAGCCAAAGAATGGCCTTTCCAGAAAACTATTAAATGTCTGAATATATATATCTATTCTTGTATTAGTGCTACCTTCTCCTCTAGAATATAAAACTAAATCAATAATCTGATATAAAATGCCACTTCGCTCTAAAATAAAAAGCAGGACTAATATTACAGTCGATCCCAACAAGAAAATTAAACTCTTAATTTTTATATTCCTAACAGAAATAATTCTAAATAATATATAACCTATAAAGAACGCCAAAATTGCAACCCTTCCTGTTGTTGCTATTAATGCTAAAATCATTATTAATACTACAATAGAATAATACCATCTCCTAAAACCTACATGTATATCTCTTAGTAAAATTGCAATAGGCAAAACAATGGCTAATGTTGACGAAAACATTGTAGAATACAAGAAGAAAGAACTTGGTCTAAAATAGGTGTTAATACCTAAAAACCAATTATAATATCCCACATTCCTGATGGCAATCACACTACCATATCCAGTTTTAGCAATAAAATCAGGCAAAAAATATCCTGTAAGAGATTTAAACTGGAATCTAAATATCTCAAAAGAAAATGCCAGTAAACCAACTACAGATGCAAACAACATTACAAATACAATGCCATTGAGTATTTTCTCTATCTGATGCCATTTCTCAACAACATTCCAAAGGATAGTCAGCAGCATGAAAGCTGTAATATATGTACTAAGATTCCTAAAATAAGTTATATACCTAACTTTCTCCTCTATACTAAAAAAAGAAATTCCATACACAAATAAAAATAATAATAATAACACAGATACAATACTCAGATGAAATTGAAATTTACTATAAATAACAAATTGAATAAAGACTAATGAAACCGAAATAAACCAGAAAAATTGCTCAACACCCAAAAACCACCATATCGGGAAAAATAAAACTAACCAATATAACTGATGAACTATCCTTTTTTTTAGAGCCTCTCTCAAATCTTAATTTTATTTTTAATACTCCTATATGCTCTCTCAGAAGCCTTGCTATCGTTAAATAAATGATATAATTTCTTTATTTTATTATACTCTTCCTCAGATTTTTTAAATAAAGTAGGGCTTTCTAAAAAACCCTCTAGCTCAGTATAAAATTCTTCAAAATTATAAGCCTTCCTTCCTGGAGTAACTGAATCATAATCATCATACATAGATCGATCTTGAGTTAAATAAATATCCTTGTCATAAGGATAAAATAATAAAGGCTTATCAGTTAATAAGAAATCAAAGAAAATAGAAGAATAATCTGTTATTAACAAATCTACTTTTGTGAAAATAGGATACATGTCACTTTCATTATCTAGGAGTCTAATATTACTATAATCATGCTTAATTGCTATAGAATAATCATGCCGATGTAATTTAATAAGAAATGTCGCATCATATTTTTTCAATAGGTCATTTAATCTACTCCAATTAATCGGAGTCTCTCTATTATATCGATTCGTATCACGGAATGTAGGCGCATATAAAATTGTCTTATCAGTAGAGATAGATTTTATAACTTCATGATCAAAAGCTAAATATTCAAAATAGAGACTAGGTGAAATAATAATATCATTCCTAGGGTAACCAGTCACTTCAATATTAGGAGAACCGAAAGCTGATTTAAAATATTCTTGTACTTTCTTAGATGTAGCAATCATTAAATCTGCTACTACAAACCACTCAGGCATCATCATTCTTACTAAATAACGTTTTAGTCCCCATGTATGATTACCTATAAAAAATGCATTATGCTGAACTGTTATATCTCTATCAATAGTCTTTAGGGGTGAACCATGCCATAAGTTTACTTTATAAGCTCCTTTAGAAGTCCAATGATTAATACTTCCTGTTCTTGAATCATATACGTAAACTTTAGATGTCATGCTAAGCCACATCCCCATTAGACTATATTTATAGTATGCATGTAAATTACTAGCTCTCAACTTTCCAACAAGGCTCTTATTTCTTGTTATCCAATAGCAACTAATTTCTTGCTGTGATGAGCAATATAAAAATAAATACTTTGCATTATCACTAAAATTCATTCCAACCCCGGAACCAAAAACCCAGCTCCTCTTATTACGAGGAATAAAATAAATTAAATATGAAAAAATAAACATTATAGGACTTATAAGCTTAGGCAAGTACTTTATATATTTCTGCATATTATTTCCAGTTTTTCAATTTAATACCTATTAACTCTTCCAAGTTCCTTGTCTCCTGAGAGAAAACCTCTTTAAGATTATCCCTATCATCCTTTGATATAATTGGAATATGAATAATATTCTTCATTAATAAAATCTTTTTTATTCTATTTCTTAAACTAATTGGAAGAACTTTCTTCAAGAAAGATTTAATATAATTCTTTTTCATAAATAAATAAGTAAGAACATTAATAGAAGAAAATGATCCAGTATTATGTTTTGCAGTCATATCAGGAACAAAAGAATTGTCAACTCCAATAAAATTACATATCTCAGAGTAAACTAGAGCTGGTTCTTGCTTAAAATCTTCATAAAGAATCACCTTAATATTCTCCTTCGGGAAAGTATCATAATATCTCTTAAGTTGCGTATAATACATGCCCTCTGCTTGATAGTGCCATATTTCAGCCCAATTATCTTTTATTCTTCTAGATTCATCAGCTAACGCATCTTTAAAGCTAAGTTTTTCTCGACCATCTCTTTTTAAATGCACCCAAGCAGAAAATGCTCTTTCAATTGGCTCTCTCAAAACAACTATAATCTTAGCATTAGGAATATATTGTTGAATGTTTTTTGCAGTATCTTCAAAATATAAGTATGCTGGGCAAATCTCGCCAACTGCTTTCTCATCGGCAACATTAACAAATTGTTTATAATAATCTCTTATATTGGTAATTGTTCTTCTATGTACCCCAAAATTATCATTTGGACCTCTAAAAGAAATTTCCTTTCCTTTTAAAGCAAAAAAATTAGTTTCTTTAATTGGACTAAGAAATATCTCGGGATGCTGATTTAAATAATGATACAAAGCAGTAGTGCCACTCTTAGCTGCTCCTACAATAAGAAAGTCAGGCAATCTATTCATTTCTAAAAGAAATTAA
>MDSW01021019.1_pt1 | contig 11518 bp, 13 predicted proteins | sample 811171 | NCBI WGS metagenome assembly MDSW01 (sample SAMN05326641, study PRJNA326480) | marine metagenome | isolation source: seawater | place: Atlantic Ocean: North West | collected 2012
AAAAAATTAGATTATAATATAGATATTGCTTGAATTTTATTAATTTTCTATTTATAGCCCTAAAAAAAACTAGCACACAGAAAAAACCGGTGTTTTTGTTTCTGTGGAGGTTGAACCGGAGAAAATTATGAATTTACCTGAGGTAAAAGTTGAGGATCTTCTTGAGGCTGGAGTCCACTTTGGTCACAATGTAAGAAGATGGAATCCAAAAATGGAAAACTACATATTTGGTGTTAGAAATAACATCCATATATTTGATTTAAGAATTACTATTGAATCACTTAATGCTTCATTAGTGAAACTTCATGAAGTTGTTACAAAATCTGGAAAAGTATTATTTGTAGGAACTAAGAAACAATGTTCAGAAACTGTAAAAGAACTTGCTGATACAAGTAACAATTTTTTTGTAAACAAAAGATGGTTAGGTGGAACTTTAACTAATTGGAAAACTATTTCAAATTCTATAAATAGACTTAATGATCTTGATAGCACAATAAATAACCCTGAATTTATAAACAGTGTATCAAAAAAAGAATTATTAGAAAGATCAAGAGAGAAAGATAAATTACAATTGAATTTAGGCGGTATAAAGGATTTAAATGGCAAACCTGATTTAATTGTAATTTTTGATGTAATCAAAGATAAATTAGCAGTTCTTGAAGCAAACAAATTAGGTATACCAATAATTGGCATAGTTGACACAAATGCAGATCCAGAACTAATAGACTATGTAATACCAGGTAATGATGATGCTATTAGATCTATCAATTTATATAAAAAATATTTCTTAGAAACAATTAATGATGCTTCACAACATTTAAAGGATAAAAAAGATTCTGAGCCAGAGGAAATTTCAAATTAAAAAATATTTAATATAGATGTAGGAGAATAAATGTCAGATTTAAATCTAATAAAAGAACTTAGAGAAAAAACTGGTGCTGGATTTCTAGATTGTAAAAATGCACTAAAAGAAAGTAATAATGATATTAATTTATCAATTGATTCACTTAGAAAGAAAGGTCTAGCAAAGGCCAACAAGAAATCATCTAGAGAAGCTAAAGAGGGAGCTGTAGGATTCTTTTGTAATGAAAATATGAGTGTTATTTTGAAAATAAATTCAGAAACAGATTTTTCTGCTAAAAGTGATACTTTTTTAGATTTTGTTGATTATTTGGGAGATTTAGCAATTAAAGCAAATGATTATAATTTAGACTTAGAAAAATTTATGAATTACAGTCATAATGATAAAACTGTATCTGATGTAATAACTGAAATGATTGCAAAAATTGGCGAAAATATAATTATAAATGATTTAAAAATTATAGACAATAAACAAATGAATCTAAATTACTATATACATAATCCCTATAGAAAAAATATTGGTAAAATTGTATCGTCAGTGTTTTATGAAAGTGATGAAGAAAATACTACAATTCAAAATTTTTCTAAAAATTTATGTATGCATATTGCTGCATCAAAACCTGAGGCTATGGATATAGAGCAATTGCCATCAAATATTGTTGATAATGAAAAGAAAATTCAAAAGGAAATGATAAAAGACTCAGGAAAACCTTCAAATGTAATGGATAAAATTTTAGAAGGAAAAATGAAAAAATTTTATAGTGAAGTTACTTTATTAAATCAAAGTTTTGTTCTTGATCCTGATAAAACTATTAAAGAAGCTATAAAGGATTTTAATTCTTCAAATAAATTTGTTTTAAAAAACTATATATTTGTTTCATTATAATTATGAAAGAGAGAATTCTGATAAAGTTATCTGGGGAGGCTTTGATGGGAAACTCAGGTTATGGAATTGATGTTGGAACAATAAATTTCATATCTAAAGAAATAAAAAAAATATCTGAATTAAATTATCAAGTATGTTTAATTATTGGTGGAGGAAATATTTTCAGAGGAGTGAAAGGAGCTTCTGAAGGTATAGATCGATCTACTTCTGATTATATGGGTATGTTAGCTACAATAATGAATGCTTTATCTTTGCAAAGTTGTTTAGAAAAAATTGATATTCCTACTAGAGTTCAATCTGCAATATCTATGTCTCAAATAGCAGAACCATATATTAAAAGAAAAGCTGTAAGACATTTAGAAAAAAATAGAATTGTGATTTTTGCAGCAGGAACAGGTAATCCATTTTTTTCAACTGATACAGCTGCCGCATTAAGAGCTTCAGAAATGAGTTGTTCAAAAATTATTAAAGCAACTAAAGTAAATGGAATTTATGACAGTGATCCAAAAATTAATTCAAATGCAAAATTAATTAAAGAAATTTCATATACAGAAGTAATTAATAAAAATTTAAGAGTTATGGATCTAACTGCAATAAGTCTAGCTAAAGAATCAAATTTACCTATATATATAACTAATATTTTTGATGAAAATTCTTTGATAAGAACTTTGAAAGAAGAAGGAAATTATAGTAAAATAAATTAATTATGAATTTAGAAGATTTAAAAATTAAAATGGATAGTTCTATTAAGCATTTAGAGAAAGAGTTTCAAACAATTAGAACATCAAGAGCCAATCCATCAATGATAGAAAATATTTTTGTAGATGCTTATGGTTCAAAAACACCTATTAATCAATTAGGTAATATTTCAACTCCTGACCCTAGTATGCTTACTTTACAAGTTTGGGACAATAACCTCATAAAAAATATTGAAAATGCTATATTAGAATCAAATTTAGGTATCAATCCACAGGTAGACGGAGCATTGGTAAGATTACCAATCCCAAAACTTAGTGAAGAAAGAAGAAATGAATTAACTAAAATTGCATCTCAATATTCTGAAAATTCAAAAATTTCCATCAGAAATTCAAGGAGAGATTTTATTGAGTCAAAGAAAACTGAAAAAAAAGAAGCAATTATATCTGAAGATGAATTAAAAAAATTTCTTAATGATGCTCAAAGTTTAACAGATGATTATATTAAAAAAATTGAAAATATTTTAGAACAAAAAAAAGTAGATATATTGAAAGTTTAATTTGCCTAATAATAAATTAGATCATATTGCTTTTATATTAGATGGCAATAAACGATGGGCTAAAAAAAATAATGTTAGTCTAAGAGAGGCATATAAAGAAGGTTTAATAAATATTAATAATTTGTTAGGTGATTGTTTAGATTTTAAATTAAAATATCTTACCCTTTTTACACTTTCATCTGAAAATATTAAAAGAAAATCTGTGTCTAATATTTTTGAAGTTATTTATAATGATTTTTCATTCTTTTTTGAAAAAATAATTAATGAAAAATTAGTAAAAGTTAGAGTTATAGGTTCAAGAGACAATTTACCAAAAAAAATTGTTAGTCTAATAAAGTATTGTGAGGAGAAAACTATAAATAATAAAGTATTAAATTTAAATCTTGCTTTTAATTATGGTTTTAAAAATGAAGTTCAAAGTGTATTAAAAAAATTATTAAATAACTCAAGAATTGACATAAATAATCAAAGAGAAATAAAAGAATTATTTTTTTTAGGAAATTTACCGGACCCAGACATATTGATAAGAACAGGTGGCGATAGAAGATTAAGTAATTTTATAATGTACAATTTAATATACACAGAGATATTTTTTATTGATACATTATGGCCTGATTTTAATAAAAAAGAGTTAATCAATATTAAAAATTCCTATAAAAAAATATCTAGAAGATATGGTTTATAGAAACCTTTTAATAAGAGCTTTAATTTCAATATTAATATTTATTATTTATATTTTTTCATTAAATAATTTATTTATTTTATTTTCTTTAGGCTTAATTATTTATATTTTAATATTTTATGAAGTATTAAAAAATTTTAAATATTATTTTTTATTTATAATTTTTTATTTATTATTTTCTTTCAGTAGTTATGTGATTTATTTTTATAATTTTTATAATATTTATTTTTTCAATATTTTAATATTTGTAATAATATCTTTTGATACTACTAGTTATTTGATTGGATCTCTTTTTGGGAAAAATTATTTATTTAAAACTATAAGTCCAAACAAAACATTTGAAGGCTATCTAGGTGGTTTAATTTTAACAAATATTTTTTACCTGCTTTATATTTTTTTCTATAAAGGGTATAATAATTTATTAAATATTATTTTTTTGATAAATCTTATTATTATATTTTCTATATTTGGAGATTTGATACAATCATTTTTTAAACGCAAAAATAATATAAAAGATTCTAGTAATTTTTTGCCAGGACACGGTGGTTTTTTTGATAGATTTGATAGTTTTATTTCATCAATTATTTTTTTAACACTATATAGTTATATTTTTTTATGAACATTAATATTTATGGAAGTACAGGTATAATAGGTACTAAAACTCTTAAAATTATTAGTCTATATTTTCCTAAAATCAAAATTAATTTATTATGTGCAAATAATAATATTTCAAAACTAATAAAACAATCTTACGTATATTCACCAAAATATGTTTATTTGAATAATTCAAAAAAATTGCATATTTTAAAAAAAAAAAATTAATCCAATCACTAAAATACTGGATTTCAATGAACTCACTGAATATTTGAGAGAAACAAAATCTGATTACTCAGTTCTAGCTATTTCAGGATATCAATCTTTAAACTACTTTGATTTAATATTAAAAAATACCTCTTCATTAGGTCTAGTTAATAAAGAAGCAATAGTCTCCGCAGGACATTTGTTTAAAAAATATTCAAATAGTTTAAGAAAAAAAATTTTCCCATTAGACTCTGAACATTTTTCAATATTTCATTACCTAAAAAATAATAATAATTTAAAAATTAAAAAATTAATATTAACTGCATCAGGAGGACCATTTTTAGGAAAAAAATATTCATCTTTAAAAAATGTATCTTTTAAACAAGCTATTAAACATCCTAAATGGAAAATGGGTTATAAAAACAGTATTGACTCTGCTACTTTGTCCAACAAATGTTTAGAATTAATTGAAGCTAATTATCTTTTTGATATTCCTTTTAATAAATTAGATATAGTAATTCATCCTGAGTCAAAAATTCACTCAATATTTGAATTTAATAATTATATTTATAATATGATAGCGTTTCACAATGATATGAGGATTCCTATCTTCCACTTTTTAAACCAAAAAAATAATTATAAATTAGATAATAATAAATTTTCTTTTAAATCTTTTGATCAATATAATTTCCAAGATGTAAAAATAGATGAATTTCCTATCTACAAACTGTTTAAACAAATAAATAAGTCTAATCCAGCGAATTTGATAAAATTTAATGTTGCTAATGAATACGCAGTTAATTTATTTAAAAAAAAGAGCATTAAATATACAGATATTTACAAAATTGTTGCAAAAATATCATCTTTGAATTTGAATTATAAATTAAAGAATATTAATGATATAATAAAATATCATAAATTACTTGAAAGAAAAATTGATGAAAATAAACTATATATTAGTTAGAGTATTTATAATTAGTACAATATTTTTTAGTTATAAAGCAATTTCAAAAGATTTTTCAATAACTGGTAATGAATTTTCAGATGAAGAAGTTATTATAAGTTTGATTGGTGAACTTCCAGAATTAGATGATAAATCCAAATCAAATTATATTTTGAAAGAATTAAATAAATCTGGTTTATTTAAATCAGTTGATATCACTTTTGATGATAATTATTTTTATATAAATGTAATTGAGTATCCAACTATTAATAAAATTTTTTATCAAAATAACAAAAGAATTAAAGATGAGCAAATTGATCAATTAGTTTCAGATTTAGAAATATTTACTTTATCTGATTATAATATAAATAGTTTGATTAATGAGTTAACAAAAATTTATCAATCATTTGGATATAATAATATTCAAATTGATACTGAAATTGAATCAACAATTAATAGTTCTGCAAACTTATACTTAAATTTTAAAGAAGGTAAAATAACAAAAATTAAAAATATTTATTTTATTGGCAATACATCCTATGATAATAATTTCCTTGCTTCTAAAATAAAATCAAAAACTAAAAAAATTACAAACATTTTTGCTAATAATAATTTTAAATTGTTTCAAGTAAATGACGATATATTAAGATTATTAAAATTTTATAAATCTGAAGGATATATAGATGTAAATTCAGATTTTGAAATAGAATACTATGATAATAATAAAGTTGATATTACTTTTAAGATTAATGAGGGTGAAAGATATTATTTTGATTCCGTTGATCTTAGAAATAAATTAAATGATAGTGAGACTTTAAAAGAAAGATTAGATTTATTTTTAAAAGAAACTAATTTAAATTCAAAGCCATATGATAGAAACAAGTTAGATGAACTTGAATTTAAAATTGCTAATATATTAGAATTATCTGGTGAACAATTTTTCGAAATTAAAATTTATGATAAATTAGAAAAAAACAAAGCCAAAGTATTATTAGAAATATTACCTGCTAAACCTATTTATATTAATCAAATAAATATTTCAGGAAATACAAGAACATATGAATATGTTTTAAGAAGAGAACTTGATATAGCTGAAGGCGATCCAGTGAATGATACAAGAATTAAACAAATAACAAAAAAATTAAAACAATTATATATATTCGAAAATGTAGATGTTAGCGAATCTTCAAATATGCAAGGTTCTACAGATATAAATATTAATGTTAAGGAAACACAAACTGGATCCTTTAATGTAGGTTTATCAGTTGGTACTTTAGAAGGAGTTAGTTTTGTTAGTGGATTAAAAGAAAAAAATATTAATGGAACTGGAAGGTCACTTGAGTTTCTAATTAATACTAGTGAAGATAATAAGGCTTTTACCCTAAGCACTACTGAAAAATTTTTCTTAAATAATGATATTAATCATAAATATGCAACTATTTATAAAGAAAATGATTATACAAAATCTAAATCATATAAGTTAAACACATTATCTTTCGACACCGATCTTTCATATGAGTTGTCTGATGATTTTTATCATACATTTGGAGTTGGTTATCAATTAAAAGATTATATAATTACAAATTCTTCTACTGTTTCAGATAGTATAGCTAAATCATCAGGAGAAAGTATTAGTTTTAATATAAATAATGAATTTGTTTTGAATACACTGAATTCATTTATAAGACCTACTAAAGGAGATTTTTTGAAACTTTCAAATTATCTTCAAACTCCATCAAGCTCTTCTAATGGATATATTAAAAATATTTTAACAGCAAAAAAATATATAGAAAATAAAAGAAATATTTATTCAATTCAAGCAAGATTAGGTAATATTTATTCTTTAAATGATAGTGAGATATTATCTGATGACAAGTTTTCTCTAGGCGGAAGATGGTTAAGGGGTTTTGATAATTTTGGAGCTGGACCAAGAGACTCAAGAACTGCATATGTCGGAGGAAATAATTTAGCTGTAACTAAACTAGACTTTTCACGACCAATTAATTTAAATGACCAAAATCCTATTTATTTTAACTTATTTAATGATTATGGAATGGTATGGGATAATAAAAACACAACTACTTTCTCAGATGAATCAGTTAGAGCTTCATATGGTTTTGGGATAAATTATTATTCACCAATTGGACCAATAGGTTTTAGTTGGGGGTTCCCATTATCTGATAAAGATTATGACATTAAAAGAATGTTCTCGTTTACAATTGGCAATTTAAATTGATAAGAAGAATATTTATAATATTTATAATTTTATTTTATTCTCATAATTTAAATGCAACAAACATACGGGTTGTTGATTTAGATTTTTTAATCAATAAGAATTCAGAATTAAAAGAATTTATTAATAAAATTGAAATTGATCAAAAGCAACATCGGGAAGAATTTGCAAAAGAAGAATTAAACTTAAAATCTCAGTTAGAAAAAATAGAAGAACTAAGATTAATTCTTAATGATAATGAGATTCAAAATGAAATAAATGAATATAATAAAGATTTTAATATTTTTAATAATAAAATAGAAAAATTTAATATTCATTATGAAAATCAATTAAATTTATTTAAGAATAAGATTCTTCAGATAATTTTAGAATTATTAAAGAAATACTCACTAGACAATAAAATTGATTTGATATTGGATACTAAAAGTTATATTATATCTGATAATTCAATTAATATAACAAATAATATTTTTGAAAAATTAGATAAAATTAGTGTTGGAATAGACCTTGAAAAGTTTAAATAATATATCTTTCCTTACTATTAAAAATCATTTATCGAAAAATAATGTTAATGTAAGCTCTTTAATTTCTGAAGATGAAATATTTTATAATTTAAATTCTTTAAATAATTCATCAAATAATGATTTGACATTTTTTGCAAATATTTCTTCTTTAAATTATTTAAGTGAAACTAAAGCCAAAGCATGTTTAATTGATAAGAAAAATTCCAAAAATTTACCACAAAATACAGCTGCTATAATAGTTGAGGATCCATATAAAGCTTTTGCATTAATTTCAAATTTATTTAAACAAAAAAATCTTTCTTCAGGAGTAATAGCTGAGTTAACTAATATTAATAAAGCATCAAAATTAAGTAATAATATTCAAATTGACAACTTTGTTAATATTAAAGAAAATTGCAAAATTGATGAAAATGTAATTATTGAATCCAATTGTACTATTGGTCCAAATGTTACTATAAGTAAAAACACAATAATTAAATCTAATTCAGTTATTTCAGATAGTATAATTGGAGAAAATTGTATAATTAAATCAGGAGCTGTTATTGGAGGCACAGGTTTTGGATTTGATCCTAAGACTAAAATTAATATTCAACATTTTGGAAATGTAATAATTAAAAATAATTGTAACATAGGTTCTAATACAACTATTGATAAAGCTGTATTTGATTCGACAATTATTTCAGAATATTGCTTTATTGATAATCTAGTTCAAATTGCTCATAATGTAATTTTAGGATCTGGAACTATTATAGCATCTCAAACAGGTATTGCTGGGAGCACTATTATAGGAAAAAATGTTTTAATAGGTGGTCAAGCAGGTATATCTGGACATTTAACTATTGGTGATAATGTAAAAATTGCTGCTAAAAGTGGAGTAACTAAAAATATAAAAGATAACTCTGTAGTTGCGGGATTTCCTGCAGTTGATTTAAAAAAATGGAAAATTGCAACCATAAAATTTAATAACTTATAATGAACTTAAAATTAGAAGATATAAAAAAACTAATTCCACATAGGAAACCTTTTTTATTTATTGAGGAGTGTAAAATTATTGAAAATGGCACTATAGGAGAATCTTTCAGAACATTTTATGATGATGAATATTTTTTTGAGGGTCATTTTCCAAATAATCCAATTGTACCAGGTGTTGTAATTGTAGAAGCTATGGCCCAAACAGCTGGAGTAGTTGTGTCAAATAGTTTAGAAACAAATAAAAATAAATCTGTTCTTTTCATGAGCATTAATAAAGCAAAATTTAGAAAACCAGTCTATCCAAATCACAAAATAAGATTTTATGTTGAAATGTTAAATAAAAAAAGAAATGTTTATAAGTTTTCGGGACAAGCATATCATAAAGAAATATTAGTATCTGAATCCGAATTTTCTGCTATGATAACTAATAGTAATATTTTGTAATAAAAAATTAGTTTTTTAATTTTTCTTTTCTTCTAATTATAAGTAATGATTAAAAACTCATCTTTTATTTCTCCAAATGCAAAAATACATCCTAATGTTAAAATTGGTCCTTTTTGCTTTATAGGTGATGGAGTAGTAATTGGAGAAAATTCTATACTTAAATCACATGTTTCAATAATGGGAAATACAAGTATAGGAAATAATAATATTTTTTATCCATTTTGTTCTATAGGATCTGATCCACAAGATTTGAAGTTTAATAATGAAAAAAGTTTTTTGAAAATTGGTAACAATAATACATTTCGTGAAAATGTAACTGCTAATCCAGGCACACTTGGAGGTGGACTAAATACAATTGTAAAAGATAATTGTCTTTTTATGGTAGGCTCACATATAGCTCATGATTGTAAAATTGAATCAAATGTTATTTTAGCAAACAATGCAACTTTAGCAGGACATGTAGAAATTGGTAAAAATGCAATTATAGGAGGTAATTCAGCTATTCATCAATTTGTTAAAATTGGTAAGTTTGCGATGATAGGAGGAATGAGTGGAGTTGAAAAAAATATTTTACCTTATTGTCTGTATATAGGGATAAGAACTAATTTAAAGGGTTTAAATATAATTGGTCTAAAAAGAAATAAATCAACAAATAAAAATATTAAGAATATTTCAGAATTTTTGATTAAAATTTTTAATAAAGAATCTTCTATTGAAACAAATTTAAAAAATATAGAAAAAAAATATACTTCATCAGAAGAGATTAAAGAAATTATAAAATTTATAAATTCTTCCAATAAAAGAGGAATAGCAAGTTTTTAAATGACTAAAATTGCCATTATCGCTGGAGGTGGTAAATTACCACTTATTATTGGGAAAAATTTAATTAGTAAAAATTTTGAAGTTATATTTTTTTTATTAGAAGATGTTGTCGATAATAAAAAGTATAAAGATTTAGATTTTATTAATATAAATTTAAAATCTGTAAAAAAAATAATAAATCTTTTAAAATTAAATAAAATAGAAAAAATTTTACTTGCAGGAAGTATTAATAGACCAAGCATTTCAGATATTAATTTTGATTTTCAAACAATTAAATTAGCTAAAGATTTGTTATTTAATAATAATGGGGATAATCAATTATTAGAATCAATTAAATTGTTTTTTAATAAAAATGGTTTTGAATATTTTGACTGGACAAAATATTGTTCAGAGCTTTTTGTAACTGATAAACATCTTACATTTTTTAAACCTTCAAAATCTGCAAAAACAAATTTAAAAAAAGCACTTAATACTTTTAATATTTATGGTAAATTAGATATCGGCCAAAGTATTATTGTTCAAAATCAAATTATTTTAGGTTTAGAAGCTGCTGAGGGAACTGATAGACTAATTATGAGATGTAAAGACTTAAAAAAGCAAGGTGATAAAGGAATTTTAGTAAAATTATCTAAATATAATCAAAGTAAAATATTGGATATACCAACAATAGGTGAGCAAACTATCTCTCTGTTAATAAATAATAATTATGAAGGAATATTTATAGAAAAAAATAATTGTTTAATTATTGATAAAGAAAAAACTATAGAACTTGCTAACAAAAATAAAATATTTATTTCTACTTGTAGTAAAATTGACTAAGAAAATCAAAATATTTATTTGTTGTACTGAACAATCAGGAGAAAATATATCCTATAATTTGTGCAAAAAAATCAGAAAATATAATTATCAAATTGACGGAGTTGGCGGGAATCTATCAAAAAATTATTTTACTAATAAATACTACGATATAAGTATATTTAAATCTTTGGGACTTTTAGAAATTCTTTTCTCAATTCCTAAATATTTAAAAATAATTAATAATTTAACAAAAGAAATATTAAAAAATGATTATGATTTGGTAATTTGTATAGATTC